>JABAOH010011831.1_pt2 | contig 19747 bp, 21 predicted proteins | sample 7062181 | NCBI WGS metagenome assembly JABAOH01 (sample SAMN14538630, study PRJNA623070) | marine sediment metagenome | biome: marine biome [ENVO:00000428]; feature: marine pelagic biome [ENVO:01000023]; material: deep marine sediment [ENVO:00002113]; isolation source: pool of 5 deep marine... | reverse complement strand
AAGCATCAGTCTGCTAGTGATCGTCAGTTCATAAGATTTTTCTAGATCGAGAGAATAGAACTTAATTGTCAGAAGTCCCTGCTGATCTGCAATGGCCTCCAGAGATTTGGCGAACCGTAGAACGCAGTCTGCGCTAAGGTGGACGAGAAGAGCTGCGGTGGAACACGAAACGGACTTCGACAAGAGGCTCGTTCTCGTTACAGAAAAGGTGTTGAAAGAGATTTTCGGGGACGCTGCCACCGCCAGCATATGCAAATATCTTGAGAAGAATTATGATCTAAAACTGGAAGAGATCCCAAGCAACCTGGATGTCTTCTCAAGAGCTCTAGAGAGTTATCTCGATTCGGGAGCAACGGTAATTGAAGAGACTATTCTGAAAAATCTACTTTCAAAGTCAGAAGTGGACTCAGGGAAGTTTAGAGAGAAAACCTTCCAGCAACGCCTAAGTGAACTGAGACAGATCTGCAAAAGCTGATGAGCTGTTTAAAGCTCCAGCATGCATTTTACCATTTTTCGGCAGGTCAGGCATTGGTCGGGAATTGAGGCGTCTTTTGGACGCTTGCTCAAGTAGCCAAGGTAATGTGGGCAACCGGGCGGGGCCTCTCCTTTGGGTTCCGATGGTTCGGTAGGCTTCGCAGGAGTCTCTTCTGGAAGCTCTTCCAAGGGTTCCGTAGGTTTCTCGGGGGTCTCTTCCGGGATCTCTTTCGGGGGTTTTTCCGGGAGTTCTTCTAAGGTTGCTTCCGAGGGCTCTTGAGGTTCCACTTCTTCAAGAACTTCCTCCGCTTCTTTGGTGGGCGTCTTCTCTGCTTTGGGCGAAACCGTCTCTGGACTCTTCACCGGTTCATTGGGCAGGTCCAGTTTGATCAGGCAGCGGGGGCAGGCATAGTAGCTTTCTGCAGGTTTCTCAGACAAGTTGGTCAAAAGTATAGGCTTGCTGATGGTCTTCTTGCACTGTGGGTTGGGACACGCGAGACTCGTGGATTTGGATGTCAACGTTATCTCATCGTCGCCTTTTCTGACGTAGAGCCACGGATTACTAAGATTTTGAAGTTTAAAGCCTTTCTTACGCTTCTCTATGAATTTTGAATCCATACTCAAATGCAATCTGCCCACGCGTTGACGTCCAGCTGGACAACGAGACGAGCACGGACCGCCTGAAACTCATCGTAGTAGACGACGAGTCAATTTATGTTAGGTCACATCATTGGAGTGATTCTGCGCTCCACTCCAATCACGAGACTTCAGTCAAGACCTTCAGCGAAGCCATCGCTAGAAGCTATACAGAATTCCTCGAAGCTACCCTTGGCATCTAGTTCTTGGAACAAGGCGGTTTGTGGACCTGCCGTCGGAAACACCCGAAGCTTCGAATCGTATATTAACAGGAAATAGGCAAACATGTACAGATAATCGTTGTAGACTAGGAGGTGAAAGATTGTGTCGAAAATCTCTATAATCGTGACATCGGAGAAACTGGATAAACTCTTCCCGGCCATGACATTAGCCAGTACTGCAGCCATATCGGGTTGGGACGCGGAGCTTTTCTTCACGTTTTGGGGTTTGCTAGCTTTGAAGAAAGGATATGAACCTTCAGATGTAAGCACAGATTACAGGCAATTTGGCGCCAAGCTATCCGAGGCTTTCGCATCAGGATCGATGCCTAGCTGGAAGACCATGTTGGAGCAAGGAAGGGCCACAGGTAGGCTCAAGGTATATGCTTGCTCCACCACATTTGGCCTTCTCGGTTTCGAGGAGAACGCATTGGAAAGCTTCGTCGACGACGTGATCGGTGCAGCTACGTTCCTAGGAAAAGCCAAAGACGCGGATATTACACTATTCATATCTTGAGAAGGGATAGCCTTGGAAGCTGATTTAGTAGTTGATGCAAAGTTCAAGTCCTGCCCAGGTCCCCTTTTAGCTCTCGCCAGTGTTGTATCCAAAGCCAGCCCCAACCAGCTAATCAAGCTGCTAGCTACGGATCCAGCCGCCCCCTCTGACGTAAGAGAATGGGCTTCCAACGTAGGACACCAGGTTCTAGAAGTCAAGAAGATCGGTAACGTATATGAGATCTATGTCAAGGTGTCAAACTGATGCACAGCGATCTACACAGAAGCGTACAGAGACTCCTAGAATCCCACGGCAAGTCCGAACAGGAGGTTTACTTGGATTCCGAGAATTCAGGGATGATCTTCCCAGAAGCCTTGGAAACTATGATCAAAGCCTACGGGGCCAAAGCCCGAGGACACCCCGCCATAACCCACAAAGCAGGATGGGAAGCCTACGAGACCCTGCACAAAGCTTCCTCGACGATAGCCGAAGCCGTGAATTGTAGACCCGACGAAATCGCGTATACCCACAGCGGCACGGAAGCCAACAACCTAGCCATAGAAGGGCTAGCCCGCGCTTCAACCAAACGAAAGAAGATCATCGTCTCGAGCATAGAACATCTAAGCGTAATCTTCCCGTCGGAACACCTTCAAGAGGCTGGATTCACCCTCGTGAAGACTCCAGTAGACGAGGAAGGCTTCATAGATCTAGACGCTCTGACTGAACAGATCGATGCTGACACTCTACTTCTTAGTGTGGCACCGGTAAATCATGAGATAGGCGTAATCCAAGACCTCAAGACCATAACGGAACAGGTTAAGGACAAAAATAACGGAGTCAAGATTCATGTGGACGCCTGCGACGCCCTCGGCAAGATACCGTTCGATGTCAAGAAGCTCAATGTGGATCTGGCATCCTTCAGCAGCCACAAGATCTTTGGACCGAAAGGTGCCGGCGCGCTCTACATTAAAGAGGGAGTAAAACTCAAGTCCATAATACACGGTCAGCTGAGCACCCAGAAACTCTGGCCTGGACTGGAAAACGTTCCTGGCATACTTGCGTTCGCCACAGCACTAGAGCTCATGCAGAAAAACTTTGAGCAGAATACGTCGCATATGAGCAAATTGAGAGACAAGCTCATTGACGGCATAGTTGACTCGGTGGACTCTACATTGTTGAATGGCCCCAAAGGTTCTCGACGTTCACCGGACAACGCAAATATAAGCTTCTTATACTGCGAAGGCGAAGCATTGACTGTGGAGTTAAGCTTGAAAGGCATATACGTGTCAAGCGGCAGCGCGTGCACTAGTCGAGTGTTGGAACCGAGTCACGTGCTGCTGGCCATAGGCCGCAGATATGAGGAAGCCCATGGAAGCATCCTCATGAAGACTACACCATTCCATACAGATCCAGACATCGAGTATGTGTTGGAGTGCTTTCCAGAAGTTGTTGCCAGAATTAGATCTCTAAGTCCGCTCAAACCAAGGAGTAAGCAGAATGTCTAGCAGAATCCCTCTAATCTACGACCCCAAAGTTCTGGAGCTCTTCAGAAACCCCAAGAACCTCGGCAAAATGGAGGATGCCGATGCCGAAGCTCTAGCCGGAAGCATAGCCTGCGGAGACATGATCGCCATGTACCTCAAAATCGACGAGAAAACGCACCGAATATCTGCCGCCAGCTTCGAAAGCTACGGCTGCGCCGCCAACATAGCAGCCTCAAGCATACTGACCGAGATGATAAAAGGGAAGACGCTGGAAAAAGCGTGGAACGTCGACTGGAAAGACATCTCCAGTGAGCTTGGAGGCCTCCCCTCTGTGAAACACCATTGCGGAATCCTCGCCATAGGGGCTCTAAGAAGAGCCATAAGAGCCTATTTCAAAGAGAAGACCAAACCCTCTTGGATGCCTGAAGCACTTACCCCAGATGAAAAGCACGCCCTTGAAGAGGAAAAACTCCTAGAAATATTGACGAAACGAGTACAGAAGAGAATGGAAGCCCGATCGAGAAGGATTCGAGAAACTAACGAAGGAAAATAGAGGCGACTCCCGGCCGCACGCACGCATTCTTGTTGAAAAGAAACACGTGAATTGATTAGTTAGTGGGCCACGGTCTCTGCTATGCCTCTGATTGAGGACCAAGTGTGAGACCTACTCCAGCATTGACATACTGCGCGGGCAATATGGGCGTGAAACCCGCTTTCTCCTTCTTGAATGATAGCGCCTGTCTTTGGGACCCAGAACGATTTTGTTTACCAGAATTCTTTCTTCAACTCATTTTTGCATTGGAGAATCAAAAACCTAGCGTGCACTCCATAGAAATATGAGATTGGTGTATACCTAGATGTTTGACGCGTGTTAGATACAATAATGAGGATTCTGGCTCTCACTACACAGTCAGAAGAGATCCTAATCATTTCGTCAGAGCATGGCTTTTGAAATGTGGGACAGGTTATCCGACAAGATAGGGGCAATCCTAGAGGGAAGAGAAGATTCTCCAGAAATGGGCCTAAATACCAGAACTGGTAGTGCCGATTCGACCCCCTTCCAAATGGAACACAGCATAACGCCGTCCGATGCACAAGCTGCGAACAATCATCTCAGAATCATGGAAGTGGAGCGGGAAATTCTCAGCCACGCCATTCGCCGCATTTACGAGATTGAGGCCAACGGGAAGATAAGTAAACCGGAACGCGAGCGCCTGGCCCAAAGATACAAGGAAAGGATGATGCGAGTGAAGAACACCATCGATCGCGATCAATCCATGTTATCCCTTTACAACTTGGAGTGTGCCCAAACCGAACTAATGGACCTGTTCAACAAGCACCTCGTTGATCTAGACGAGAAAATAAGGAGCCTGAAGGCTGACCTCGGCGTAAAACCTACTCCCGCACCTCCGTCCCCAAAGGAAAAGACGAAGAAACGCAGAACGCAAAAAAGGAAAAAACGTTCTCGCCGCAAAGAAAAGACGAAAGTTGATGAGCGAATCGAGAAGATACAGGCGGACGTCGACAAGGCCCTAGGAAAGCTGGAGCAGATAGAGGTAACCACCTAACCAGTTCCACAGGAAGTGTACGTCCAACAGCATGAATGAGTCTCAGGCAACGACACATTATCTTTTGCCGATTTCGTTTGCCGCCCAGGTTATATCCAATTCGTCCAGTGTTGTCCTCGTCGGTATCCCTTCTTCGTTCCACCCCATCATGCTATAATATGTTATCTTGGCGTCTCTGAGCTTTGCGGGATCGACAGCGGTTTTCGACAGAGCCCCGGACGTTTTTGGATGAAAGAACCTAGGAGGAAGCCAGTCATCCGCCTCTGTGAAGCCTTCTCTGATGTTAAACACTCTCGCAAGGTTGATCGCCCGTTCCGAGACCTTCATCAGCTCAAACGCCGTGGTGTTCCAACCGGTCACAGATCGGACAATATCAACCTTCTGCTGGACACTCCAAGGCGGAAAAAGACACATCACCAAACAATTGTTCAGGCTGCGCCACATCATAACATACTTGAATAAACGAATCTTCTTGGACCCCAAGTCGTCCACCGGTACACTCTCCAAGACACCCAGGCTCTTGTATCGCTTGGGCATCTCAGGCGCCAAAACCGTGTCGTGAATATTGTGTACATGATCGGCCCCTGTGGGCGAGACCGCGTAGCCAAGGCCGAGCCCCTTTTTCAACCTTGGCTCATGCATAGGGACCTCTTGCCCTTTGACGTGAACGCTGAGTTTCTCTGCTCCGTGGGATATACGCTCAGCAGCTCTTCTTGTTCCCTCAGCCAGAAGGTCGCCAATCCCTTCTCTTTTCCCGATCAGCTCGACCAGCTTGACCATTGATTCTGCGTTTCCGAAACATAGGTCCAAGCCTCCAGTGATTTCCTTGGTAAGAAGCCTCTCTTCGAAGCATTCCATCGCAAAGCCAATTGTCACGCCCGTGCTTATCGTGTCCAAGGAGTATCTCTGACACAGCTCATTCGCCTTGCAGACAGCTTCCAAATCGTCGACTCCGCAATTGGAGCCCAGAGCAGCGAGGGTCTCGTATTCAGGTCCGCCATAGGCAGGGTCCACATGCCATCGTCCTTCAATCTTCACCTCCTTCTTGCAGGCTACTGCACAAGCGAAGCAAGTCCCCATTCCAATGCGGACATTCTCCTTGACAGCTTGCGCTGAAATGGAATCGACGTTGGGAAAATCACCGTCCCTAAAGTTGTGAACAGGAAGGTTTCCCGTCTCTTCGTACACGCCCATAACAGCCCCTGTGCCATACGTATGCATACCATGAGCGAGGTCGTCAATCTTACGAGCCAACCATTGAGCAAGTCGTCGGATCCTCCTTGGCCTAGCGATATTGATCGTTCCTGACCCTTTGACCGCGATTGCCTTCAGATTCTTAGAACCCATGACAGCACCCATTCCGCAGCGACCCGCCACATGGTTCATATCATTAATCACCGAGGCAAACCTGACCATCTTCTCGCCCCCAGGCCCAATCTGCGCTACTTTTACAGTTTTGTCTTTCAACTGCTTTCGAATGGCTTGCTGGGACCTCTTTATCTCCAACCCCCACAAGCTTGACGCATCCATGATCTCAGCTTCTTCGTCATGAATCCACAGGTAGACAGGGTCAACTGCCCTACCCTCAACGATCAAGGCGTCAAACCCCGCACGTTTGAGCTCTGTTCCCCAGAAGCCTCCCGCCTCAGCCTCTCCATATGCACCCGTCAGAGGAGATTTCGCACCGACACTATTGCGTCCACTACCAGATATTGGAGCCCCAGTCACGGGGCCGCAAGCAAAAATCAGTTTGTTAGCAGGACCTAGGGGATCTACACCTGCCTCGAGTTCCTTTAAGAGGAAGTAGGCAATGAAACTCCTTCCACCGAAATGGCGCCGATAGAAAACCTCTGCAGGCTCTTCAAGGGAGGTTCTTTCCTTGCTAAGGTCCACTCTTAGAATCTTCCCAACGTAACCAGAAGCCAACAACGTCACATCCTAAACTCAACCATGCAGTAGCGATTTCGCTCTCTTATATCCTTCAGCACCGCGGTTCATCTTAGACTTTGCGAATGAAGAGTTAGAGAGCAAGCTGATTTTGGAAGAGTTTACCTTCTCAATAGAGTCAACACATATATCGAAGATTGGTAATACGCATTCAAAAATCAGTTAGGCAACCCGATAAGTGGACCATGGTGAATACATGATGGTTTCCGCAAACCCTTTTGGTGAATTTCGAAAGGGGTGCACAAGAGCATTAGAGAGAGCTCTAGGCGCTCGATATGCTCACATTTCAGTTCCTTCCCTTATGCTTGAGCCGCCGCCTGATCCACGATTCGGCGAGCTATCCTCAACAGTATGTTTTGAACTAGCCAAGCAAACCGCCGCTAAACCAAGTGATATGGCGAAGAAGATTGCTGCTGCTATTGACGTGTCACCTGCGCCGCTTGTACAATCTGTAGAAGCAGCAGGAGAAGGATACATAAACTTCCATGCTAACCTTACAAAGCTTTCTTCGTTGACTCTAGCGTCAACGCGAACTCTTGACCTCGAATACGGATGCCTTGAGACTGGTAGGCCGACGAAGATCATCGTCGAGCACACCAGTGCCAACCCAACCTCGCCCATTCACATTGGACAGGCAAGGAACCCTGTGCTGGGTGATGCCCTTGCCCGCATCTTGAAGGCTCGTGGACACACCGTTTTCCGGCACTACTACATCGATGACGTCGGTCGCCAAATGGCAGTCATAGCCTACGGATATGCGAAGTTAGGTAGACCCAAGCCAGATAGGAAGCCCGATCACTTCATCGGGGTCATCTATGCAATAACGAACTGTTTGATAGAGATTCAACGGCTCAAGAAAGAGGTTCAACGAGCAAAGGAGCAAGCCACAACCGATGAGCTGGCGGAGCTACAACGGGAATTGGACAACTGGGTATCCGCCGCTGCTGATCTTGAAGGAAGATTTCCCCAACTTTTCAGTCAACTTCTGGAAGAGATCAAGAAAGACAAGGATCCGAGATCCGTAGTGGACGATCATATCCGACGCTACGAGTCCGGCGACGACGCGGCAAAACAATCAATCAGAGAAGTATGCGAACTATGCCTTCAAGGGTACCGCGAGACTCTCGACCGAGGCAAGATCCAGTTTGACTCGTGGGATTGGGAAAGCGACTTTGTATGGAACAGTGACGTCCAACGGATTCTCAACCGATTGAAGAAGACGCCATACGTCTTCCAGGTAGGAGGCGTACTGGAATTTGATGCTGACAAAGTTGCTGAAGATCTTGATCTTAAGGGAACGCTCGGCTTGAGAGAGGATTATGAGGTCCCGACGCTAACCTTGGTAAGATCAGATGGCACCACGCTCTACACAACGCGGGATATTCCGTACACTTTCTGGAAGTTCGAAAAGGCTGATAGAGTGATCAACGTTGTTGGAATGGATCAAACCCTCGCGCAAATGCACCTAAAACTCGCTCTGTGTGCCTTGGGCGCCTTGAACCTTGCCGAAAGTTTGGTTCACTTCGCGTACAACCTCGTCAGTCTTCCAGGTTATCGAATGGAGAGTCGAACGGGACGCTACGTGACCTTTGACGATGTCTTGGACAAAGCCATCGATAGGGCGTACGATGAAGTTTCCAAGCGGTCTCCCAACCTCGCTGAAGAAGAGAAGCGTCGGATCTCAAAACTCGTGGGCATTGGAGCCGTGAAATATGCCTTAGTCGAGGTTGATCCGATGAAGCCTGTTGTCTTCACTTGGGACCGGGTTTTGGACTTCGAGAAAAACAGCGCCCCCTACATCCAATACTCCCACGCAAGAGCCTGCAGCATCTTGAGAAAAGCGTCCAGAGAGCCCGAGAATCCCGACTATTCCCTAATGACCGCCCCTCTTGAACGCGATCTAGTCATCATGCTAGCCAGATTTCCCGAGGTCTTCACCGATATTGCAGAAGATCTGAAACCCAATGGCATAGCTGACTTCGCCAACGCNNAAGTTCAACGCATTCTATACAGCACTACCGGTAATAAAGGCGAAACCGCGAGAATTGAGTGATTCAAGACTCGCCTTGGTCGATGCCACAAGAATCGCCTTCAGAAATTGTCTCAACTTGCTCGGAATCGTTGCTCCCGAACGAATGTAACTCAGACACCACACGCGCATCTTAGCCAGGCGCATACTTGTGCTTGCGGTTCAGAGTCGAAAGCCATACAACACGAAAATGATCAAAGCCTCCATGAAGCTTATTCCAGCAATGAATCCGTCTCCCGTGGTGCCAAAGAGGGACTTCCTCCTTGCTACGTGATAAATCGTGAGGAATTGTGTCAAGATGAAAACTAAAAAGAGGAAAACCCAAGCGATTCTTTGGACTTGGGGAGTGAACACTATGATGTATCCTGTTGCCATAAGCGTATAGGCCAACCCCGCTATCGATCCACTAGCGAATCCGTCTCTATAGGTCATATTGTGCCCTTCGAGAAATCTTTTATTATCCAAGTTCTACTTTACTTTTCAGTTAAAAGAACATGGAATCTCACGCGTGAAGAACAGCCTTTCCCTTCTTGTCATAAATATCCGCAGATGTAACGGTCTATTTCCTTTATGCTTTCTGTATACTAGAGACCCTTCCAGTTCCTCGACGATAAAGGAAATAATAATTACCTTTATCGTTGGTCTCTCAGTATACCCGTTGTAGAAAAATCCACCCCTTCAACATTATATGATATCGAGAACCCCCACAAACAAACGTCCAGAGATATCACGCCTCCTCAGAACAGGGCGCTTCATCAAGAAGCCTTGGACGCGCGCATGGAATCATGTGGACGCATGTGGGAAATGGGAAACAAGAAATCCACTTGCTTGTACTTGGACACGGAGGTTGTCGAGGCCGCCAGACGATTGGGCCTAAACGTTTCGAGGGTCGCCGAAAACGCGCTGGTCGGGGTGATAGGACGGCTACGTCGCGCGCGTTCTTGAAGAGAGACTTCATCTACGTAGGTTTTCTTCTGGCAAGGAGCTTATCTATAAATGGTGTTTTGCTTATCCAATGACCGAATATCGCACCTGCAGAATTGATTAGCGAGAGCGATAAGAAAACAAGACTCAGAAAGCGATACAAGTCCACAGTTGTATTATATTCCAACCTTAATTCTCCAAGTTTAAATGGTAGAAAATAGAGTCTATAACCCAACATAGTATGAGCTGGCCTAACGTGCGTGATATAATTCACTGGTATCAAGCCAAGGTGAGCACGAAAAGGAAATGAAAGTGGCGGAGCGGGAGGAAACAAGAAAAGATATTCTGGTCTCAAATCAAGCAGGTTACAGGTAGAGAATAACGACACCAACGCCACTGTAACAGCAACCAATGTAAAATATGCTTTCCCTCCAAGCCTTCTAGCCAAAAGAAACGATATGAACATCGAAAGCAGCATACTCATTCAATTCAAGATTACAATTGGCTGTTTATAATCCCACGCTTTAGAACAGTTATATCTTATGCGTGCGCGCGCAAAAACAACCACGAGTAGGATTGAGGCCTAACCTGTCCTTTTTGCACCACAGCTAGGGCAGAAAATAGAAGTCTGAGGCATCAGGCCCTTGCAGTAATCACAAGGCATCATAACAACTTCCTTCGTGATGACTTCCTTCTGAAAAACAGGAGATTCATTCACGGTAGTTACCCTCAGTTTCTCTACTTGCCTCAGAATCATATCCTTAAAAGGTTCCAGTTCCTTCTCTCCGACCCCTTTCAGGTGAAACTTGTATTCCCTCCTCTCATCGGTAATGGAAACATACTTCCTCAATTTGCCTCCCATGGAAATTCCCTTTAGAGTTGTTAGGGGCATATCAAGAAGAGTATGATACGACTTTCCAATCAACCCCCTCTTTTCTAACCATGAGAGTCTCTTATTCGTTAGAATTAGAACCCCGTTTGACGGTTTCGTTTTCTCTTTTTCTCTGTATCTTCTTCCTCTGTGTCCACCCACAGTTACTAGTTGGAAGTCCCCATCCATGCTTCTGTAAGGTTTTTCCCAATAGCCTTCCCAAGAGTGAACTACTTGCTCCCCTTGTCCTAGCATTACAGCGCTTTGCCAACTCATTTGTACCACAAAGTTTGTGTATTCTACACATTACACATATGATTTATGAATTCCAGAATAAGATTCGAGGAAAACATGCTGCGTGCGCGCATGTTCCTCAGTTGGTCCCAGTCGCTCTCTTTCCTCAGACATCAAGGAACTTCCGTTCGTAGCACGCTTCGCACAAATAGGCCACCACCCTCGGTGACGCTTCTTTTAGCCGTAGCCGTCTCCAGACTCGCTCACCCCGTGTGAACTTGTGACCACACTCAGCGCACGAGTCGAAGCGACACTGATAGTACGGGTAGTTGCGAGCATTCCAGACGAAGTCGAGGAACGGCATCGCGGCTCATGATCATATGAGATGGGGACGCCACTTAACGGATGGGATGGAGCTTATGTCATGTATACCAAAAATTAAAAGCCAAAATGGAATAAATAACAACTACGGCCAGTAGAGATGGTCCTTCAATTCAACATTTTTCAACAGATTTTCTTGGTTGCTTATTCAATACTATATGGTGTTATGCTCCAAAATCTGTCGGATTGAGGTGCCGCCGCCCTGGTACATTCAGCGTGCGATTTCAACCTTTTGCATGGCAACAAGCATTAAGAGACAATGACATGCGTTGGAGGCTTTTATGTTCGATTCTTGTTCTGAATCTCTTTCCTTTTCTCTATGGAATGGGAGTTCTCGGATGGTTAGGTTCTTTTGCATATGATACTTGGAATTGGGAATGCTGGTTGTTGATATTGTTCACTTTTTGGGCTGGGTTAGGAGTTTTTGGCTTCCAAAGATTTTACGGCCTAATTGCGATGTGGAAACCAAAAATCCTCAGAGAGCTTCACTGTATAATGAAAGAACAAGTGGGAGATGACAAACATCTCAGCAAGATGGCTTCAGGGATTTCAATAGCCTACTACTGGTTACCTATAGTCTTGGGTGTGCTTATTACTTGGGTGTTGCGTACATCTGTCTAATTTTGTCAAGTTTCCAAAATCTCTGCGTGCGCTTCGTTATATACGGGGTTCACTCAAGTCTGTGGCAGAACACTTTCTGGCTGCAAACGTGATATTGCGTTGCCGATATTCAACAATAAGCCGATAAACATCAGGAAATACTCCGCCTTTTGCGCTTGGCTCAGTTCGGTGGTCTGAGTAGCTTGAGTGAAATGATTGAAGGTTCTCATATTCTTGTAGACTGCGTCAAAAGCCAAAATGATCTCCTCAACGGTTCTGCTCGCCGAACCATAACCAGACCCCATGTTGTAGTCTCGAAGAATCATTGCAGCTCTTGGTGTTAGGTAAACGGATATTGGTGTTCGTCCTTCTGGCTCAGACATCTCTGACACATTATGAACAATGCGAAAAAGATGCATATAAGCCTTTCCGACAATGGTTCCATAACGTGTTACTCAACGTCAGAGTTTCTGAGGGTCTATTCTATGCTCACGTTTGCTTTCGTAATAATTCCATGCGACCCACGCAGGACCGAATACAAGCAACCCCAAAGACGCGAACCCCCAGCCTACTGGGATAGCATACGACATACCGCCATATCCCAGCACAAGCCACACAAATCCGAACAGAGTGGGCAATATGGCGGCTTCAACGTAATACCGAATGACAACTTCCTTGTCCATTTGTGAGGCAAGCGCCTCCAACTCTAATCTGGAATCTCACCCTAATTAGTCCAAGCCTTGGTCCGACGAGGGATACGATAGATTTTTTCATTAATTATGCATGTATGCATGTTCAGAATAAACTGAAACTGCGCCATTATGAGGAAAAGACCACGAAAGGCGCGCGTGCAATAAGCTTTATAGCTCATCGCCTTTGAGATATTCTTCCTTCGATCACGGGGGAGCAGACGCTCATGAAGAAACGAAAATGCGCAAAATGCGATACCGACCTATCTGATGAAGATGTGATGAAACTACAGTTCGAAGACGGGTCAACGGAGATAATACCGCTTCCCCTATGTCCAGACTGCTTCGCCAAACAGCTGAGAAGACGAGCACGTGAGCAATAATACACGCACCACTAAATGACGAAACGATAGCTACTGAGTTCGTTCTGTGCACCTTCTGCAGTGGAAAAACGCTACGAATGTTCTAGATGTTTCTTCTATATCGGTCGCCAGTCTCACTATCCTCTCGGCTACGTCTCCGAAGCTTGGCCGAGATACTAACACCTAGAATGCCATCGTCTACGCCCGATCAGCCAAAGGTGGCGGGCCCGCGGGGATTTGAACCCCGGAACTCCGGCTTCGCAGGCCAGCGTCCTAATCCAGGCTAGACCACGGGCCCCCCAGTCCACCAGACTACGGGCTTACGCGCGCCTGAAATCTTGTTTGTTTTGTCGAAACTTAAGGCTAGTGGCGCGCACAATCAATGTTTGTTAATGGCGCTTCTCAAAGCATCGATTACGTTTTTGCTTCCCATCGCTATGATGTAGGGACCTAGTCGAGGCCCTTTGGGCATTCCCAACAGAATCTGATATAGTGCGTGGAAGAATTTTCGTGGCGGCACTTCACACGCTCTCGCGATATCGAAGATGGCACTCTGTATCTTTTCTGGGTCCGACTCTTTTTTGAGGAGGTGCATGAGTTTTTCTATGGCTGCAATCTCCTTGTTGCTTAGCTTCGCAGGACTCTCCTTTATTTCCACAAAGTCCTTTGCCCAGTGAAGCGCCAATTCAACGCGCTGTTCCAATCGTTCGGGGACTTCATCCTTAACGTACCCGTATTCCCGGAGCTTCTCCGCTATGTAGTCCATTCTAGTACGTGGTGGGGCAACCTTGGCAAGATACGTCAGCAGATTGTAGGGCACGTGAGGAATAGGGGTATCTGGCGGGTTTAATGCCCAACAGTATTCATAAAGGCCGACAAGTTTGGCGCGCTCTTTTTTGTCAGAAATCGGTTTCTCCCCGAAGTAGATACTTTCGAGTTCGTCCAGTTCGTTCATGTACTGAGGAATATCCATCACGGAGAGGGCGCGGGTTCCGACAAAACGTTTCAGGGTAAGCAGAAGGAGTGACTGAGGAGAGCCATATTGGAACCATACTTGCGGGGTAAACACATTTCCTACAGACATGGAAATTCGCTTCCCACTTTTGTCCAGAAACATTTCGTATTGGGCGTGCATGGGAGGCTCATANNNGCTTCAAAGCGTATGTCCAGCGCTTTCCATCGGGCAGCGAATTCACCTTTCCAAGCGAGTTTTCCTTCCCCCTTTCGGTAATCGACTTCCCCATGGTGTCCACATCCTTGAATCCATTTTCCCTTGATCTCCATTCCTTCGCAAGTGTAGAGAAGCTTATTCTCCTTCGGCAGAAACTTGTGGGCTTTCGTGGTATAGATTCTGCCGCAGTTGGAGCATACGGGAAAGTATGGAAGAACATCCTCATATCGCTCCTGTCCGACCTCTTCGCGAACAATCCGCCCTACCTTCTCAGCATTCACTAGCAGCGTTCTAATCTCTTCATCGAGAATGCCGCTTCGGTACACTTCTGTTCCTGAGAACAGCTGATATTCGATTCCGCACGTGTCAAACGCGTCTTGAAGAAGACTTATTACATGGGCTCCGAAGCTTTCGTGACATTTGTACGGATCAGGAATAGACGTAACGGGAAATCCCAAATACTTACCTAGCCAACTGGGAAATCCGGCAGGAACTCTTCTTAGCCCATCTTTATCATCAGAAAAGGCAATCAATTCCGAATTGAGTTGCTGTTCTCGAAGGGCCAACGTTACGGCATAGGCCCTAGCACCATCCGAGAAGCTGCCGATGTGCGGAAGCCCTGAGGCTCCGATTCCCATTTCAGTCTTGATTGAGTCGAGGCTTCTGCCGAGCTTTCGCTCCCTCTCTATGATCTCGACGGCAGTTTTGTCGTACCATGTGCCGTGGCCAATGATTTCGTCATTCAAAGACGATTCCTCCTCTCTCGCCTAGGTTAATGGGCCATTCAGTTCAATAAAAGGATGGCACATACCGCTTCCGATGTTCGGGGGCATTCACCAGTCTAAATGTCTCTTTCTTTCAGATCGAGACGCCTGTCTGCAAAAAAAGGCTGGGGAAGCCTCAATTTAGGTATCTGTAATGTCCCGAATCCCACATGCTGACTCTGCACAGCTCTCCTTGCCCTGAAGAGATAGTGTTGCCCTACTCTGCTTTCGTTCCACAGCTTGGACAGAACTTTGCTGTTGGTGGGACTACTTGTTTGCAGTTGGGGCAGGTCTTTACGTTTGGTGTTGCAGGCGTCGTGGTCAGCGCTTCACCACAATTTGGGCAAAACTTCGACGTCACTGGCGCTGTGGCTTTGCACTTGGGACAGAGTACCATGGTGGCTTGAGGAGCGGATCCGGTTCCAAACATTGGCGGTATCAACATCATGCCTGCGCCTAAGGCTGCGCCTTCAGACTTTCCGAGTTCTTCAGCGGCTTTCTTAACGGTCTCCATTCTGAGGACTTCTGCTGCGGGCACGGCTCCCGCGGATTTGAGCCAGAAGAGGCGCTCTCTGTATTCGGGTGTTGTGTCGATCCCTTCGAATCTGAGGTCGACTAGGTCTATTCCCAGTCGTTTGAATGCATCGATTATGTGGGTTTTGACGATCGTGGATGTTTCGTCGAGTTTCGTGAAGACGGTGACGAGATCATATCTGGATAACTCATCGATCATGCGCTCATTGACAAAGCCTCTTAGGAAGTCGTTTACGCTCGGTGTGGTGTAGGCGTCCTGTCCGCCTACGACTTGGGTGATGAAGAGCTCGGGATCTGTTATCTTGAGCCAATAGCCGCCGTGAACGAGTAAGGGGGCTAGTTCTGTTGTTTGCGCCCTAGCGCCGTATTTTCCAGCGAATTGCTTGGTTGAGACGTATATTACGGTGGCTTTGAAGGGCGTCTCTCCGAACCCGGCCAACGTTCTCAGTATGGGGGTTAACAACGGGAGATTCAGTGTGGTTAGCGTGTGTCGTCCCGGTCCAAAAACATCATATGCCTTGCCGTCTCTGAGAAAGACCGCTACTTCCATCTCATTGACAATGAGCTGTGCACCCCATGTTATATCTTCTGACGGATAGGTCCAAACGATGTCGTCAGGCCCTGGGTTGACCCACTGGATTACCTGAGGCATACAATCATTCCTCCACTATGTCCAATATTGTGCTCTTTCGCTTATTGAAGGCTTTCTCTAGATCATCAATATCCTTAAGGAGTTCGTCGATTCTTGTCTTCGCGTCTGTGAATTTCTGACTTGCTACTTCGCTCTTAAATTTCTGCACTTTTGCTGCCGTTCGATCGATTGAGCCTATGAGGTCTGAGTCGAATTTGATCACGTGATCCAGTCTATCTTCCTTGATCTTCACAGCGTCGAAGAAGCCGCTGTATCCGTAGAAGGCGTGGTTTATCTTCTCGGCGATCCTATCGAACTTTGCCACTAGTCGATCCATGCCGGTCCAAGTCTCCATTATCCTATTGTCAACGAGACCTTGATAGGTTTCTTTCAAGTCGCTCTTTGCTTCGACAAGTTTCTCGTACAGGTGGTTTCTGATCAGCTTGTCAGTCTCTCGACGGAGTTCCTTTTCTTTGTATCCGCGGAATCCGGGTATGACAGTCATGATCTTCTCGGAAAGCCGCTTCTCGTCCTCGACTTTTTTCAACGCTTTGCTTTTCTCACTCAAAGCATTTTCACCTTCGGCTATAGACTCTTAATCACAGAATATTTAAGAATAGTCTTAGGCTGCACACTTGTTTCCACAAACCACACGTTGAAGGCATAAATACTCATTCTTCCAAGTAGTTGGAGGGATGCAACGTGGCTAGAACCTTAGACATAGTAACCGTAGGCGTCGCCATCCTTGCTCTTGGTTTGTCCGTCGTAGTTCTTCTCTTCAACTTCATCTCTATCTGGGAACTGGTTCCGATGTTCTTGACGATAATCGGCAGCTGGATCATAGCCACAGCAGGAATAAAGGTTATGTCAAAAATCTCGCCCTATGAAAGGCAGCCATTCAGCACGGCTGGGCTTGGGTTGGTTGTTCTCGCGATAGGGGCGTCCTGGTGGCTTTACGCCAGGGGAGTCGAACTGGTTTACGTAATACTAACGCTCACACTGATTATCGGAATTCTAGTTATCGTTGCGGGCGTCCGCGAGTGGACCAAGGAATAGAAGTCTGTACGCGAGTGGAACCTGGTCCTCTCTGAGGACCTCTCAAATGCAGTCTCCTCATCGGCGGGCATTCCTCAAGTTATGGTCAATTCAACAGTAGGCATGCCCAGAGAATTCGTAGACAAGCGTTTAGAAGAGACCGAAATCTGTGGCGGGAATATCTCCCTTTATAATCATTCCAGTGGCGCCATCCGCGATCAGGTTGTGTCTTTCACCTTTGTATTCATAAACAACGAACCATATTGGCGCATGCAGATAGACTGCATCGCCCGTCGAGAAATCAGTCTTCATCTCTATTATTTTGTCGACATCCTGTTTTGCGAGAAACTCGTGATGGCTAGTAACCTGTTGTTTAGCTACATCGACGGCTTCGTGCTCTTCCATTTCGCTGTTCAACACCTTGGCAGAACCCTCGATCTTTCGGAAATCATAGGGGATCTTCCCCTCAAGAGGAACATCATATTCCCTCGTCGGAAAGTCTGCTGCCTTTCTGGCCAAAACCAGCCAGTCATACTTCTTTTTGATTTTTCCTTCCTTTTTGACAGGCGGAATCAGTCGTTCGAATACTCCAGTGTAGGTACTTTCGGCCGTGACTGGAACCACCCAGAATGGGAGGTAGACCAGGTCTTTCTCCGAAATTTTTGAAGATCCGGCCAAATCTCTAGGTTTTGCGAAGCCCGACCGCATCCATTCGCGTATAAGCTCCTCGACTTGATCGAGGTTATACTTGTTGAGGAACATGGAGTGCTCAAGGGTGAAGGCCTTGCCGGTCTCGATGACGCCTGTGAAGCCGCAGTATCGACAGGTTGCGATGATCTCTCCTGGCTTAAACGAGATTGGCGCACCGCAATTTGCGCAGCGAATCTCTTGGATCACTGACAAAGGGAACACCTTGACCTACTCTAGGTATAGGAGTCCAACATGAATCTTTCCGTGGTCCCAAGACCTGTGTACGTCTGTTTTATATCTTGAGTCACGCAAAAGATTCCTTTCGAGGTGATTCTTGGGTGAGGGAAAAGTGTCCTAGATGCAAGAGTGAAACCTTCGAGTTGGGAACTCCCGTCGTCAAGGTTGGCAAGACGAGAGAAATGAGGGTTGCCATTCGCGAATGCTCTGAATGCGCACTAATATTTTACGAAAGGATGAAAGAGCCCTGAGCGTCGAGCTAAGGCACATAAAGCATATTTGGAGAGGGCCTATAGGTAGTTTTGGTTAGGAGGAAGATCGCCATGGCTAGATTGGCTCAACTAAGGCTTTCTATGACAGTCGCCATTCTTCTGGTAAGCATCATCTTTGGCGCGTTCCTAGTCAGCTTGATGCTCCTAGTCCAGCTGCCGCTCACTATCTCCCTTGTCTTCACCTTAGTTGCCGTTGTGCTCTTCATATCGCTTCAGTACCTGATAGGCCCCGCAATCGTGCGACGGTCAACCCGACTCAGATACTTGACCCCGGAGGAAGCTGCTCAGCTTCAATGGGCGTCTGATGCCAAGGAGATGGCGGAGAAGACGGGGATACCGACGCCCAAACTCGCTGTAGTTCCGGATCAGACTCCGAACGCGTTCGTCTTTGGAAGGACAACGAAGGGCGCGACGCTTGCGCTTCATGAAGGATTGCTCAAGCAATTGAACAGGAATGAGATTCGCGGGGTAATTGGCCACGAACTGGGGCATATTAAGCATAAGGATTTTGTCGTGATGACGATTCTTTCGGCGTTGCCCTTGATTGCTTATCTCATAGCACAGCTGAGCTTCCGAGTTGCCTTGGCTACCGATGGAGGGAAGAAGAAGGGTGGTGAAGTGGCCTTGAGAGTTTTGCTCTTAGTGGCGGCTGCGATTTCGTTTGTCGTCTACATAGTCACGCTTTTGTGCGTTATGAGACTGAGTCGTCTCAGGGAACACTTCGCTGATGCCTATTCAGCCTACTTGACTGGAGCACCCAGGCAGTTAGAGAGTGCATTGACGAAGATAACGTATGGGTTGTCGCTTTCACCTAAACCACCCCACGGNNTGTCCAAGCAGGAGTGTCAAGGCCTACTAAGGCGGAAAGAGGATTATGATTTGGACAGGGACGGCGTCCTCGATGAGCGGGAGCTCCAGATGGCCATGGAGAGGGAAGCCAAGTCCAGATGGACAACTGTGAACATGTGGTTTGCGACTCATCCTGCCACCTATCAGAGAATCCTTGTGTTGAGACAGATTGGAAAGGAGATTGAGAGCGGTCGTTATGCGAGCGACCGCATTTACGCTCAGGTATGAGAATATAGAATATAGTCTCTTGAGCGGTCTTTATTGCAGATTACGCGTTTGATGCAAGCGCCTCTCCTCGGGGAGCCTTCTTCGGCTTCAGCAATTCTTCCACAATCCCGAACTGCCGTGCATATATGTGACAATTCTTGGAATGAAAAATCAGTTTGCCGGTCCCTACACCGAGGTTTCCCCGTCTATTGAGTTCTGACACGAATGCTTCGCTGAAAATTTGAATTCCCGCTATGTTTGCGGGTAGTCCAGCATAGGCGTCCCATGATCTGAAGTAGCATGTGGAGTGGAGCTTGCGGTTGACTATTTCGGTGTCAATCAAACTGAGACATGGGGGTTCATGCTTTTTGTCTTCCAGCCGTTTCTTTATGTCTTCTGGCAGTCTGATGACGAGGGTTACCTGTCTGTCTCCTGGCTCCTCCA
>JABAOH010031983.1_pt1 | contig 19750 bp, 17 predicted proteins | sample 7062181 | NCBI WGS metagenome assembly JABAOH01 (sample SAMN14538630, study PRJNA623070) | marine sediment metagenome | biome: marine biome [ENVO:00000428]; feature: marine pelagic biome [ENVO:01000023]; material: deep marine sediment [ENVO:00002113]; isolation source: pool of 5 deep marine... | reverse complement strand
CGTCGGGAATCTCTTTCTTTCTTTGCGGGATCAATCCCTCTTTTACTTTCCTAAACCACTCCATAGTCTTTTTTACCCAGGAAGTTCAAGACCTAATCAAGAGGCCGGTCTGGTCACTTGCGGACCACCAAAGCCGTGTTTCGGACTTCCCTCAAAGATTCCTTGCCATGATGATGGCATCTTCAGTAGGCAGTCGATAATAACTCCTTCTTCGGTGCACCTCCACAAAACCGAAACTGGCATAAAGATTGATAGCTGCCAGGTTGGACTCTCTTACGCTTAGCATCAAGTTGGTGCACCCCCTCGCCTTTGCCTCCCAAAGTACTCTCTCCATCATCCTCCGGCCGATTCCCCTCCTTCGGTATTCAGGCGAGACGGCAAAATTCGCTATCTCCATCTGAGAGTCTATGTGCCAAAGACAGGCATAGCCGACCAGTTTTTTCCCAGACTTGACTACCAGCAGTACGGAGAATCCGTGTTTCAGTTCCTCCTGGAAACTGGTCTTGCTCCAGGGATCGGAGAAGCATGATCTCTCCACCCGGGCCACCTCATCGATGTCATCCCCCGTCATCCTCTCGATGGTAATATGGTCAACCTCTGCCAACATTTTTGAACTTCAGCTCCGCCTCAGACATTCTGACATAAAGAGGCTCCAGATTCGTCACATCCTCGATCTCACCGGCCGCGAGCTTGTTTGAGCCCATCCGTGCCACCGAGGCCCCGCTGGGCTCGGACTGTTGGTCAAGGGCGAAATAGGCTTTTTCTCTGAGCAGATTTGTCAGTTCTTTTTGGTAAAGTCGTGCTCCCGCACCGACGAAAAGAGTTTTCCGGGAGATCTTCCTGGCTAGATCCCCTATATCCGCAACCGTGTATTCGCTTTTTCTCTTCAACTCTCCTTCACTCGTATCATAAATGGCGGCATACACTTGATCCTTTTTGGCATCCAGAAGAGCAGCTACCGGGTATCGGCAGTAAAGCGAGCTTGAAGCCAGAGCATCCAGGCTGGGAACGCTGGCGAGGGGCTTTCCCGAGGCAAAACACAATCCTTTTATCGTGGCCAATCCGATCCGCAGTCCGGTGAAGGAGCCCGGCCCGATCGCGATGGCAAATCCATCCAGCTCGTCTATCCTGAGCCCCACTGTTTTCAGCGACAAATCGACAGCGGGCATAAGAATCTCGGAATAGGTGACCCTGACGTCAAATTTGAGATCCACCAGAACCTGGCCGTCGTCCACCATGCCCACTCCCGCGGTCATGGTGGAGGTATCCACACCCAGAACTCTCATATTTCGTGCTTACCGGGTTAAAAGTCTTCTGCCCGGATTTGCCTTTCGTTTTCAGAAAGAATCTCTAAGTGTACCTCCCACCTCTTTTCTGGCAAGAAGGCCTTAACCTTCTCTGCCCACTCGATCAAGGTTATCCCTTTGCCATAGAAGTACTCCTCGTAGCCCAATTTAATGAACTCCTCGACATTTTCCAAGCGGTATAAATCAAAATGATACACCCAGATGGGAGATTCCTTCAGCCTTCCTGGATACTCGTTGATGATAACAAAGCTGGGACTGGTGACGGCTCGTTGTACGCCCAATCCCGAGCAGATGCCCTGAACAAAAACGGTCTTACCGCTGCCCAGAGGACCTACGAGACCCACAACTGATCCAGGTGTCAACTGCTTGGCCAGACTGCTGCCAAATTCTTTGGTCTCTTCGGAACTGTTGGTTTTCTTCTCTATCATCCTCTGACCAGCCATGGACAAAACTCCGTGTTAACAAATGCAGCACACCGTGTGCCCACTCTCCGCTTTCTTGAAGAGAGGTCATGCCAAACTCTTCGAGCATATGCGCTCGTCCACCTCAGTGAAAAAGCAGCCAGATTCATCGCCGTCGATTTGTTTCCTTGTCCTTATCAAGGGTAATCAGCAATGGCCTCGCGACAGCTGGTCTAAAAATAAATTCCCTAAGAAAAAAATGCAAGAGCTATCCCATGTTGGTCCTACTTTGAAGGCAGGCTGAGTGCAGCCCGGGAAGTCGTGGCTTTATGACTGTCGGAAACCTGGGGATACTAAGCCAACACCATCCCTTTTTATCTCCTGGGCGTCATGGTGACCACTGGAAGGATCATCTCTTCCAAGGAGATGCCACCGTGCTGGAAGCTGTTTTTGTATTCTCTTTCATACTCGCTGTGCCTTGTGGGATATATAAAGTAGAAATCTTCCTTGGCTATAATGTAGGTGGTGGCTATGCCGTAGCGCGGCAGTCGGTATTCTAGAGGCTCCTTTACCAGAAGGGCGTCTTTGGGATCGCAATTCAGGTTGTCACCGTACTTGTATCTGAGATTGGTGGAAGTCTCTCTTTTTCCCCTGGCTATGGTTCCCCTTGTGCCCCAGACGCTGCCGTGGTCCGAGGTCAAAACTACCGTGCAGTCCTGGGTGGAAAGGTACTGCAGGACTTTAAGCAGGGATGAGTGTAAAAACCAGGGTCTGGTCAGGGAGCGATAGGCAGATTCGTCCGGCGTCATCTCCTTCAGGATCTCCGACTGGGATCTGCCGTGGGCCAGAATATCCAAAAAGTTGAACACCACAGAAAGAAGCGGTATGTTCCTGTAGGAGGAGATCTTCTTGGCCAGGCTTTCTCCTTCTCTTGCATCCAAGACCTTCACGTATCTACTGTCGGACTTAAACCGCAACCCCAGCTTCCTGAGCTGATCGTCCAGAAGCTGATGCTCGTATCGGTTCCGGCTGGAATCGTCTCTGGTGCCGGCTTTCCACAGCTCCGGATACCTGTGAGCAAGCTCTGAGGGGAAGAGTCCGCTGAAGATGGCATTGCGTGAATAGGGAGTGGCCGTAGGGAGGATAGAATAATAGTAATCCCTCTGGATATGGAAGTACTGATCCAGGATGGGCTCGATGGTCATCCACTGATCCAGCCGCATGCAGTCCATCACGATGAAGACGGTCCTCTTTTTCCGGGAAAGAGGCGGAAATAGATACATTCTCACCACATCCACAGAAAGGGGCGGCGGATTTTCTTTGGCCAACCATTTCAGGTAGATAGCCTCGATGTATTTGCTGAACTCCAGGTTACACTCTCGTCTCTGGCCGTGATGGGTCTGCCTTAAATCCGTATCACCAAAGCCATCTATCTCCAAATCCCATTCGGAGAGAGTACGGTGGATGTCAATCCAATCCTGCCAATTCAAGACTCCATACAGTGCGGTCCTGATCTTGGCCGAGCTTTGGGCGTAGTCCTGCGCCAATCTCCCCGTTCTGATCTTCCCGGCATCCAATATCTTCTTGGCGGCGGAGAGAATCTGGCTGGGGTTTACCGGTTTGGTGAGATAGTCATCGATCTTCTTCCCGATGGCCTGATCCATCAGATCCTCCTCCTCAGACTTGGTCACCATGATCACCGGCAGATGCGGATTTTCCTGCTTAATCTCCTCTAAAGTGGTCAGACCGTCCTTCCCCGGCATCACCTCGTCCAGCAATACCAGATCAAAGTCCCTGCTTCCCACCAGGGCAACCGCATCTTCTCCATTGGATGCCTCGGTTACCTTATATCCCCTGGACTCCAGAAATATTATGTGCGACTTGAGTTGATCTATCTCGTCATCTACCCACAGGATACGTTTTATCTCTTCTTTCATGGTTTTGACCACTTTCCAGGAAGGTTTTTGGCTGTGTGCGCTTCCCTATATGTTATCGGCAAACCAGATCTTCAAATTATCAGGCTTTCCCCCTCCATCTCTTCAGGTTTCTTTATGTCCATGAGATGAAGAACGGTGGGAGCCACATCAGCTAACCTGCCGCCCCCTCTGAGCTCTCCCTTGAACCGATCCATCACCAGGCCAAAAGGCACCCGGTCGGTGGTGTGGGCGGTGAAGACTTCGCCGTTGTTCGGGTCAACCATCTTTTCTGCGTTGCCATGATCGGAGGTGACCAGAGCGAAACCGCCTGCCTCCATCACCGCGCCGACCACTTCTCCCACACACTTGTCTACCGCCTCCACCGCTTTGATTGCAGCCGAAAGAACGCCGGTATGCCCCACCATATCCGGGTTGGCGTAATTGAGCAGTATGAAATCGTAGTTTTTGGATCTGATCTCCCTTACCACCTTTTTGGTGACCTGGTACGCGCTCATCTCAGGCTCCAAGTCGTAAGTGGCAACCTTGGGCGAATGCACCAAGATTCTGTCCTCCCCCACAAAGGGCTCTTCCTCTCCCCCATTGAAGAAAAAGGTAACATGAGCGTACTTCTCGGTTTCAGCGATGCGAAGCTGATTCCTCCCTTCTCTTGCCAGCACCTCTCCCAGAACGTTGATGAGTTTAACCGGAGGAAAGGCAACCTTCGTTTTGAGTCTCTCATCGTGTAAGGTCATGCTGACTAAATCGATGGTGAGATCGTCCGGTCGGTCGAATTCCTTGAAGTCAACATCGGTCAATGCGTGAGAAAGCTGACGGGCACGGTCGGCTCGGAAGTTAAAGAATATGCCCACGTCGCCCCTTTTAATCCTTCCCTCCCCATAATCACCATTCCTGGCCACCACCGTCGGGATCACAAACTCGTCGGTGACGTTTTGCGCGTAGGATTTCCTAATGGCGCTGATCACGTCGTCGGTGTGATTCCCTTCACCGTTGACCATGGCCCGGTAAGCTTTTTCTATCCTGTCCCACCTTTTGTCTCTATCCATGGCGTAATATCGCCCTGCCACAGAGGCCAAGTCCCCCAGTCCCAGTTCGTCAAATCTGTCCAGCAGTTCTTGAACGTAATCCGCGCCTCCGGTAGGCGAAGCATCTCTGCCATCCAGAAATGCATGCACAAATACCCTGGTTACATTCTTCTCTTTAGCCAGTTTTAGCAGGGCATATAGATGATTGGGGGAGCTGTGCACACATCCATCCGAGACCAGCCCCATGATGTGCAGACTTGAGCCTCTTTGCTTCACCTCCTCCATCGCCTCTACCAGCACCGGATTTTGGTAAAAGGTCTTCTCTTCGATGGCCTTGTCGATTCGGGTGATCTCCTGGTAAACCACTCTTCCCGCGCCCAGATTGAGATGTCCCACCTCGCTGTTTCCCATCTGTCCTTCCGGGAGACCTACGTCGAGGCCTGAGGCACCCAGCGTGGTATAAGGATACTTTGCGAAAATCTGATTCAGGTTGGGCTTGGAAGCTAAGGCTACGGCATTCCCGTCCTTGAGATGGTTTAGCCCATATCCGTCCATTACCAGAAGCAGAATCATAGGTTCCCTTCACTTTGCGTGTGGCTGGATGTATCTTTCGTCGTTCCCATCACACCATTTACGTGAAACGAGAACAAATCAATAGAACAACTCTCGGGAGGATGACTGCACTTCAACTTCGAGACTTGAATTTCATCGAAAATAAGAATCCGAACAAACCGACAAACGGACGACAGACCAGCGTACGGCACTTGGCCATCACATTAATGCAGGCCGCCGGCGGTCAAGCAAGAGACAACCAGATGATTTTGTTCTTTCCCCTCCGGTTCACCCGTACTCAGGGTCCGAAGCAATAGACAAACCCATCTTCGGAGCCAATATATATCTTGCCGTCATAGTAGCCTGGCGAACCGGAGATCATCCCGTCGGTCTGGTATGTCCACAATATCTGTCCGGTAAACCGGTTCAGAACGTAGAAGCTGCCATCGTAGGATCCGAAGAAAACCTTATCTCCCGCCGCCAGGGGAGAAGAACGAACCAGTCCCTTGGTCTCGGACTTCCAGACCAGTCCACCGGTCTTCTGATTTAGGGCGTAGACCCGGTAATCATTTGATCCGATGTAAAGCAAGCTTTCGGCAAGTGCGGGAGAGGAATATATGTCAGCTCCGGTCTGGAATTTCCATGCCAGCGAACCGTCCTCTAAGTTTAGGGCATAAACGCTCCCGTCCATCGATCCAAAGAACACTCTTCCGTTCTTGACCGCCGGGGACGAGTAAATGCCTCCCTCCGCCTTGAATTTCCAGATCATCCCTCCGGTATCCATATTCACCGCGTACAGATGTCCATCAGCTGAGCCCAGACAGAGCACTCCATCTGTCGAGGGAGGCGATGAGGGAACTACACAGGCCGGCGTGGAGATTTGGGAGGAAGGCATTTCAAACTCCCAGATGCTCTCTCCGCCAATCTTATCCAGAGCCCACAGTCTCCCGTCGGTTGATCCCACAAAGACTTTCCCGCTGCATAGAGCAGGGGATGAGGACAAATGGCCCAGACTTCTCTTCCACAAAAGCTCTCCGGTACGGATGTTCAAGGCAAGAAACGTTTCCTTCCCTGCATCCAATCCAAAATATATCCTTTCACCATCCGCGCAGGCGGAGGTAGAAACGGGTGAAGAGACCTTGTAAAGCTCCAGATTCTTTCCAGAAAGCGCATCCAGGAGATGCACCCTTTTGTTAAGCGACGTGATCACCAGAATTTTCCCGACCAATATCGGCGACGACTTCAAGGGTCTCTTAGCATTGAATCTCCACAAAAGTTTGTTGGGTGTCTTGATGGGCCAAGAGAGGTAAGCGGTATTCTGAGGATCTCCCCTGAAGCTGCTCCACCCGGGCATACCAGAGAAGTCAATCTTTTCAAACCTCAGGGCGCTGGAGCACGAGGTCAAAAAGAACAAAACAAGGGCTAAAAAAAGCAACCTTCTTCTCATCAGAAGTTCCATCCGAAGAAGAAGTCAAAATCGGTCTTATTGCCAATGGTCTTGAAGTCGGTGGTTCGAGAGACGTCAAAGCGAAGGACCATCACGTATCCTAAGCTTATCCTGGCTCCAATTCCGAAGCTTCCGTAGAGCTGGTCCAACTTGTCTTCCCATGCATTCCCTACGTCGAAGAAGAGCGCCCCCCGGATGGCCCGAAAAGAGATCTTTCCGAAGGGGAAACCTATGTAAAGGTTATCAATCAGGGGAAATCTCAATTCGTTGCTTGCCAACACCAGATGCCTCCCGTAAAAGGCCCTCCGGTCGTATCCCCGCAAAGACCAGCTTCCACCCAGGTAAAGCCGCTGTGGCTCCTTCCCGCTGGAGGAGAAGCCCATCAGTCTCACAGCAAAGCAACTGTTCTTTCTTATTCGCAGATACTTTCTTAGATCGCACAGGACCAGCTTGTTGTATGCCTCTCCGTCGTTCAGATTCAGGCTGAGACCCACGGTGAGATTAAATCTGGTGCCGTCAATAGGCCCCACGTAATCCCACAGGCTGGTGTCTAACACCCAGGAAATGTAGCCGGTTGAAAGAAGGGCCTTTCTTTCTCTCTCCTGTATATAAACGTCTCTATGCGACTGACGCAAGAAGAAGCTGGCGTCGATCCTCTTGAACTTGGACAAAGGATAGCTCACCAGACCCAGCCCACCGTACTGCCTTTCGGTGTAGAAGCCGTAAAACTCGTCGTAATATTCGTCCTTGAGATGGTAAAGTCCGTATCCGTAATTGACCCGGTGAGTTCTGTTAAGATAGGTTAGGCCAAAGTTGAAGCTGGAAAGAAAATCATCCGTTGAGCGGGCGCTGTTGCCCAGAAGGAAGAAATACTGATGATTCCCCAGCATATCGGTGAACGCAGCCTGAAATCCTCCTACGGTCCCATAAACCGCGTCGTAAGATATGACCGACTGAGCCACGTCAAAGGAGAAACGATTCTTGTACTTCACCGATCCGGTCTGTTGATCTCCTTTTATTTTCTTCGGTCTCCATCCGGGCTGACGGGTCTTGATAGCCAACGTCGACTGGCTGACCGGATCAGCGTAACCGACGACCGCACTATCCAAATTCAGCTTATTTATCTGAAAGCCGTATTCTTGATATGCAGTGAAGAAGACGGTGCCGTCGTCGGGGGAGAAGGCGGGGTCAAATGCCCCGGTCAACAAGGAGGTCAACTGACGCATTTGAGAAGAATCATTCTCCGGCGCCACGGTCAAAAGATACAGATCGTATGGGCCGTTTCGATCAGATGAAAAGATCAGGTGTTTCCCGTCGGCAGACCAGTCGGGCGCCAGATCATGGTACGGCCCGGAAGTCAAAGCTATGATCTCGCTCCCGGGAAGGGTTAAGAGGAAGAGATTAAGAAAGCCGTCCACACCCCAGGGATTGCGATCTGAGGCGAAGGCGATGCGGTGACCATCCGGGGACCAACCGGGGTCCCTTTCCTCGTATATGTCATCAGTAAGTCTGGTCAGAAGATTCTCTTCAAACTCATACACATAGAGATCCGAATACCCGTCTTTGGCGACTCCCACGAAGGCTACCTTTCGGGCGTCTGGCGACCAGTCAGGCGATGAAAGCTCGATTAAGTCTCCAAACCGTTCCTTTCGAGTTATCTTCCTCTGTTCAATGTCATAGACGTACAACACGTCATTCTCATGGCTTTTGGAGACGAAGGCGATCTTGCCATCTTTGGAAACCCCGATCTTGCTTTTCATAAGGTGCAAAGATTCAAACTGCGGCGATCTCTCGCCTTTGACAAGAGTTACTGACTTTTTCTTCTCGCCCTCAGATGACATCATGCGTATTGAGGAGTATCCCAATTTATTGGACTTGAATACCACCCATTCCTCATCGGAAAAAAGGAGCGGCTCAGGCTTAATGTTTATCCCGCCGGAGGTGAGCCGGCTGGACACTCTGACAGGAAGGTCCTTGTTCTCTAACTCAGGGAAATACTTTTTCTTCAGTGAGTATTCCCACTCAGTCCATTCATCTTTCAGGGTTTTGTTGAAAGTTAATTCAAAGACCTGGGCAAAGCTCTTCCCCTTCCAGTAATTCTCTAAAAGCAAGGTTATCTTGTCATCCCCGTACTCTTGTTCTAAGTGAGCGCAAAAGGCCTCTCCGATCTTGTACATCAAATAGGTGCCGAATACCTGGTAGATGTCGTCCAGGCGCAGNNGTCGTCCAGGCGCAGGAATCTTCCGGATACAATCAGGTCTCTGAGCATCATGTCCGCTTCGCTGTCCCACATTCTGGACCAGTGTTCGGCCAGACCCTCTTCAAACCAGTAGGGAAGACCGGTGTAATTGAGTCTTCTGTGAGACCTCATCACGTAGGGAATCTTCTGCATGATGAAAGTGTGAACCAGCTCATGCTGGATCACCCGCGCAAAATTCGAATATGAGCCATCGAAAGGGACCACCATGCGTCCCTTCATGTACTCGGTGAACCCGGCCACGCTCTCGGGAAGGAGGCTGGGAATGATGTTGGTTTGAGCGAAGTAATTGGGGGAGCTGTAGATGACTAAGGGGATCTTTCTTTTTATGCGATGATTGAACTTATTCTCCAAAAACCTGTAGCTCTCCTCTGCCCGAGCCGCAGCAATCTGCGCAATCTCCCTCTCCTCGGTGTAGAAGTAGATCTCAAAATGTTGCGTGGTCAGAACCTGCCAGTCGAAATCGGTGTACTGAATCTTGTTCTTTCCGAAGTAGTATTGCCCGTGAGAGATACCGGAGAGCAAAAGGAATAAAGCTACAAGAAAGAATAACCTTCTCATCTTCATCTGTTTGAAAACAAAAAATGCCCACCAAAAAACCCAACTTTGTGTGATCATCCACCTTCGACCGCCCACGCGGCCGTACGGATTTATCCGAAAAGGGGTGAACTGTCGACTGCATTCAAGAAGGTGCTGAAACAACGCACAAAAAGAAACCGGGGCCTGCATCGAGGATCAGAGATCTTTGCCCAGACACAATCACCAGATTGTGATTTGCTGAGAAAACGATTGCGGACTTAAATCCAGGCCAATTCCTTCCACCCGGGCACCCATCCATACTCTGCTTTTTAGCCTGTAAGTCCAGTTTGCGCACTCCTTTAATCCCGGGTATCCTGGGAGCGCACCCCAGTTTTGCTCCGTATCAACCCCATGGCCCGGCTGGCAGCCTCCATCACCTTATCTTTGACTAAAAGATTCATCAAACCTTTTCCTCTTTGTTCTACGAATTTTTCGATCTGATCTGCTAATTCAGGCGAACTCATTTTCCCCAGGATGTTCAAGATGGCAATCTTGATCTCGTCTTTTTCCCTGGAGGCCAGATCTTCTATTCCCTCATCTTTCCGGAGAACCTCTAAGAAGAATTCAGTCGCTTCCTTCCTTCCAATTTTGGAGATGGCGTCAATGGTTGGCTTCCAGTCCTCGTGGTTATTTCGAAAATGGCGCTTGAGAGCCTCCAGACAACGTCGATCAGCCAGATCCGTCAAAGAGCCTATGGCGCCTCTGCGTACCTCATCCTCTTCGTCGTCCAAAAGCGATACCAGGGCGTCAACCGATTGGCCGCTTCCAATCTTCTCCAGGGATCTAATGACCTCCAGTCTGATCCTTTTGTCTGAATCTTTACTCAGGCCCGACAGAATGTTTACGCTCTGATCATGAGGTATATTTCCCAAAACGTAGATGATGTTTCTCAGCTTATGCCATTTTTCGTCCAACAGAAACGTGCTTCCCTTTTTTCTGGTGAACATACGGGGATGGGACAGAAGGGACCCGAAAGCGGATATGGAGCCTGTTCCCAGGCGGCTCAGCACCCTCAACGCGCTTACCCGGGCGGCCCTGTCATCCGACGTGAAGATGTCCAGAAGTCTCTGCGCCACCTTTTCCCCATCCAGAGCCCCTAATATCCACTCCGCCAATTTCAAAGTCTCAAAAGGTACCCCCTCCTTCAACCGGGACGTCAGCACGGCAAGTGTGGGTTCGTCAGAGATCTTGCGGATGAACTCCCGGGCGATCTTCCTCACATCCTCAGGATAAGCTTTGTCCGGACCCAAGCGGGCAGTGTATTCGTGTAGTATCTTTCGTGCTTCTCTCAGATCCCCTCGCTGAATCATCTCTGAGAATATCATTCTCAAGGGCTGATCATAGTCGCTAAGAACGCCGCCTGGCATGGAGAGATCCTTGACCTTGCCATATAGCCTTTCCCGGATGTATGAAAATTCAGGCTCCATCTTTTCCTTGACGAAACGGTCCAAAGCCGCTTCAAGTGCGGATGCCACCTGTCTTCGAACTTTGTAGCTTTCCGAATCCAATCGGGACAGGACCTTGTCTATGGCGTACCTTCTGATTTGGCTGTCGTCCGAGCTGATCACCCGCTGCCAGAGGAACATAAAGTTGTCGAAATCCGCCTGCTCGGTTTCCAGTGTCCCTGCGGTCGTCAACAGCTCGTCCAGAACCTCCTGACTTCTGAACCATTTGTCCTCAAAGAGAAAATCCAGCCGTTCTTTCTCTATCATTCCGGATTCCGCCAGGATTCTCTTCACCTGCGGGATGAGCTTTGTCTTCTTTCTCTCTTGGAGCAGCGTCTTCGCCAGTTCCACCACCTCGTTGAGTGCCCAGGCTCGATCTTGTGATTCAGGTTTCTTCAAGTTCCGATTCAGACTCGAGGTCAAAAAACTGAGCACTTCATCATCCGACAGACTCTTTACCTGCTCCCCTATCTGTTGGGTTAACTCGGTCACGTCGGCCTCGGCACTGAATAGATTTGCGTAACGGTCTTTAACCACGGATTTGTGCAGAAGCACATCCTGCAGCAAGTCAGGGTTCTCCTGCATGATCTTCGAGATTTGGGCCTTGAGATCCGCACCCTCTACCACCTCGCTTTTGACCACCACTTCATCATGGTCGACCAGCTCGTACCGAAGTTGGTCCACTTTTATTGACTGGATATGATTCCTCTTTATATAATCTGACAGACTTATTGTCGGGGCAGACTCGCCTGTCGGCTTGGCAAAGCACGAGAGGAACTTATTCAGTTCGTCTTTGGTAAGGCTCTTGCTGATGGTTAGACTGCTCAGGTTCTGGTTATCGAATTTCTCCAACCACCTGTTTGGAAAATCCTCCCTCTCCAGGTTTTTTCCGTTGATAACGATTTTGCCCTCCACCCGGCTGATGGTAAGTTGATCCGTGCTTTCGAATATCTCCTGCAAAGCAAGAAATAGTCTTTCGGTGGATTGGAGTGTGGCGGGGTGCCTATCCGGATACATTTCCAGCCTCTGGATGGCCCCGTTCATCTGCTTCAACAAATATCCATAATCCCGCCTGGTAAAAGTGTCCATAGCTTAACCCGGTAAGTTTTTGGAGTTAAACAAAATATAACTTGTGAGCCATAAGAGGAGTCGAATAAACACGTCCTTTTTCTATGATCGACACAATTTCCTGCACTCTTGAAGCAAAAGAGATCTGCTGTCAATCACCTTGGAAGTCAGCCGAGCTGGCATTTCCCCCATCGCAAAACCTTTGGCTCATGCCAGCAAGGGTTCAGCTAACCGGCCGAACCGGAACCAAAGCTCTTGGGCGAAAGGTTATTACACACGTATCAGAAACTGGTCTCTGTCCAAGTCTTAGTATGGCCTTCGCTGCCGAAAAAGCCAAGATAAGGGTATTCAGGCCAGCCTCGGCACCAAATATAGAGGAACCAAGATTGATGTCCGAGAGAACACTATGTTCTTATCCACAAGCCGTCGGATTTGCGTATATCAGTTTGAAGAAAAACATAGTTAGGGGTGGTTGTCCCCGCTGAGAGCGAGGACAGCCTGAGATCATACCCTCAGTACCTGATCTGGGTAATGCCAGCGTAGGGAAAAGGAAAACAAAGACCGTCACCCTTTCAGATCAGGAAGACGGTCTTTTGTTATAAGAAGGGAGAAGATATGTCTGAAAATCCGCTGCCGGACGTGGGAAAAATCTCGCCGGAAATCTTTGACGAGCTGATTTACCCCAATTTGGGGGCAAAGTCCGATCTTGTCTTGGTGGGACCAAGGCACGGCGTTGACATTGGGGTAGTCGACATTGGACAGGACAAGGTCATGGTGACTACTACCGATCCGGTATTCATAGTTCCCGAGTACGGGTTCGAAAGAGCCGCCTGGTTTGCTATCCACATCTTAGCCTCGGACGCAGTCACCTCAGGACTCGCGCCCACCTATCTGTCCATAGATCTGAACCTGCCTTTGAGCATGACCAAACAACAACTCCGCATAGTGTGGTCGGCGATAAGTGGGGAATGCAAGAAGATGGGGATGAGCATTATCAGCGGACACACCGCCAGGTACCACGGATGCAATTACCCCATGGTAGGAGGCGCTACGGTAATCTGCATCGGGGACGGGTCAAAATACGTTTCGCCGGAGATGGCCAAGGTTGGAGATAAGGTTATCATAACTAAGGGAGCAGCGATTGAAGCTACTGGGATCTTCGCGGTCGCCTTCAGAGACAAAATAGAAGAGCATTTCGGAGAGGATTTCAGCCGGAGAGCAGAGAAGATTTTCTGGCAAATGTCAGTGGTGGAGGACGCTTTGACCGCGGTCCAGATAGGCACCAGAGAAAACGGGGTGACCGCCATGCATGATGCCACTGAATGCGGCATCTGGGGGGGGCTGTACGAGATTGCCAAAGCCTCTCGTGTGGGAATGAGAATCGAAAAAGAGGAGATAATTGTCTTAGATGAGGTGGACAAGATCTGTTCAAAATTCGGCATGGATCCATACAGTTCTATCTCCGAAGGAACCCTAATTATTACCTGCAGAGAGCAAAAAGCAGAACAGGTGGTCAGTAAATTGAAGGAGAAGGATATCGCCTCCTCCGTTGTGGGAGAGGTAATCCCAGAGGAAAAGGGAATATTGTTAGTCCAGAGTGGCCGGGAGAAACGCCTGGAACATCCCAGAGTCGATCCTTTCTGGCCTGCTTTTGAAAAAGCGCTGAGAAAGAAATAAAAAAAAGCTTTGTCCGCCCGCCCTCGTAGTCGGCGAACAAAGCTCAGGGGAGTTTAGAAGTGAAGAAAGGGAATGACGCACTCAAATAGTTCAAAATTCGTGCCAATTCAAAGGCGCGAATCTTTCCTGTAGGTACATAGCTAACCTGTTGATAATATTAAGGTTCTTCCCTGAACCGAAAAGGCAGGAGGCGAAAGTGATTGCCCCACCGCAGTTCTCTGCGCCCCGCAAACCGGCCTTTTTCACAGTTGTTTTTTGTAATTTTTTAAACGACAACGGATTACATCAAACGCAGATAATTACGGGTTGGAAGGCCAGCTTTCAAACAAATGGCGATTCTTCACGAAAGACCCGCAGGAGGCCATTCCACCGAGCGCCGGGCGGTCGGATTCCCGTAGCAATAAAGGCAGTTGTGATAGCAGGCAAACCACTGCCCGATGTCGAAGGACTTGGTGCAGTGGCAGGCTTCTCTCTGGCTTCTATCCTTAGCTAAGGAGCATGCTTCGTGACACGGATGAACCCCTATCAGAGTCCTGCCGTCGATGCAACCTTTGGTGGTCAGATTCGGAAGCACACAGGTAGAGAGCTCCATACCAAGTTTCTCTGCTCTTGGCATCATCCGGTTTCTGATCAAATCGACCATCTCCTCAATGGGATGATCAATAATCTCAAAGCCATTCTGTTTGAGTCTCTTCTCCACCTTCTCGTAGACGGTAACATAGGACACGATGACTCTCTTTATTCCAAGGGCATGAGCAGGCGTGATTACTTGCTCGAACAGATGCAGGTCGATGTTCGATATCCGATCTTTGCCTTGGTGAATCACGTCTATTAGCGGATCATAGCGAATCGCAATTCTCTGGGGTGACCCGATAAATTCGATGAGCAGGGGAATTTGGGGAAAAACGTCACCTGTCGCCGGAGCACATGGCTCCAAAGGCGTTCCGCCCAATCCGGTGATGGTCAAAAGGACGTAGACATGGCTCATTCTCTCCAACATCTTTCTCAATTTCTGGTCCTCCAGCATCTTTCGAGGGTTTTTCGTCCAGACGACCAACGTGTGAATGTTCTCCGCTCCGATCTCCTCCAATCTTTCGACCATATAGTCCGGATAGAAAGCAACCAGATCCACCCTACGGCTGGCGGAGATGACTTTCTTGTAGTGACCGCGTTTGTTAGCGGCTGTTTTCCCGGTCAACTGCGACCTCCCGTTCTCGCCGCCGTGTTCAATTCCTTACCACTTCTGGCGAACCTTCGAGCAGGAACGAATCCCTTTCTTGCCCGTAAACGGTCCTCCCCTCCATAGGGGCGGGAATTTATCCCGCCTCCGCAACTCCGCCCCACCCGCTGATACAAATTAACGAAAGATGGGTCTGGATGTCAACACAGCGTTGGCCCGAAAGACAAGCGCCAGACCCAAGTTAGGTTCCGACTGAGAGCCTGTCCTCGAACCACACAAAGATGCAAATGAAGCGAGGGTCTCTTGCGAATACTTGCAATGAGTTGATTTGCCGAGTATCAAATTCCCTTGACAAGCTTTTAGTATGGGCTTATTTTGGGATTGATTAGCACTCCAGCGGGGAAAGTGCCAGCGCGGTGCCAATCCGTTGAGGGAAAAAGAATTATGAGGTAAAGGATGGCTTTTGAGAACTTAACCGAAAGGGAGAGGCTTGTTCTTCAGTCCTTGATTAACTATTATATCGCCACCGCTGAACCTGTCGGCTCCAAGACGGTGGCGCAAAAATACAGGCTGGGAATCAGTCCCGCTACCATAAGAAATACCATGCAGTATCTGGAGGACATGGGCTTGATCACGCACCCTCACACTTCAGCCGGGCGGGTTCCCACGGATAGAGGGTACAGGGTCTATGTGGACAGCATGATGGGAAAGGAGGCTCTCACCCCCTCGGAAGAAGATCAAATCAGAAGGGAGATATGTGCAGACTATGCCGCGGTTGAGGATATCCTGGAGCAAACCGCCAGGGTGCTGGCCACGATCTCCAGGCAATTAGGGGTGACTATTGCTCCCCGTTTTGACAAAGGCATTCTTACCGGGGTGAACCTTATTCCAGTGGCGGACAAAAAGATCCTGGTTGTTTTGGCGGTCAAACACGGGCTGGTAAGGACGGTCCTTTTGGAAGCTGAGTCCTCCATAGAAGTAGAACAGGTGGAGAAGACAGCGAATATGCTTAACGAGAGGCTATCCGGGCTTACCTTGGGGGAGATTAAGGACTCTATGGATCAACGATTGAAAGAAACATCCGAAGCAGACCCAAAGCTGATAAAGCTGTTTCTCGACTCAACCGATAGCCTTTTAAACATCACCGACCCGGATCAGATGCATCTGGGGGGCACCACAAATATCGTGGATCAGCNNACCGGGAAAAACTGAGAAGCTTGATCGAAGTGCTGGAAGAGAAAAAGCTGTTAGCAGAGCTCGTTTCGGCCAAGGGAATCAAGGAGGGTATCACCATCACCATAGGAAAAGAGATAGAGAGAGGGGAAATGCAGTCGTGCAGCCTGGTGACCTCTCCTTATAAGGCGGGAAAGGTCAGAGGGACCATCGGGATAATTGGGCCCACCAGAATGAGATACTCCAAATTGGCCTCAATGGTGGAATATACCGCAAAGCTTCTGAGCGATATGCTTTCCAGGTAGAGAATAGCCGTCCATGTCCGCTTCAAAGGAGGAATGATCCAAATTGAGCAAGGCAAAACAGAAAAAGAAAGACCTCAGAGATCAGGAAACCCAACAACCAGAGCCGGAGGTTGTGGAAAAGGAGGAGAAGGAAGTCGAGCCAAAATCTGAGACCGAACTTCTAAGTGAACAGCTTACCCAAAGTGAACAGAAGGCTAAGGAACTGGAGGATCGACTCCTGAGGTTGGCAGCGGAATATGACAACTACAGAAAGAGGACTGCCAGAGAGTTTGAGACTATATGCCGGAATGCCAACGAGAATCTGATTTTAAAGTTCTTGGAAACCCTGGACAATTTTGAGCGTGCCCTGGAGTCTGCCAAAAGCTCCAACGATTATGACAACTTCCACAAGGGGGTGGAACTGATTTACACTCATCTAAAGGAGCTTCTGGAGAAGGAGGGTTTGAAGGAAATCGAGGCGGTATGCAAGCCCTTTGATCCCAACTACCACGAGGCGGTAACCCAGTGCGAAAGCGAAGAGCATGATGAGGGTGTGGTGGTGGACGAGGTGTGCAAGGGATACATGCTGAATGATAAATTGCTGAGACCTTCGAAGGTGGTGGTCTCCAAGGCAAAGCCGAAACCAGAGAAAGAAGAAAAAGAACAAACCGAAAATGAACAAAAAAGATAAGCTATCCTGTATATTCCAAGCTTGCAGATCAGTCGGTCATAATGTGTCGCATTGAAAGGAATCGATCATCAGGAGGTGAAGCTAAATGGCAAAAGTAATCGGAATAGATCTGGGTACAACCAATTCGTGCGTGGCGGTGATGGAGGCGGGCGAACCCAAAGTTATAGCCAATCCGGAGGGGATGAGAACTACACCATCAGTGGTGGCGTTCACCAAAACCGGTGAGAGGCTGGTCGGTCAGGTGGCGAAAAGGCAGGCCATAACCAATCCCGAAAACACAGTGTTTTCCATCAAACGATTCATGGGGAGAAAGCACCACGAAGTACAGGAAGAGGAGAAGATAGTTCCTTTCAAAATCGTGGAGGCTCCTAATGGAGATGTCCGGGTGAAGATAGGGGATGAGGAATACTCTCCTCCGGACATCTCGGCCATGATCCTTCAATCCATGCGAAAGACTGCAGAGGAATACCTGGGAGAGAAAGTAGCCCAGGCAGTGATCACCGTTCCGGCATACTTTAACGATTCCCAGAGGCAGGCCACCAAGGACGCTGGAAGGATCGCCGGTCTGGAAGTTCTGAGAATAATCAACGAGCCCACTGCCGCGTCGTTGGCTTACGGTCTGGAAAAGAAGAAGGATGAGAAGATAGCGGTGTTCGACCTGGGCGGAGGCACCTTCGATATCTCCATTCTGGAATTAGGCGAGGGCGTCTTCGAGGTTAGATCCACCAACGGCGACACTCACCTGGGGGGAGACGACCTTGACCAGAGGGTCATCGACTGGATGGCGGACGAGTTCAAAAAGCAATACGGAATAGATTTGAGGAAAGATCGCATGGCTCTTCAGAGGCTGAAAGAGGCGGCGGAGAAAGCCAAGTGTGAACTTTCTACCACCATGCAAACCAACATCAACCTCCCGTTCATTACTGCCGATTCCAGCGGACCCAGACACCTGGATTTGACTCTGAGCCGGGCCAAGCTGGAACAGCTGGTGGATGATCTCGTCCAGAGAACGGTGGAACCGTGTAAGAAGGCTTTGGCGGATGCCAAGCTTCAGCNNTGGTTGGCGGGCAGACCCGAATGCCCAAAGTTCAGGAGATAGTAAAGAGCTTATTCGGCAAGGAGCCGCACAAGGGAGTCAATCCGGATGAGGTGGTGGCGGTGGGAGCCGCCATACAGGCGGCGGTCCTCTCAGGCGAGGTCAAAGACGTCCTTCTGTTAGACATCACTCCGCTTTCCCTGGGCATCGAGACCCTGGGGGGGGTCATGACCAGGCTGATCGAGAGAAACACCACCATACCGACAAAGAAGAGCCAGATATTCTCCACTGCCGCAGATAACCAGACTGCGGTGAGCATACACGTGCTGCAGGGTGAACGGGAGATGGCCTTGGATAACCGGACCCTGGGACGCTTNNAAGGAGCAGAGCATAAAGATACAAGCCTCCAGCGGATTGTCGGAGGAGGAAATTCAGAAGAAGGTAAAAGAAGCCGAAGCTCATGCCGAAGAGGATAAGAAGAAAAAGGCTCTGGTGGAGGCGAGAAACAAAGCAGATCAGATGATCTACACTACAGAGAAGACCTTGAGAGAATATGGAGACAAGATCTCTGAAGATGAAAAGAAGAACATCCAAGAAAAGATGGAGAAAGTCAAGCAGGCAGCCAAAGGTGAAAGCACCGATGAGATCAACAGATCAATTGATGAGCTGATGCAGGCTTCACATAAAATCGCAGAACAGATGTACAAACAGACAGCAGGCGCACAACAACAGGCGGCTTCGCAAGAATCTCCCAAAGAGGAGAAAAAGGAGGAGAAGAAAGAGGACAAAGGCAAAGAAGGGGCGGTGGACGCTGATTACGAGGTGGTGGATGACAAGTAGTTCGATCGGTCAACGGATTAAGCGGATGGGACGGACCGTCGGCCCAGATCGGGTATCTCAAGTGCCACAGGCCGCTTTTGCCTTGACAAGGTGTCCGGCGTAAGTATATTATCTCTGAGCGAGGAATTAGGAGACATGGTCAGGACATGGCGATCGTAAATGCTCGCTCGAATTTTGTCTTAGAGAGAATCGGTTGATGAGCCTAAACCTCAGCCAAAGGAGTTTCTCTCGCTATCAGCGACTCCGAGCAAGACCATAGATTAGAAGGATTCTTACAAGAAGCACGATTTCGACGGCGGCTTAGCCAAGTGGTAAGGCGGAGGTCTGCAAAACCTCTATTCTCCGGTTCGAATCCGGAAGCCGCCTTTTTTTCTTTTTGACGTAGCGGAAAGCTTCAGGTTTCCAAAAGAAAACCCCTCTTCTTGTGCAGGCCTCCCTTCGACAAGCTCAGGGCAGGAAAGGCCTCCGCTACATACTAATCACAGTTCATTGTCCACAGTGACCCCCTACCACCATGATAGAGAAGATAGAAAGAGACATTCGGCGGTTCTTGAAGGCCAATGCTGATGAAGCTATCGTTAAGAAGTATGCCAAGTACTTCAAGGAAGGATACGATCCTTACGGCGTGGCCTTTGAGAAGCTTGATGCCAAGATTGATGAGTGGTTCGATATCTGCCAGGAGAAGCTGGACCGGAAACAGTTACTGGGATTGTGCCAGAATCTTCTGAGTACTGGCAAGTATGAGGAAGTCAGCATCGCCCTGGGCTTCACCGTGCGACTGCGAGATAGATACAACAAGAGTCTTTTCAAGACCGTAGGCAGGTGGTTCGAGAAGTACATCACCAACTGGGCGC
>JABAOH010019279.1_pt3 | contig 19752 bp, 12 predicted proteins | sample 7062181 | NCBI WGS metagenome assembly JABAOH01 (sample SAMN14538630, study PRJNA623070) | marine sediment metagenome | biome: marine biome [ENVO:00000428]; feature: marine pelagic biome [ENVO:01000023]; material: deep marine sediment [ENVO:00002113]; isolation source: pool of 5 deep marine... | reverse complement strand
TTTGTGAGCATATGGAAAACGATTATCTCATCGACCCGGTTCAGAAATTCCGGCTTAAAGAGCTGCTTGAGCGCATCCTTGACGTGGGCCTCGATTTCCCAGTCGGCACCGGATTCTTCGGTAAGCTGCTGAATCTGCTGGCTGGCGATATTGCTGGTCATAATGATAACGGTGTTCTTGAAATCCACGGTTCGGCCTTTTCCGTCGGTCAGTCGGCCGTCGTCGAAGACCTGCAGCAGCACATTGAAGACGTCCGGATGGGCCTTTTCAATCTCATCCAACAGAATCACCGAATACGGCTTGCGGCGAACTGCTTCTGTCAATCGGCCGCCTTCCTCGTAACCGACATAGCCCGGCGGCGAGCCGATAAGCCGTGCGACCGAGTGCTGCTCCATAAACTCGCTCATATCAATCCGAACCATAGCAGCCGGATTATTAAACAGAAAATCTGCAAGCGCCTTGGAAAGCTCGGTCTTGCCGACGCCTGTCGGCCCGAGAAATAGAAATGTCCCTATCGGCCGATTCGGGTCACCCAATCCCGACCGGCTCCTGCGAACCGCGTTGCAAAGGGCCGCGACCGCTTCATCCTGCCCGACCACCCGCTGGCGAATTGACTCTTCCATCTTAATTAGACGCTCGCGCTCACCACTCAATAATCTGGCCACCGGTATCCCCGTCCATCTGGATACAACGCCGGCGATATGTTCTTCGGTTACTTCGTTCCGGATCATTTTGCCTTTGTCGGATTTGGCAAGCTGGGCCTCTTTTTCTTCAAGCTCCTTCTTCAAATTTGCAATCGTTTCATATTTTAAGCGAGCAGCAGTTTCCAGCTCGCCCTTACGCTGGGCATCTTCGAACAGGTTTTGAGCATCTTCGATCTTTTCTTTCAGTTGTTTTATCTGGTCGATGTGGCCCCTTTCGCCTTCCCACTGGGCCGTTAGTTTCTTGTCCTGCTTTTGCAAATCGGCTAATTGCTTTTCGGTATTTTTTAATCGTTCCTTACTTGCATCGTCACTTTCCTTTTTCAATGCTTCGCATTCGATTTGAAGCTGAACAATCTTTCTGCGAATACTATCCAGCTCAGCAGGCAGCGAGTCATTCTCAATCCGCAGTTTCGAGGCTGACTCGTCGATCAAATCTATCGCCTTGTCCGGCAGCCATCGGTCTGTTATGTAGCGGTTGGATAAAGTCGCAGCGGCAACAAGCGCCGAGTCCGTAATCCGGACCCCGTGGTGGGTGTCATAGCGGCTCTTTAGTCCTCGGAGGATGGCTATGGTTTCTTCAACGCTCGGCGGGTCAATCAGGATCGGCTGAAAACGCCTCTCGAGCGCCGCGTCTTTTTCCACATACTTGCGATATTCGTCAATTGTGGTTGCACCGATACAGCGCAATTCGCCCCGCGCAAGTGATGGCTTTAGCAGGTTACCCGCATCAACTGCGCCTTCAGCTTTGCCTGCACCTACTACGGTATGCAGCTCATCAATGAAAAGTATTATTTGCCCTTCGGCGCCGATGACTTCCTTGAGCACGGCCTTGAGCCGGTCCTCAAATTCGCCCCTGAATTTTGTCCCCGCTATCAACGCCCCCATATCCAGAGCAACGATTCTTTTATTCTTCAGGCCCGTAGGGACGTCACCTGCAATTATCCGCTGAGCAAGGCCTTCGACGATTGCGGTTTTACCCACCCCTGGCTCGCCAATTAGTACCGGATTATTTTTTGTCCGGCGATTTAAGACCTGCATACATCGCCGAATCTCCTCGTCTCTGCCGATAACAGGGTCAAGCTTTCCGTTGCGGGCCATCTCCAGAAGGTCAATCCCGTATCGCTCCAGGGCCTTGTATTTATCTTCCGGACTCTGGTCGGTTATCTTTTCCGGCCCGCGAATTTCTTTCAGGGCGTTTTCAATCTGTTCCGGCGTGACCGAGTTAAGGCGCAGGATTTCCTTCGCATCGCTTTGCACCGAAGCAAGCGAAAGAAACAGATGCTCGACGCTCAAGTATTCGTCACCCATCGCATCAGCCCGGTTCTGGGCATCCAGAACAACCTGATTAAAGGCCGGGTCAGGCAGAAGCTGATTACTACTGTTGCCCTGTGGCAGCCGACCAAGTTCGCTTTCTGTCATCTCTTTAATCCGTGAAACATTAGCGCCGATCTTCTTCAAAATCATAACCGCAATGCCCGCATCGTCTCCGCAAACAGCGCTTAATAAATGCAATGGCGACAGAACAGTGTGCGATTTAGCCATCACAATCTGCTGAGCAGTCGCTAACGCCTCCTGAGCCTTCAATGTGAATTTGTCGAATTTCATAGCTAAATCCTCTTTCTACGCAGACGAAATTGCAATTACAGATATACCCTAACACTCAATAACAGTGCAAACAGCGTGCCCAAATAAATGAAAATTATAATTGCTGTAATAACAATTGGTTACACCTTCCTTGCCCTTCCTGCTCTGTGCCAATTTGGCAGTTATTTGCCTCGATTCTCGCCCGGGCGTTTCTCGTTCGGTGCTCCTTTCAAGCTTAGCGTTTTATCGAGCTTTGCGTTATTAACCGAAGCCGGCGTGGCAGCCTCAAACTTGTTTGGGGGTGTTGTCAGCGGTAAAATTTATGTTTTTGTGAATTGATAAGTTTCTTTTGTTTTACAAATCTCGATAGCTCTAATCATTCGCATAACTGCACACCCGGCGCATCTAAATAAAGCAGCGGATTTTTAAAACCTGCCCAGATCAGCTTATTCTTGAAGTATCGGCTATATCAGTATTTAGCAGGCCGTAAATATCCTGCTCTTCTGCCAACACCTAAGCTTTGGGCTGTCTCACCGATGGTTTACAGAGTTGAACATCGCCAATGTTTACCAGGCGGCGTTTTCCAAAAGAGCCCCACCGTACTACGGCGATAGGTCGCCTGGTCTACGCCAACCTGTTTTCACATTGTAGATGAAGTTACCCCTCAGGCGAGTACCGATGTACACATCATCACCATTGGCAGCAAAAACGACCTCCACCTTGTCGCCTACCTTGATTTGTACTGCTCCCGACTCTAACATCCCGTCGTGCACGTCTGTTCCAAGCTCCAGAATCTGATCATCGGAAAAGCCGGCTCGGCGCATCACTTGTACAACATCGTCGGAGCTTAGGGCAAGTACGTACCGGTTACTCACGGGTATGACCTCAAAGCCCCCACTATGTTGCATACAACCACCCCCGTCCGAAGCCATAAGCGCCAGCAGCAACAACACAATATTCACGCCACCATTTCTCGACTCGTACCTAATTGACTTCACAGTTCTTGTCTCCTGCCAATATGTGTTTCATCCGGTCAGAAACGTGACAAGCTTTCTCGAAGCTGCATCCTAAATCCCTGCTCTCCGCCCATCTGGGGCTGGGTCGGAGCCGGAGCCCGACGAACTCCGGATGCTGGTTCACTGAAACTGATGGGTCGACCTGTCTCGGATACCAGGTGTGCCGTGACGAACACAGCAATCTCCCGGGTAGACTCATCAGTCTCGCTATTCTTAAACAGATATCCCACTACTGGGAGGCGGCTGAGGCCTGGGACCCGCTTACGTTTCAACCGTGTCCGGTTCTCGGTCAGGCCGGCCAGTGCAACCGTTCCGCCGTCTTCGATACGCACGACGTTATTGGCTGTTCGGCGCGTAACCACGGGAAGATCGCTTCCTCTACCCCGCGGTATGCTGTCACTGACCTCGACAGCCACCTCCAGTGTAATATCATTATTATCCCCGATGCGGGGTGTGATAGTCAATGTCGTGCCGGACGTGATTTCCTGTAGTTCAGAACGGGTGTACCCATAGTAGCCCGTCTCAGGCGGGGTCAACATATAATACTCTTCGGTCAAAACCCGGATTTGTGACTGCCTGCCATCCTGGGCTAACACCTGAGGCTTGGACAGTATGGTCGCTTCGCCATTCTCGACAAGAAGGTTCAACGTCAGCTCCAGCGAACCGGTGAATGTCGCATCAGGCGTATACCCGATCGAGATGCCCCACGGCCATTTGCCGCCGAAGTCGGATAGCGTCCCAACCCCACGCCCGCTTAGGTCATTGCTAAAAAGTCCGGCGCTAATTTTGGGCCAACCCCACTCGACACCCAAGTTCAGCAGGTCACCGCGTTCCATAACGACAATGCGCGCATCCAGTAAAACATGGCGCGGCGGCATGTCCATCCTTTTCAGGTCCTCGACGATACGATTCATCAAAGTCGGCGGTGCGGTAACAGAGACTGTGTGGGTGTTGGTTTCGCCCTGAACGTATTGCCGAAAATTGGTCGATAGAAGTGCCACTGCTGCGTCGGCCGCCATATAGTTCAGTTTTATGTGACGCGTTTCGCTCACAACCGGGAACATCGTGTCTGTTAGGCCTCCTGAACAAACCAGGTAATAATACGGTGTTTTCTTCACAANNACTGTGTAACCCTCGGTCCCAGGGGCCCCAGCGGGAGTTCCGGGAGGGGGCATTTCAGCCTGAACGTAAGTCCGAAAAGCCGTGGATAGAAGCCCCACCGCTGTGAGGGCCGGGACGTAGTTCATCTTTACGCGGCGCGTCTCGCTCACGACTGGGAACATCGCATCTGTTAGACCTGCTGAGCAAACCAGGTAATAATACGGTGTTTTCTTCACAACATAGGGAGTGCCGGCCAGGACGATTTCCAGTGCTGTTTCGAGCGGCACTTCTCTGAGGTCACAGGTTACCACCCCAACGACGGTCTCATCCGGAATAATTGCAATACCCGCCTGCGATGCGAGGGTCGGGAGCACTTCCGTGGGAAGGTCATTAGTGACAAACGTATTAGTAATAAGCACTTCTTCCGGAGCAACTGGTCCTTCTATCGCCGGAACTGCTGGTGCGGCCTCTCCTGCAGCCTGACGCAAAAGTTCGGCCAATTGCGTTTGTATCCTGTCTATCTGCGCCTCCAAAGGCGTTTTCGGTGGCCCAGGCTCCACAGGGGGCGTAACTGGCGGCACTATGGGCTCGCGCACCGGTGGTAAAGTGGGCTCCCGCACCGGTGGCAAAGTGGGCTCACGCGCCGGCGGCAAAGTGGGCTCACGCGCCGGCAGCCTACGCCGCCCTAATGTTTCCGGCACACCGTTCCTATAATTCTGGGTAACGTTAGTGTACGGCACGCTGGATGGAGTGAACTCGAATCCTTCTTTTATGGCCGTAACCTCCCCGGTCCAGCCATAGGGCACTTTGATAGCCCACTCGCCTTTACTGTCGGTGGTATCGGAACCTCCGCCTTCGCTTGCTGTCATCGATACACCATCGATGGGTGTCCCCGCAATAATCATACTGCCGGAGAGAGTAAACATCAACACATTCCCGGTGTAGTTTTGATTCGTCTGGTCCCTGGTAACAGAAGGGTATCGTTTATTAACCGGGGCGAAAGTGTAACCTTCCTTTGTCGGCGTAATCGTGCCCTTCCAGCCATAATCCACCGGGAGTTCATACCGGCCGCTCGCGTCGGTCGTACTGTTACCTCCTCCCATATCTGCTACTACGAATACATCTTCGACCGGTCCTCTGTCAGAGATTATCGTACCGGAGATGATATGCTCTGCCAGAGTTGCGGTGTAGTCCTCATTAGCCATATCACTGATAACATCATCATATTGCCGTGCAGGCGGATTAAAGCTGTAACCTTCCCGCCTCGGCGTGACCGTACCGCTGAAGCCGTACCTAACGATTGCACTGTAAATGCCGGCCCTATCGCTAACCGGATTACCCGGCAGCCCGTTCATTACTACGCCTTGCTCCCCAATTGAACCGGAAATTGTATAGGTAATCTCTGTCGCAGTATAGTTTTCATTCGTCTGGTCCGCGGTAAGGTAACCGTATGGTTTATTATCCGGAGAGAATGTGTAACCTTCTTTTTCCGGTATGACCGTGCCGCTCCAGCCGTACTCAACAGTAGCTTTGTAGGCACCACCCCTGACGGTAACCGGATTACCCGGTAGACCGTTCATTACGACGCCTTCCATTCCAGCCTTACCGGAAATGGTTAACATCTTCACTTTCGCAGTGTAGTCCTCATTGCTCTTGTCGCTTGTAACTTTACTATAGGTCTTGCTGGCCGGGTTAAAGCTGTAACCTTCCTTTGTCGGTGTAACCCTGCCGGTGAAACCGTAGTCAACGCTGGCACTGTAATACCCGCTTGCATCGGTAACAGGATTGCCCGGCAGACCGCGCATTTCCACACCGTCTATATCCGCATTACCGGAAATTGTATACGTCATCACGGTTGCAGTATAGTCCTCATTAGGCTGGGCGCTGACAAGTTCAGTGTATTGCCGCTCAGCCGGCTCAAAGGTGTAACCTTCTCTCCTCGGTGTAACCGTGCCGCTGAAGCCGTAATCAACGCTGGCGCTGTAGTTGCCGTTCCTGTCGGTAACCGGATTGCCCGGCAGACCGTTCATTACCACGCCCGCCACGTCAGCTGAACCGGAAATTGTAAAGGTAATTAATGCCGGTTTGTAGTTTTGATTTGTCAGGTCCCTGTTGACAGTATCGTACTGCCTGCTATCCGGTGTGAAAGTGTAGCCTTCTTTTGCCGGTATAACCATGCCGCTGAAGCCGTACTCAACGGTAACGCTGTAAGCACCGTTCGGGCCGGTAATCGGATTACCCGGCAGGCCGTTCATTACCACCCCCTCCATACCTTCTACTGCACCGGAAATGGTATAGGTCCTCACTGTCGCAATGTAGTCCTCATTACTCTGGTCGCCGGTAACCTTTCTATAGGTCTTGCTGGCCGGTTCGAAGGCGTAACCGTCTTTTTGCGGTATAACCCTGCCGCCCCAGCCGTAATTTACGGTGACGCTGTAACTGCCGTCAATGCCGGTAACCGGGTCATTAGGCAGACCCTTCATCGTCACGCCTTCCAGACCTCCTGAACCGTCGCTCAGAGTTACTGAGCCGGAGATGGTATAAGTCTTTATTTTCGGCACAAACTGGGCCTGGACGTCGCTGTCCAGCGCGCAGAGCACAACGATGCAGAATATTATCGCACCGCCCGATAAAATCCGACCAATATTTTTCCTGGCCATAAGTCAACGTACCTTTCTGGAACAATTTACCGGCAATCTTACGGCTCTTCTGCCTTGTATCGGCAATCCAGCACCTTTCTTTAGCAAAAAATCCCTCTGCCGGCCTATTACCATTGAACCTCTATCTTCTGTGCGAGCTCCTCCTCTAACTGCATGATTTCAACGAATCTCTGCCCTCCCCCTTCGCCCGAGACACGTATAGCCATTTGTCTCTCTGTTATGACATCTGGGGCGTATTCTAAAGCCGCTGTAACACGGTACACCCCGGAAGGGATTCTGGAAAAATCAAGAATTTCCGAGAAATCCCTGGCTTCAAGCGGCAGCATCAGACCCGACCTGTTGCTGCCGAGCAATTTCATTATCATGTTTCTTCCCGTATCAGGCTCTGTAACTGCGACCCTGCACCTGGGCGTGAAGTGGACGATTCCGAAATTGCCGCCCCTGACGACAACAAGATACTTGGATGGCTCGGCCCCGGCGGCAAGGGTCATCGTCTGTATGTGGGCCGAAGGGCTGGCCTCGACCGTACTGTTTTCGACACAGGTGTACGCGGCTGTTACCCCGGCGTTCTGACCGTCAGGATAGGTGGATTGCAGACGCAGAACCGCATAATAGTAGGGATGCGCCTCTACGGGGCTCGGCATTGTGGTAACAATACCGATGCTCTGCTGGGCCCCGCTACGGAGCGTGAATTTGTCAGGCCTTATCTTCACCCACTGGGAGCAGTCCAAATCACCTCCCCTCACGTTGCCGAAGACCCTGTTCTCAAGACCAGACGGTAATGCCAAAGACGCCTGGACATTGACCGTTTCATCCGAACTGTTCAATACTTTTAGCACTCCCCTGCGCGTAGCCCCCGGCAGCGTGCTTATGAAAACCTCCCTCGAGTTCAAGATAAGTGGCGCATCACCCGCTACATCCTTCTTAGCACTCGGGTGGCCGGCAAAATCTATCTCCTTTGCAAACGTCTTTGCAAGTCGGCCATCCACATAGAGCGCCCCGTTTATCATGTATTGCCCGGGCGGAAGGATCCGCCCGATGTCGCCTCTTAACTTCAATTTGGCCCCCGGTATGATACCGGCCCCCGGAAGCTCTGTTTCTGTAATTTGTCGCCAGTGCCCACTCGAGAAACCTCTAAGTCTCGTGATGACCTTCAGGCTGGAGAACGTTCCACCATTATTTGCAACATTCACTGAGACCTGCGTTGTTGCCGGCTGGTATCCATTGCTCTCAATGGACTCCAGCCCAATGTCGAGATATTCTACATTGTGGCGCATCGGCATTCGACTCTGCACCTCAACAAGAACAGGAACCAAAAACTGTACGATCACACCCACTCCTCCTTCTATTATGCCCGGCCTGTGCTGCAATGAGGCAACAATCCCCGCAACGTAGAATCCACGGATACCGCGAGGAACTCTTAAACTTACCTCTACTTCGTCTATATCCAGCGGGTCGAGAACAACAGTATCACGGGCCAGCTTTATCCACTCACGGCACGAGGACAGCTTTGACACATCAAAACCAAAATCAGGGTGATTAGGGTCGGTAACGTTAGGCTCAATCACTCGCCACGAGCCATCCTCCCACTGGCTCAGCTCGACTAAATTAAAATCTATTGTGTGGACCGCGTTGGGATCAACGCTGCTAAGCTTCAGCGGCGTCTTGATTATCCGCCCAGGGCGGACTGGAATGTACATCCTCATTGGCTGGATGATAAACTGCCCAAATGCAGGCCCAGCCGACAAAACTACAGCCAGCGCAATTGCGACAACCCAAACAAGACCAGAAACGTTAAAAAACAGGGTTTTGGCAGGTGGGCGCGGCCTGCCACGGCCGCAGTCCTTTTCCTCTCCAGCCAAGCAGCAATCTACTCTATTATTTAGGCCATTTTGGCTCTCCATTCGTCACCTCCCATTGAGAGACTCGAAATAACACTAACTAAGAATGCCAACTGTTTCAAAGTTTTTGAATTTTGCTCTATAATCCTGATACCCCTGTAACAGCTCCACCCGTGGTGTATGTCCATGTTTGATATTTAATCCTTCTTAATCCTTGATTTATCCCTCCTGGTTGATTCCCTTAATTTTGCGCCAATATTACGGCTTTTACCTTGTTCAGCGATTTAACTTCCTTACTTTTTGTAAATCCTCACAAAATCCTCATAACGACCGCCAACAAGCAACCCTATGGCTTTTCTAGCAACTTAACGTCCTTGCTTCTGATAAGGGCATTCACACTTACTTCGTCTCTGCTTATTATAACTTATTACCCAATCTTACCATTTTTCTACTTAAATGTCAAGTCTAATTTGCCTATTTCACCCAGATTCACGATTTTTTGTAAAAATTTAGGGAGGGATGGTATATCCATCCCTCCCTTCCTTTTCTTAGCAGTCACCAGAACTGCAGCAGATTACAGACGTTCGTCACCAACTTAATAAACGCTATCCCTGCTGGGTGACTTACGGCACGTCCGGCGGATAAATATCACTAATGTCCAGCGTTGGTTTTATCTTTACTTTAAGGTCACCAATTTTATCCTTCGTACCTGCTGCGTACTTAAAGTCCCAAAGCTCGACTTTGTAGGCTTGGATACAAACTTCAACATCTTTCCATTTACCATCGCCGGGGAGTATTAAAGGCTCCTCACCGTTGAACCTCTCCTTATGCTTCATGTCAATATCATGGCTCAAGTCACCACTGAGTTCTGCCTCGAAGTTGGTCCTTATCTCAAGGTCCTCGCATCCAAGGTAGCATGGAAAGTCTTTTGTTGGGTCTTTGCCGATGGTCTCGCAGTTGACCTGTTTTAACAGGATCTCGGCGTCTTCACAGTTCTTGATCTCCACCCAAAAACCTACCTCCATCATTACCGGGATACGACATATCTCGACCTTTTTCCACTCTACGGGCCAGGGATAAGGATCGCCTTTGTACTTAACTGAGGCTGCCTGTACCGTAACTGCCAGCAAAGCTATCACTGCAATTGCAAATAAACATTTCTTTAACATCTTCATTTCCCTCTCTAAAACCGTTGCTCCGTAAAGGCCCATATTATAGGCCTGTGGGGCTAAAACAGTTCTTTCTCGCCCAGGCCCAAACATGCCTGAGCTGCACAATCACAACAGCGGGCAAAAACCTGTTTGGCCGACTCCAGCGGGTATGCCCGCTTTGCCACCCACCTCGCCGGGGCCCATGAGGTTGACTATTTCCAACCTCTGATTATCATTTCCAGTGACAATCGTTTTGATGCCTAAAGTCTGGGCCAACCTCTTCAGGCGGCTCGCAAACGCTGTTCTGCTTGCGAGTTACGAATTTTTCAGTACCACACCTCCTTTCTCCCCTGTCCCTTAGAAGGGGATTTCTCTTTTTGTACAGCACCTATCCATGGGTCCTGGGCTTATTCAATTCACCAATCAATGCGCCATATACGCAGCGCACTCCTCCTCTCTTGTTTCATCGCCATCTGTAACCCGGCACTGACGGCGGCACTGATGGCGGCATTAACGTTAATATAAGGTCTCCCGTATATTTTCCCTCATGGTGCTGGGGCCCGGTCTGCACCCTGAAATTAAGCACAATTTTATGGGACCCAAACACCGTGTCCGATATAGCCACCGGCTTTGCCATCGGGACAAATCCACCCGTTACCGGTGCTTTTACGGAAATGTGCTCAGGTGGTATGAAACCGCCCAGGGGATTCCTAAATCCATCAGTAGAGGCAAAAATCGAGCCGTGTAAGCAGTTAGATTCCACCTGCAACGTTAAGACCGATTGCAAATCATGAATGCCTGGGAACCCAGCAATCCCGAGGCTATCTTTATTCGATGTAGTGGTTATCTTGACGAATGCCTCATCAGGAGTTGGCTCAATAATTTTCCCATCCGACCGGCCAATCCCAGCCCATCCACACAGCACCATCGTCACCACACACGTCGCTACTAATTTTTTCATCGTTTTCTCCCCCAATTTCTAACGACATTCTCTCTGCTGCCGAACGCCCGCAACAATCTTAATTGCTTCCCAATCCATTGTCCTTCAGGCAGTCCGTTTTGATTTGTTCTCTCGGCGTCTCTTCCGTTAGTGCCGACCGCTGTTAGCTACTCAGCGGTTCCTGCTCATCTAACTCAAATCAGAACCCAGTGTTGCTGGGTCGCCAGAGGGGTTAAAAGTGGGGCGTAAAGAAAGGAACGTGTGATCTCTTTTCATCTCTCCTCACTTTCACTCTCCTCACTTTCACTCCAGCACCAAAGAAAAAATGATGCTCGACAAATAAATTATCACCAGCTAATTAAGCTGGTATACTCGACTATGCGCTTTATCTAATGAATCTTACCAGTTTTCTTCCTCTATGTCAACAAATAATTTCTAAATTAATTTTGCGCTTTTGCCGATTTTCTCTATTTTACCGACTTCCCTGCAAGATGTCAATAATAAATTTCAAAAATTCAGCTTTTTTTATTTTTTGCATTTTAGCCTATTTTCGTTATTTTACCTAATTCTCCCCCAAAAATCAATGGCTAAATTGCCAAAATTTCCAAATTTAGCTATTTTTTTGGTATTTTTGCCTTGATTTCCTTGCCCTTGCTTATACCTGAGAATTCAAGGAATCCTTATAATTTGCATAAGGTATTATAGCAAAAGGAGATACGATACACAATGTCTAGCTCAATTGAAGCTTTACCGGCTGGCGAAATCCGCGTGGTCTCCTCATTAGGTGCGATTTGGTATCAGCTATTTTCTTACACCGACCTTAATACCATTTAACTACCGCGTAGATGTAATTTACCAGTGTTTTTCTCTTGGCAACATTGTCATTATTCTTAATCTGTAACTGAAGGGAATTTACCTTTTCAGGCGTATCCACAAAACTCGTAACATCCCACGAGTCTATCACCTCATTCTGTTGCCCTTCGTGCACCGGAGCATCTGTTGACGCCCAAACCACCGGACTGCCTGGCCAGCCCGTCCCTATGGCCCATTGCAATTTTTCCGAGGAAAATCGTTCTTCCTCGAAGTGTTCCACATTAATGACAACCGATGCTATTGTGACACCTGCCGGGATAGATACGTCCGAAAAATCGTAGGATGTATATGAATCAAACCCGGTTTCCCACCAGCTGTCGTTACTGGCCTGGACAACGCCGGTTTTACCGTCCTCTAACAATGTTTTTTGGTCTTTTTCATCGTAGCCATCTGTTATGGTCAAGGTTATTATCGGGGGTAAACTTGCTGGATTTACTGTGATGGTAAATGATTGGGTATCTGAAGCTGGAATATCATTGCTATCTACAACCCTGACCACTATATCATTAGTCCCTACGTGAGCATCTTCCGGTGTCCACTGTATCAATCCGGTATCAGGCTCTATGGTCATACCTGCAGGTTTGGTGGTTAAGGAGTAAGTCAGCGTATCTCCCACATCCGGGTCCGCGGCATTAACATCATAAGTGTATAATGCACCGACTTCCACTGCAGTTACAGGTGTTGAAATGATCGCCGGCTCAGCATTGACCGCCTTGATTGCAACCTTCACCCTGGCGATTTCGGTTACGCCTTCACCCTCGCTGCAAGTCTCGGTGACCACCTCTGTGCTGCAGACGTTTGCGTCGGGTACACAACTGGTCTTAACGGCCGCTGGACCCTCGACGTCCTGGGTAACAACAGCGGTCACCGTGAGCGGTTCTTCGTCCACGTCAGTTTCGACATCAATCGTTACTGCCGACCTGTCCAACTGTGTCGTCGCACTATCATAACGGACCACCGGTGGGTCGTTGACCGCCGTTACCATAATCGACACCGTGGCAACATCGCTGTCTGCCGTACCGTCGTTAACCTTGAAGGTAAAGCTGTCCGACCCATTGAAATTAGCATTTGGCGTGTAGAGCAGGTTTGGCGCCGTCCCACTCAGGCATCCGTGGCACGGACCTGTCACCACGCTGAAGGTCAGCGGGTCCCCGTCAAGATCACTGCCGGCCAAGGTAATCGGCGCCAGCGTGTCCTCCTGTATCGTCACACTGTCATTATTAGCCACCGGCGGGTCGTTGACCGCCGTCACCGTGATCAACACGGTTGCAATAGCGCTGTCTGCCGTGCCGTCGTTGACCTTGAAGGTAAAGCTGTCCGACCCGTTGAAATTCGCCTTTGGCGTGTAGATCAGGTTTGGCGCCGTCCCACTCAGGCACCCATGGCACGGACCTGTTACCACAGTATAGGTCAGCGGATCGCCGTCAAGGTCGCTACCGCCTAAGGTAATCGACGCCGCCGTGTCCTCCTGGATTGTCACACCGCCGGCATCAGGGACCTTTACACCGGCGGTCGTGCCCAGCGCATAGTTGACCGCCGCTTCCAGCAGGTCATAACCTTGCAGAAACAACAATGCCTGTGCCTTCGGAGAAGCAGCAAAGAAACCAATGCGAATATCCGCCGCTACCCGGCCGCTGCCGTCTCCCGCAGGCCGAGCCAGCTCAGCTCCCTTGTCATACACAAAATAAACATCCGCGCTCTTTTGTCTGTCCCCCGAACCTTTCGCAATCACAACCGCGTCACCGCCGGCCCTTGATGGTCCCGGTATAAGCGTGCCCTCGTCCGGTTCCGTCAGAACAGCCACATTTCCGCTATATCCGGCTGCCAGAGGATGGTCGGGCTCGATGATCCTGATAGTCACAGAATCGAGAGTCTGACTTGCAGCCTCAACAGATGACATCCCCATGTCATAAAAGCAATAAGGCTCGGCCACGATAATCGGAGTTTCGATCTCCGTGATTTCGTTTTTTATTTTCTCAGAACTCACCGACTCCGAAATATAGACCAAATCCACGGCAGCGGCGGCGCACTCAGTAGTTACTTCATCTTCATCGTCATCAAAATACATCACCGTGTGCCCAAGCCCTTCAAGGAAGTGTTTTATCACAGCGTCACCGCCGTGGAGGTTGGCCAGATCGTCTATTATAAATAGGATATCACCCCCTCTGGCTACGGTAGTTGAAAAACCAAGGACCAACACCAGACAGACTAAGTATCTTACAAGCTTTGTCTCCAACATAATTTTTTCCTCCATATAGAACACTATAGCGCAACTCGCATCTCAAAACATCCCTTTTTTTCGCTGAAATTCGAAATACTTTCGAGATTCAAATCCCGATGTATCCCGAAACACTCAATGTAAAAAACTTGTGCATCCTCCGGCCAACGCAACAAAAACCAAACAAATAGATCCTTTTAACATGATATGCCTCCTTCCAAAGTTTCAAACACTCCTCAAATACCCAGATGCTTACAAGATAACGCCTCACAGGCTCACTCTTGCTTAACTTATCCTCCAGTTGGTTATTAAGAATCTGAGCGTATCGAGTAATATACTTCCGTTCTCACTTATCTGCAAGTATATTTTCTTAATGAACTTTCAATAAAAAAGTGGTTTTTGACCTTGGCTAAACGCTGCATCCTTAATAACAGCCCATGACAATTGAACTTATCGCAATTCGGCACCGGCAAAAACCACGCAAATTTTGAACACAATTATGACCTCTTATTCCTGACAATCGCCGAAATTACATGATTTCATCCGACTTGCTCCTTTTGCCCTTGCAAAATCACCCCTCTGGTCTTACAATTCCCGTTTTGCTGGAATGATTAAAGATCAAGAAACGAGAATCGAGATATGTTTGAGTCACTAACCGAGAAATTCAACTCAGTTTTCCGGTCGTTGGCCGGCCGAGGACGGATTACCGAAGCGAACATCTCGGACGCTATGCGAGACGTCCGCAAGGCCCTTCTGGAGGCGGACGTCAACTACAACGTGGTAAAGAAGTTCTGCAAAGACGTTACGCAGGCCGCCATCGGCGCTGAGGTGATAAAGAGCCTTCATCCCAGCCAGGTCCTGGTAAAAATCGTCAACGATGAGCTGACAAAGCTGATGGGGCCGGTCGATACCCGCATCTATTTTGTCTCGCCCGGGCCTACTATAATTATGTTAGCCGGCCTGCAGGGCGGCGGCAAGACCACCACCGCCGCGAAACTTGCCAAATATCTGGTCGCTAACGGCAAAAAAACACTTTTAGTGGCTGACGACCTGCAAAGACCGGCTGCTATCGAGCAGTTGATTGTTCTGGGCCGGCAGATAGAAACCGAAGTCTATAGCGAGGACAGCAAAAATTCCATAAAGGTCGCAAAAAATGCTATAAAGCACGCCCGAACAAATAAGTATGACGTGGTGGTGCTCGACACCGCAGGCCGGCTGCATATAGACCAGCAGATGATGACTGAGCTGGCCAATGTCGCAAAAGCAATCAACCCGCACCAGATTTATTTAGTCTGTGATGCGATGACCGGCCAGGATGCCGTGAATTCGGCCAAAGAGTTCAACGCACGGCTTGAGCTTGACGGCGTCATCCTTACAAAACTGGATGGTGATGCCCGCGGCGGCGCCGCCCTGAGTGTAAAGGCCGTAACCGGAAAGCCCATCAAGTTCATCGGCGTCGGTGAAAAGCTCGACAAGCTCGAAGAGTTCCACCCCGACCGTATGGCCGGCAGAATCCTGGGCATGGGTGATGTTGTAACGCTGGTGGAAAAGGCCCAGGAGCATTTCGAAGCCGAGGAGGCAGAGAAGCTGCAAAAGAAAATGGCCAAGGGCAGCTTCGGCTTTGATGATTTTCTAAAGCAAATGCAGGCCGTCAAAAAAATGGGCGGTATCAAGGATATGCTCAAAATGATGCCCGGGATGGGGGGCCAGCTCAAAGATTTGGACTTCGACGGCGTAGAGCTCCAGCAGACCGAAGCTATTGTCTATTCGATGACGCCCCAGGAAAGACGCGATCCGGACATTATAGACCCGTCCAGGCGAAGACGAATAGCTGCAGGCGCCGGTGTAGAAGCGCATGATGTTTCTGGTTTGGTAAAGACATTCAGGCGCAGCCGGGATATGATCAAAACCATGAGCGGCGGAGGTATCGGCGGCCTTAAGAATCTGTTCGCAGGCGGACTCAGTATGGACTCGCTCGGTGCGGCTATGGGGGCACGCAAAAAAATAAAGCAGCGCTCAAAGAGAAAAAGAATCATCAAACGAAGGGGCAAAACTAAGCGACGATAATGTTTAGTATTGACCGCCCCCTATTTATTGGGGAGTCGTTTAGGGTTTTCCCCGAATTTATTTGAGGGTCGTTTAGACAAGAAGGTCATTATGAAAAAGAATCTAACGACACCGGAATTTTCTAACTGTATAAACCGTCGGGATTTTTTAGCGATTGCCGGTGCGGCTATGGCAGGGACTATCCTGCCAGGCTGCACGGGAGTGCTTTCTTCAGCAAGAAACAAAAGCTACCTCAAAAAACCGAACTTCATCATCATCTTCTGTGACGATTTGGGCTACGGCGACCTCGGCTGCTTCGGCTCGAAGAAGCACCGCACGCCGAACATCGACCGCATGGCTGCCGAAGGCATGCGCTTTACGAGCTTTTATGTAACCAGCGGTGTATGCACACCATCGAGGTCGAGTCTGATGACCGGCTGCTATCCCCGCCGCGTTAATATGCACGAAAGCGGCGGTGGCGAATGGGTGCTATTTCCGGTTGCCGAAAAGGGACTGAATCCGAATGAAATCACCATCGCTGAAGTACTCAAAGAACAGGGCTACGCCACCGCCTGCGTTGGCAAGTGGCATTTAGGCGACCAGCCCGAGTTTCTGCCCACAAGGCAGGGCTTCGACTATTACTACGGCATCCCGTACAGCAACGATATGGGCAGCGAGCAGCGGCCAAAAAATCCGCCGCTGCCTTTGCTGCGAAACGAAAAGGTCATCGAAGCGCCGGCCGACCAGAACACTCTGACAAAGCGCTACACAGAGCAGGTCATTGAGTTCGTCACCGCCAATAAGAACAGGCCCTTCTTTATTTACCTGCCGCACACGATGGTGCACAATCCAGTGCATTCGAGCGAAAGGTTCCGCGGCAAGAGCGCCAATGGCGGCTACGGCGACGCAGCCGAAGAGATTGACTGGTCAACCGGACAAATCCTGGCCACACTCAAGAAGCTCGGCATTGACGGCCGTACATTGGTTGTGTTCACCTCCGACAACGGTGCGGCTAAACGCTGGGGCGGCAGTAATCTGCCGCTTTCGGGATTCAAAGGCAGCACGATGGAAGGTGGTATGCGTGAGCCGTGCGTGATGCGCTGGCCCGGCAGGATTCCGGCAGGCAAAACCTGCGACGAATTGACCTGCACGATGGACCTGCTGCCGACTTTCGCTCGACTGGCCGGCACAAAACCACCAAGCGACCGCATCATAGACGGCAAGGACATCCGGCCGCTCTTGGCCGGCAAACAAGGCGCCAAATCGCCGCACGAGGCCTTTTACTATTATAGAGTAGAGCAGTTGCAGGCGGTGCGCTGCGGCAAGTGGAAACTGCATCTGCCGTACAAAATAAAAAAACGCAACCAAGCAAAGGCTACATCTATGCCGTTAAAGCTGTACGACCTCGAAGCTGACATCGGCGAAACAAATAATATTGCCGACCAGCATCCTGAAGTAGTGCAGCGCCTTCTTGCCTTGGCTGAAAAAGCCCGCGACGACCTCGGCGACGTCAATCGCAAGGGCAGAAACCAGCGACCGGCCGGCTGGGTTGTCAGTCCAAAACCGCTGCTTTTATCGTCGAAGTAGAGCAACGGCCAAAGCCGAGAAAGTCTGATGGCGAAAAGAAAAAAATAGAACGGCAACAATAAATATGATTTCAATTGAGCAATATCTGGATAAAATAGCTCGGTTTTCTGATAATGAATTCGGCAAACTGGTGAGAAACCAATTTAAAGACATCCGGGGCACCAGCGAATTGGCTATGCTGGCGGCCCCGAGCGCCGAGGAATTAGAGCAGTTGAAAAAGGCCGTGGCGATAATGACGCCGGATGAAAAACAAAACGCTGACAGTCTGACAGACCAGCAGATACAGAAAATTGCGGCTGACGCCCGGATTGACCCGGCGAACTTCGCGATTTTCATAAATGGTTACGCCTTACATTGCAAACGTGTTTCGTAATGTGCAGTTGGTTAATTTCAGGAGCTGGTATAAATAGTTAGGAGCTAATTTGCACGAAGGGAGGCTTAACTCATGGTCGGATTGATAGCTTGGCTTATTTTGGTCGTAGTGACAGGGATAGTTTGTGTGGCAGTCATATCTGCCGTTCGAAGACCCATGCGCGAACTGTTAGAAGTAAACTCATATATCTCCCCAGCCAGGAGCTTCTATCTGCGGGCCTTCAGCGTCCTGGTCTCCTTGGCAGCCCTTGCTGCGGTTAGCCAAACAGACACCCCTGAAAGCGACAAAGCGTTTATGGAATATGTCTGGTGGGTTGTCAAGGGAACGCACCCCGTCTTCTCTGCTTTGAGCCTTGGGCTCATAGCATACGCGGCGGTTTTGGCCCTTTTGTTTGTAGTTTTAGGACGATATCGTGACTAACGAACAATACCTGTACATATCCTATTTTGCCGCCATTGGTGCCGGAGTCGGCCTGGCTGTTCTAACGGCAATTCTACTTGCCCGCCCTAATCGCCAGGCGACAGAAAACCACATACTGCCACAGCTCGGAAAATTCCTCAGACGGGCTTTTCCATCCTGGCTTATCCTGATGGTATTGCTGGCATTCATATCGGTAAGTTATATTGACTGCGAACATACTAATTATTCCCAGGTTGTCGCCGACCGTGACCACTTGGTCAATAAAACACAGGAGCAGGTATTTCAGATGTCTATATACCTGAGCATTGCCTTAATGAGCTATGCGGTCGTGTTGATGTTGTTTCTATGGGCCCGCGCCAGAGCAGAACGCCGTCTCGACCAAACGCAAAATCGATAACATTGCAAACGTGTTTCGTGATTTGCAGTGGGCAAATCACGGAAATTGATTATAAATGAAAGAAAGGAAAAAATTATGGCAGTAAAGTTGAGAATGACCAGGATAGGCAGGCGGCATCGGCCGTTCTTTAGAATCAATGCGGTCGAATCGCGCACGCCGCGTGATGGTAAAATACTTGAAAAGCTGGGCCATTATGACCCGATTGAAAAAGACCCGGCCAAGCAGGTCGTGCTCAACCTCGAGCGCGTCCGGCACTGGCTCGATAAAGGAGCGATACCAAGCGATACGGTCTCGCAAATCCTGCTTCGCGCTGGGCTAAAGCACAAATACGCCGAAGACAAGGCCGCCCGTATGGCAAAGGCCAGGGCCATAGCCCGCGCTAAGGGCAGGCTGTTTACAAAAGCTCAAAGAATTGCCGCTAAAAAAGAGGCTGAGGCACCCAAGGAAAAGCCCAAGGCAGCCGAAGAAAAGGTCGAAGCTCCAGTAGCCGAAGAAAAGGTCGAAGCTCCGGCAGTCGAAGAAAAAGTAGAAGTCCCGGCAGCCGAAGAGAAGGTCGAGGCTCCGGTAGCCGAAGAAAAAGTCGACGCTGCGGTAGCAGAAGAAAAGGCCCCGACCGAACCTGAGCCTAAAACCGAAGCTGTGGAGGAAAAGCCCGAGGTTGCCGAAGAAAAGGTCGAAGCTCCGGTAGCTGAAGAAAAAGCCGAGCCCGAACCCGAGGCTAAGCCCGAGGCCCAAATAGTTGAAGAAAAGGTCGAAGCTCCAGTAGCTGAAGAAAAGGTCGAAGCTCCGGTGGTTGAAGAAAAGGTCGAGGCTCCGGCAGCCGAAGAAAAGGTCGAAGCTC
>JABAOH010248415.1_pt1 | contig 19753 bp, 17 predicted proteins | sample 7062181 | NCBI WGS metagenome assembly JABAOH01 (sample SAMN14538630, study PRJNA623070) | marine sediment metagenome | biome: marine biome [ENVO:00000428]; feature: marine pelagic biome [ENVO:01000023]; material: deep marine sediment [ENVO:00002113]; isolation source: pool of 5 deep marine... | reverse complement strand
CTTAGGTACTATGGGCCGTAATTTGTTGTTGAACTTAGCCGATCATGGCTATTCTGTTATTGGTTTTGATAAAGATGAACAAAAAGGAGCCGCATTGCTCAATGAATCAACTCCACAACATAAAGTTAAGGCCGTTAGTAGTTTACACGAAATGGTGCAGCAGTTGGAGCAGCCTCGTAAAATAATGATGCTGGTACCTGCAGGCAAACCCGTAGATGATGTAATAGAAAGTTTATTGCCTTTATTACAACCCGGCGATATTGTAATTGATGGGGGTAATTCTTTTTTTGAAGATACTTTACGCAGAACAACTTATATGCAAAGCAAACAAATGCACTTTGTAGGGATGGGTGTTTCGGGTGGCGAAAAAGGTGCCCGTTTTGGTCCCAGCATTATGCCCGGTGGCGATGTGGCTGCCTGGAAAAACCTGCAACCTTTATTAGAAGCGGTGGCTGCTAAAGTAAATGGTGAACCTTGTGTAGCTTATATGGGTAAAGATGCCGCCGGCCACTATGTAAAAATGGTACATAACGGTATAGAATATGCCATTATGCAATTAATTAGTGAGGTGTATGATGTGCTAAGAACCGGATTGAGCTTATCCAATGCTGAAATGCATCAGGTATTTGCCAAATGGAATGAAGGGGAATTGAAAAGTTTTTTAATTGAAATTTCTGCACAAATTTTTTTACAAAAAGACCCGGAAACCGGGAAAGACCTGGTAGATGTTATTTTAGACAAAGCGGGTTCTAAAGGTACCGGAAAATGGACCAGTCAGGAAGCTATGAACCTGCCCATTAGTATTCCTACTATTGATATTGCGGTAGCATTCAGAGATATTTCAGTATATAAAGAGGAGCGTATTGCAGCAGAGGCATTGTACCAACCTGAGCGTAAAAAAATTACTGCAGACAAAGCCGCATTTATTGAGCAATTAGGTCATGCCTTACAGGCTGCTATAATGATTTGTTATGCACAGGGATTAGCCATGTTACACAAGGCCTCATCCGTTTATAATATGGATATTCCTTTAAAAGATGTAGTAAAAATTTGGCGTGGCGGCTGTATTATTCGCTCTTTATTGTTAGAAAACTTTTATACGGCCTATCAAAACAATGCTGATTTAGCCAACATTTTATTAGATCAGCAATTGGCGAAACTCTTGCAATTGAAAGAAACTGCTTTGCGCAATGTAATTGTACAGGCCGTACAAAGCAAAATTGCAGTAACCGGTTTAATGAGCGCATTGGGTTATTTGGATGCGTATACCGACGGAAACATGCCAGTAAACTTAATACAGGCACAACGTGATTTGTTTGGAGCCCATACTTATCAACGTATTGATAAACCCGGTACCTTTCATACACAGTGGGATTAATCCTTCTGCACTTATTTAAATATATTTAAATTATTTATAATATTATATTTATGTCAACAGAAAATCATCTTCCCCCGCCAACCGTTGTTTTTATTTTTGGTGGTAGCGGCGATTTAAATCAGCGTAAACTTTCTCCTGCATTATACAACCTTTTTTTAGATGGCTATATGCCTAATCAATTTGCCATTGTTGGGCTAGGTCGTACTGCTTATACCAACGAAAATTTTAGAGAAAGGTTATGGAAAGGTATTGATTTGTTTAGCCGAAGTAAAGATGACCCAAAATCCGAACAGCATTGGAATGAGTTTAGCCAGAACATTCATTATATTGCTATGGATGGGGAAGATGCATCATCCTATAATAAATTAAGTGATTTTGTGGGTGTTAAAAATAAAGAGTGGAATGTAAAACCACAGGTGGTTTTTTATCTGGCTGTGGCTCCGCAATTGGTACCCGATATTGCTACTAGTTTAGGAAAATTAGAGATGAGCAATATTGCCAATTGTGTGCGTATTGTAATTGAAAAACCTTTTGGCCACGATTTACAAAGTGCGCACGACTTGAATGCTTTATTGAAAAGCATGTTTAAAGAAGAACAGATTTATCGTATTGACCACTATCTCGGAAAAGAAACTGTACAAAACATTNNGCAATTATATTGACCATGTTCAAATTACCAATGCCGAGACCGTTGGTGTGGAAGAACGTGGCGGTTATTACGAAAAAAGCGGTGCCCTGCGTGATATGGTACAAAATCATATACTGCAATTAATTTGCATGATTGCAATGGAAGCTCCGGTTAGTTTTGATGCCAATGAAATAAGAAATAAGAAAGTAGATGTATTGAATGCCATTCGTAAAATTACCAAAGAGCAGGCGCATGAACATGCCGTTCGGGGCCAGTACAGTGCCGGTTGGATGAAGGGTAAAGAAGTAAAAGGATATAGAGAAGAACAAAATGTAAGTCCTAACTCAAACGTTGAAACTTTTGCTGCTGTTAAGTTTTTTATAGACAATTGGCGTTGGCAGGATGTTCCTTTTTATGTACGCACCGGTAAATACCTGCATGAAAAAACCACTATTATTACCATTCAGTTTAAACAGGCGCCCAAATTTGCTTTTCCGCCGGAAGCCGCAGAAACCTGGCGTCCCAACCGTTTAACCATCAGCATACAACCCAATATGGATATCCGGCTGCGTTTTCAGGCCAAAAAGCCTGGACAGGATATAACACTGAATCCGGTGGATATGATTTTCAGCTATGCAGATGCATACGATGGACACGAACCCGAAGCCTATGAAACCCTTTTGCTGGATGTAATGCAGGGTAACGCTACCCTGTTTATGCGCGATGATCAGGTAGAAGCTGCCTGGAAAATTATTATGCCTATTTTGGAAGCCTGGCAAATCAGGCCACCGGTTGATTTTCCGAACTATAGCCCCGATAGCTGGGGGCCTGAAGATGCCGAAGCCCTGATAGCAAGAGATGGCCATAACTGGATTACCTTGCCCTTGCCACACAAAGAATAATTTGTGGAAGCGGGATATTTTAAGCGATCATTACATTTGTTGCTAAGTTGAATGGGTAAAACCAACGTGGTACCCTTGTTGTAAATAAGAATTGTTGATATTTAAAATAGATGAAATGTCCTTACATATAGAACCCAATGCTGATGCATTGATGCATGCCGTTACCAATTGGATGGTTGATTTAATTGCCAATACTTTAAAACAACAAGATCGGTTTACCCTTGCATTATCGGGTGGCAATACCCCCAAAAGTTTGCATCTGTTGCTGGCTTCTGAAGCTTACCGGCATAAAATTGACTGGTCAAAACTGCATTTCTTTTTTGGTGATGAACGTTTTGTGCCTTTTAATGATGAGCGGAACAATGCAAAAATGGCTTTTGATACCTTGTTAAATCATGTGCCCGTTCAGCCGGAGCAGATTCATATCATGCAAACGGAACATATTACACCCGAAGCTTCTGCTGCAGCCTATGAAAAAATTTTACATCAATATAATATTTTAACGAGCAGCCCTTTAGTTTTGATCTGGTTTTGTTGGGAATGGGAGATGACGGACACACCTTGTCGCTATTTCCCGGAACGGCGGTCATAGATGAAACAAAAAAATGGGCTACCCATTTATGGCTGGAGGCGCAGCAAATGTACCGTATTACATTAACAGCACCCATTGTCAATCAATCGGCGCAGGTGGCATTTATTACCACGGGTGCCAATAAAGCAACTGCTTTAAAAGCGGTGCTGGAAGGGCCTGTAAATGTGCATCAATACCCTTCACAAATTATTCGCCCCAAAGGCAGCCTGCACTGGTTTACTGACTCGGCAGCTGCGGCATTATTAACACATACAGCATAAATAAAACCCGGGTGGAAAACCATCCGGGTTATTCAGTAAACAAAGCACAATAAACAAATTTACTCGTAGCTATTTCTTTGGTTCTACCTTACAGGTTTTAATACCAAAAATGGTATATAAGGGGCAAAACGAAATAAATGAGGTAGCCAGAAAAACTGCACCCAAAACCAATAAAATAATTCCTAATGTGCCTGTTACGGTTTGCGTAAAATACAATATGGCAAATACAATGGCCAGTATTACGCGAATAATGCGGTCAGCACCGCCCATGTTTTTTTTCATATACTTGTATTTGTTGTTTAAATATTTGAACAATTTGATTGAAACATGATATAATTACCAGTTTAAGTATCCGGCAAAAGTGCCTGAATAATTCCCGCTACACCCCAAGCCAATAATGCACAAATTATACAAACCAATAAAAGCTTCAGCCAGGTACCTTTCATGCAGATATAAAATTATATTGTTTGTTTGGTTAGAAACATGACAAAAGTCACTTTCATCGTTTTTACCATTTTACTTGTAGCGACAAGTTGAATACCCTGCCTTCCAATGGTCCCCAGATATCACTAAACACCGGATTGGAATAAGGCGGATAAACCAACTGCCCGTAATTGCCCTCTTTAAAGTTAAACAGATTTTCACAATTCAGCACTACAGATATTTTTTTGTACCGGTAATTGAGCATGGCGGCCGAAAGAATATAATCTCTGGTGCTTGTGCCATCTTCTAAATATTGTTTTCCTGTATAAGACAGTTCTATCCCAATCCTAAAATGGTCTTCCACCTCAAAACTGGCCAGTCCGGCAATTTTGTGTTTGGCTATTAAGGGAAAGTTGGGTGCCTGCAAATCATATTTTCTTTGTGTATTGGTATATACATACCCTAAATACAATTCGGTTTCATCTTCTCTTGCCTGCAAATAGGTTTCAAAACCAGTTGTGGTAATATTTTGCGGTGCATTGTACCAGTGCATGTTCAATGGGTTGGTGAGCGAATCGAGCAATAAGGGATGCTGAATGGCCGTATAAAAAAAACTCTGATTCAGGGTAAACTGCCATTTTTCTCCCCGCCATTTGTAATTGATGTCGATGTTTGCGCCAGTGCTTTTCTCTGCAACAGTGCCGGGTTTATAGCCGGCTAAGTAACGGTAATCGCGTTCATCAACATCTCCTGAAAATAAAGAGGGGGTTTTATAACCCATGCCACCACCTAAACGCATGGTTAATTGAGAGCTCAAGCGATACATGAAAGAAATACGCGGCAATAAAAAATTGCCATAAACGCTATGATGGTCGGCTCGTAACCCGGCTTCTGCTGTTAACGCAGGTGTTATTTTCCAATCGTCTTGAACATATCCGCCAATGGTATATCCATTTTCATTGGTTAATAAAGTACTATCCGGTTGATGTTTCATAAATGCATCACCGTTAAAGTTGAGTCCGGCAATCCAGTTATGTTGTGCCGATTTTTTACTGTATGCCAACTCGCTATACCAAAGGTTTTGCTGTGCCTTCATGCCAAACAAATCGGTAATAGCCTGCCGGTTATAGAGGCTGGTGGTGGCTTTCAGGCTTAAACGGGCACCGTTATTTAAAGTGTTTTCCCAATCGGCATCAAGGGTATGCCGCATGCTTTTGTTTTGAATTAAGAATTGATGTGTTGCATTGGGCTTCCCTTCTAATACCTGCATGTCACCACCCTTCCTGTCTTCTGCATTCAAGGTATAGCCTAAAATAAGGGTACTGTTTGGGTTGTAGTATAGAAAAACACGGGGATGCACAAAGATACTTTTTACATCGGGTACGGTACTAAAGCCATTGTTGTACACATCTACCGCCTGTTGTAAGTTGCCTCCTGCAAACAGGGTATAACCAGTTGTATGGTTTCGAGCGGAAGAAAACACATTGAGATTGTTTTCTAATAATGATGTTCTGTTAATGATAAAACTATTTTCAGGTTGTTTGCGATTGGGGGTTTTTGATACTAAGTTCATCATTCCGGCAATGGCGCCGCCGCCATATAAAGTAGAAGAGGCACCTTTAATCAACTCTACTTGTTTAAGGTCCAAAGGCGGAATTTGCAACAGTCCAAAACTACCGGAATAACCCCCAAACAGCGGCATGCCATCTCTCAATATTTGTGTGTACCTGCCGGGTAAGCCCTGTATTCGCAAATCGGCATTGCCGGTGGCTGCATTGGTTTGTTGTACCTGAATGCCGGCCACATCGCCCAACAGGCCCAGTAGATTTCCGGGATTAATTTGTGTTTCTTCTCCAATTTCTTCAGCACCAATTACTTCTACCCTGGTGGGTAAATCTTCTATTCTTGAATTGGTTTTAGAAGCAGCTACTACCACATCGCCCAAATTATTGGTGTGGTTATTCAGTACAATGCTAATGGTAACAAGACCTTTAACCGGTAAATGAATTAACGAATCTTTGGTGGTAAAACCGGTATGGCTAAACCGTATCTTCTGCCTTAATGCTGAAGTATTGAGTTCAAAAATAAAATTGCCGCTACTATCGGTTATGGTGGTTTTTTTTATTTCGGGCAAACTAACTGAAACGCCGGTAAGTGGCAGTGCACCTGAACTATCTTTAACTGTACCCTTTATAGTTTGTTGTGCCTTAACTGACTGTAATAAAAACAGGGATAAACAAAATAAATATATACGAAGCATGATGATTCAGTTTAAATCAACAAAACAATACATTACAACAATGCAGCTCCGTTGTGAGTAAGGCATTATCCCGAATTACAAAGTTTTAGGCACTGAAAAAGGTATTTCTTAGCCACAATAGTATTTGTATTGCCGGAATGTATTTAAATAAAATGTAACTGCATTGTTTAGCAGGTAACGGGTAATGGAGGATGAAAGATGGCACCCGGAAAGCCAGATAACAACAGGTGCAATTTGTTTACAACGGTATAGGCTTGTTGTACTATACAAGGATGGATGGTAGCAGAAAATTGAATAGGATTATAAAATAAAATATTATAACCCATGGCAGAAGCAATGGGTACCGGCAGGAAGGGATGATTGTTGGCAGAACGTGTTTCCTGCTGCTCGGTGGGGTCAAACCCTGCCAGCAATAATTTCTCGCCAATAAATTCAAGCAGGTTCATATTGTCATCTTCCTGCAGGCAATAATTATATAAAGCAATGAAACTGCGTCCTGCATTAAAATGGTTGGGCATGGTAACCAGCGTGTATAAGCTAAAGCCTGCCAGTATAAACAATAGTAGCAACTTTTTCATGCAATGAGATATGAATTGCCGTACACGCATAACAACTTTATTCAGTTCCTTTATCCGGGAATACGGGAAATATATTTTTCAATTTCTTTAATCTGGTCAACCACCTGTTTGGTTTTAGGCTTACAGGCTTTGGCTTTTCTAAAATAATCTTTGGCAGCCCTGAATTCGCGCTTATTCATAAAAATCTGGCACATACCCAAAAAGGCCACTGCTTCACTTTCTTTATCGGGAATACCCAAACGAATGGCTGCACGCATATAAGTTTCGGCTTGTTTTAAATCGCCTTTTTGTATGGCCATCATACCCAATTGTAATTTATTGGCGCCTTCGGCTTCGGGCATGGGGGCACCCAAATCGTTGCTTTTTTTAAGGTGTTTTTCGGCCGTATCAAAATCCTGATTCATCATGGCTAAATTACCTTTTATGGTAAAATAGGTAGAGCGAACCGGTTTGTATAAAAGGTTAGGAAACCAGATTGATTTCAGTATTTTTTCTACTTCCTCTACATTGCCCTGTTCCATCGGTTCCTGAATTAAGCGCAAGGGTCCAATGAAGAAATGCGTAAAAATGGCAATCACTCCCAGGAAATACAATACAAATGCTGGCCAAAACCCACTGGTAATGGTTACTACAATGGCTAAAATAAATGCAACAATACCCAGCCAGAATCTATATTTAATAATCAGGTTATAAAATTTCATACGTGCTTTTTATGGGCTGCAAAGATAGGGTGCAAAAGCACAAAGCGTATACCTGATTTTATGAGATAGATGAGCGCCTAAAAACGGTCGTCATTCACTTCAATCCAATTGCCATCCGTATCCTGCAGATAAATTTGTTGTACACCATCCTGCCTTTTGGTAATGCCATGCTTCTGGCCGGTCCAGCTTTGGTAGGCTACCCCCAATTGGTTTAAGTGTTCCATAAATGCTTTTAGATTGGGAACGGTAAAGCATATATGGGAGTTAATATCGTGGTTTACAATAGATTTAGCTCCCTGAATTAAGTGTAGTTGACTATGGGGGCCAATGCGAAACCACACATGCCTGCCATCGTGAAACGGTTCGGGTATGGTATCTAAATACATCACATCGTGGTAAAAATCGGCTTGTTTTTGTAAATTATAAACATAAACAGCAATATGATTAAGGGTGGGGTGTATTTCTGAAGTATGGTCTTTTTGAGCTGAAAGAGTATTGCTCACACACAATAAAACCATCAGAAAGGGGAAGATAAGCTGTTTCATACATTTATATTTAAATGGAAGTTACATGTTTTAGGCGGCTAAGCGGGGTGTTGCCCCGCCAAAAGGATTATTTAATGCTTTTTTAATATAATTCAATGTTGGGCTGAGCCAGGGTTGAAAGAGGCAGGTAGAAGACTTTTTTTAATATAGTCAAGTCTCAGCAAAACCCTCATTGTACAGAGGCGGAATACAAATTTTTTCTTGTTTCTTTGGTATAAATTACTGATTTAAGCACATTTTCAGCCCTTTTATAATCATTTATTGCTAATTTTCATCTATCAAAATTAATGCACATGAAACCAGGAATACTATTGCTTTGTCTGGCTGCATTCACAGCCTGCCATTCGCCGTCTGCCGACAAACGTCTGGCAAAAGCTTCAAAAGAAAACAAAAACGGATGGGTATATGTGCATTTGGAAGGCTCGCCTGCTGTTATCGGTTATCAGCATGGTTATTTGTTGGCCCATGAAATAGATACCACCATGCAGTCGGTTGCTTATTATTTAGCCCATGAGACCAAAAAAGACTGGAACTTTTACCGAGCCTGTGCCCGTAATTTTTTATGGGATAAATTAGACAGGGAATACAAAGATGAAATCAATGGCATAGTGGCTGGCTTGCACGATAGAGGCTTACATTATGATAGTTTAGACCTTACCGCTTACAATGCTACGGAAGAACTTGCATTTTATTATGTGCCCCAATTAATGAACAAGGTAAATCCGGGTAGTGGCAATAACAAGGCCCCCGGCAATTGTAGCGCATTTATAGCAACCGGCAGCTATACCAAAGATGGTAAAATTGTAATGGGGCATAATAACTGGACAGAATATATCATTGGCCAGCACTGGAATATAATTGCTGATATAGTACCCGAAAAAGGTAATCATATTATGATGGATTGCATGCCCGGATTCATCCACAGTGGCGATGATTTTGTAATTACCGGTAATGGTATGTTGATTACCGAAACCACCATTACCCAATTTTTAGGGTTTGATACGACCGGCATTCCCGAATTTGAAAGAGCCAGGAAAGTAGCGCAATATGCCAACAGTATTGATGATGCCATTGCTATATTTACCAAAGGCAACAATGGCGGTTATGCCAATGACTGGTTATTGGGCGATACCAAAACCAATGAGGTGGCTAAATTAGAATTGGGTTTAAAAGATTACCGGGTATGGCGTAGTAAGGATACTGCTATGATTGGTTCTAATTTCCCCAGCGATCCAAAACTAATTAAAGAGGAAACCACTTTTAATGTAAACGATGCCACTACCAGCCCCAATGCCCGTAAGCGCAGAATGGAACAATTGGTATTGGTAGATATGAAGGGCAAATTAGATGCAGCTACCGGCCAACAAATTGAAGCCGACCATTATGATGCGTTGGATAATATGACTGCTAATAATCGTTGTGTAATTTGTGGACATATTGATGAAGATGCCAAAGGTTGTTCGGAATGGGATTTGGCACCTTATTACCCTATGGGGGCTGTGCAAGGCAAAGTAACCACTGCTGCATTGGCGGGTAAAATGCAATTTTGGGCACATATGGGCCATCCTTGCGGCGAAGATTTTATTGGTGAAAAGTTTTATAAAGCCCATCCTGAATATGCCTGGCAATCAAAATATTTAAAAGATATGAAAGCCTGGCCATGGACTTTATTTACGGCTACCAGCCTTGTGCAACCTTAAACGTGTTAATAAAATATAATTTATTGGTAAGTCATATTTTCTGTTCCTCAGCCATGCAATTTCAGTTGGAAACGCCTACATTTGTGGCCCTTTTTACCGGTAAAAGGGCAATGGTCTCATAGTTCAATGGATAGAATAGGAGTTTCCTAAACTCTAGATCCAAGTTCGATTCTTGGTGAGACCACCATATTGCATTCGTCGAAAAATTGCATTTAAATTGCTACTAACTCCGGAAACATTAGCATCCTCGCTTTACTTTTTCAGATAAAATTACAAAGTGTAAACAGTAATTGGATTATCAATCAATTGGTTGTATTTAAATTTTAATTTAATTTTGACTGAAATACGTTTTTTTCCTGTTTTCCTCACTGGGACACCCTAAAAGTTGAATATTTTAGCCAAGGTTCGATGTTCTTCTGTTAGTATTAGTTTTTTTCTGATGATTTGTTCAGATTCAGGTAACATAATTTCAATTTCAAAAAGATTAGCAGCCATTTCAATGATTTGAGTTGCAGATAAGCTTATCTTTTTTTCTGTTAGCCATCGCTCTAATTCCTTATACACTTTATAAGCAACAAAATTCAGGCAGATATGTGCCTCAATTCTTTTTTGCAATCGATGATAAATGGGGCGAACTTTTAAATCTGTTTTTGCAACCCTAAATGCCTTTTCTATTTGCCATAACTGATTGTAATTTTCGATTATTTTTTTAGTTGTTAATCTACTATTTGGTTAAGTAGCTTTTTAACCCATCCCATTTTGGATCTTCTTTATATCTTTATATTTTAGATAATCTATGCTATCGAAAAATAAACCTAATGTTACGGCGTAGTACTACCTTGAAATGCTTGTAGTAAAACCCATAGTATAGATTTTGTTGTAAGCCTAAGGTTAATTTTGCTGTTTGGGTAAAATAAAATTCCTTTTAGTTTACTTTTTAGAATCGGAATTCTGTATCCAAATTCTTTAAAGCAAATCCTATCTTATGACGACAATTACATTTCATTTCAACGGAAAAAGCAATACTGCAAAAGTTACCGAATTAATTTCTTATCCCAACACGGTGTACAAGGTAGAAGTGCATGAAGACGATATTGTAAAAGAGTTTGGCAGTACTTTTTATTTTCCTAAAACTACTTTGCAAAAAATTCAAATTCCGCCCTGTACTAAAAAAGAATTGGAACTGTATTTTTCTATGTTGCGGGAAATTTTTGATGAAGTACTGAAAAATTAATTGCATATAACAAAAATGCTCCAGCGGAGCAAAGTATCGGTAGCAGCATTATTCAATTTATTGATGGCCCAAAACAGGATGTGGTTCATACAGTGCCTCCAATCGGTTAATGTCTTCCTGCGATAATTGTACAGAAAGAGCAGCCACCGCATCTTCAAGATGCCCGGGTTTGCTGGCGCCAATAATGGGGGCCGTAATATCGGGGTTGCTCAATACCCATGCCAAAGCAATTTGTGCAGGAGGCAATCCTTTTGCTGTAGCTATCTCAGATACAAGATTTACAATATCAAAATCACTGTCTTTTTGATATAATTTTTTACCATATTCATCTGTTTGTGCCCGTAGGGTTTCCTTTCTTTCTTTGGTTCTTCTGCCGGTAAGTAATCCACGAGCCAGTGGCGACCAGGGGATCACCGCAATTTTTTGATCGCGGCATAAAGGCAACATTTCTCTTTCTTCTTCCCTATAAATTAAATTATAATGCGGCTGCATCGATACAAAACGGGTCCACCCATGCAGATCTGCCGTGTACAATGCTTTAGCAAATTGCCAGGTATACATAGAAGAGGCGCCAATATAACGTGCCTTTCCGGCTTTTACAACATCGTGCAGGGCTTCCATGGTTTCTTCAATGGGTGTATGGTAATCCCAACGGTGAATTTGATACAAATCCACATAATCAGTTTGTAATCTTTTCAGGCTGGCATCAATAGAATACATGATGTGTTTGCGGGAGAGGCCGCCATCATTGGGGTTGGCACTCATAGGGTTAAATACTTTTGTAGCAATTACCAATTGATGGCGCTGGCCATATTCTTTCAAAGCTTTGCCCAACACAGTTTCGCTGGCACCATAGGAATAAATATCAGCCGTATCAAAAAAGTTAATGCCTAAATCCAATGCTTTTTTTATAAAAGGCTTACTGTCGGCTTCATTTAAAGCCCAAGGCCAGCGTTCGTTTGGATGGCCATACGTCATGGTGCCTAAACAAAGTTTTGAAACCTTCATACCGGTGTTGCCAAATCGTACATATTCCATGTTATACAATTGTATGATGAAACTTTTTTTTGAAGTAGTATACAACTTTCACAAATTGTTGCTTTGTTATCGGGTAGCTTTGTAAAATTGTGATGATAAAATTAAGTAAGTTTTCGCAGGCTTAATGGTCAAAAAAATATTTTTCACATTTCATCTATAACATTTACAAGTAAAATAAACAGCAATAAAATGATTCCAACCAGCAATCAACATTTTGATGCCTGTGCCCGTGAATGGGACAAAGAAAAAATGCACATGGACCGCTCAATTGCCATTGCTGCGGCATTGCAAGAAATGATACCATTGCAGCCCGGCATGAAAGCTTTGGAATATGGCGCCGGTACGGGTATTTTAAGTTTTCTGTTAAAAGATGCTTTTGCACATACTGTGTTAATGGATAATTCGGCAGAAATGATTAAAGTGTGTGAAGAAAAAGTTGCTTTTTACAATACCACCCATATACAACCGGTAGCTTTTGATTTAGAAAATTCAAATTATCCGGAAACATTTGATATCATTTATACACAGATGGTATTGCACCACATCATGAATGTGGCGGCTATATTTAAAAAATTTGCCGCCATGCTGAACCCCGGTGGTTATTTGGCTATTGCCGATTTGTATACTGAAGATGGTAGCTTTCATGAACCCGGCATGCAGGTGCATAAAGGTTTTGAGCCTGCACATTTGCAACAACAGTTAACAGAACAGGGATTACATGCCATACAATACAAACCCTGTTTTGAAATAAAGCGCGATAATAGGCATGTGTATCCTGTTTTTTTATTAACTGCCCAAAAATAAATATAGCCTTACGGTAGGGCATTGTTGTACCTGCTTTCATAAAGCTAAGTTGTGGTAAAGCCATATTTCTGGTAGATGGCTTTAGCGGTAGCACTGTTTAAAAACAGCATAAAATCTTTTGCAGCCTGCGGGTGTGGCGCCTTTTTCAACAAGCCTGCCATCTACATGGCAGACTTGTTTTGATTATCGGGTAATGTAATCATATTTGTATGGGATGACCAATGCTTTGATGATATAGGGCTTCAGAGTACCAAACCGGACCGGCTCACTTTCCTGATACATCATACACATGGAGGGTTTGTCGGTGGTGGATTTGTGTAAGATAAGTGGTACTGTCTGTTTAATTAATATTCAAAATAGTCAGGTTCAATTTACTTTCAGTCGTTTAGATGGTTTGCTAACAAATTATAAAGTGCAGCATACTAATTTTATTCAAGATGGATTCAATTTAAAACCGAATTTCTGGCGTCCCCCAACAGACAATGATTTCGGTGCCGGTCTTCAGAAAAAGTTACAGAACTGGAAACGAGCCAGCCATAATTATGTAATGCTTGGATTTGAAAAAATTGATTCAACAAATAATAAATTGATAAAATTAAGCGTACATTATGCGTTGCCTGATGTATTTGCATTTTTAGATCTACACTATGAAATAAACGGAGACGGAATGTTGAAAGTAACCGAAACCATGCATGTAGATCATGCAAAGCAGGAGCCCATTTTATTTAAATTCGGAATGCAGATGATGTTGCCAAAAAAATATAATCAAATGGAATGGTATGGACGTGGTCCTTCCGAAAATTATTGGGATAGAAAAGACGCTGCTTTTGTTGGTGTATACAATATAAATGTGCATGATCAGTTTCATCCATATTTACGTCCTCAGGAAACGGGTAATAAAACCGATATAAGATGGATGCAGTTAACCGATAAAAATGGATCCGGTTTATGGATTAGTGGTGATACTGTTTTGAATATTACAGCTCGGCATTTTCTGGATAAAGATTTAGATGATGGACTTGAAAAGCACAACAGCCATGCCGGTGAATTGAAAGAAAGAGATTTAACTGTATTGAGTATTGATCTTCAACAAACCGGCGTAGGCGGCATTAATTCATGGGGTACCTGGCCATTAGAAAAATATCAACTGAAATATAAAGACTATTCTTATACTTTTATAATAAAACCTATTCAATAGTAATAAAACTTTCATCACATCGATCCCCCCTGCACCAATGCACAGGGCAAACTCAATTCGGCGGTATTGGTATCGCCCGACAGGCAGGTCATCATTTTAGAAAAAGCCAGTTTCCCTAAGCGGTAACCGCTGGTTTCTACATAAGTAATGGTTGGATGATAGAGATAAGGGAAGAACCCATTGCTAATAGCAATCACTTTTATTTGTTGCGGAATTTTTAATGCGCTGTTTTGAATGGCTTTCATAGTGCCCGTTAAAATTTCATCGCTCATACAGAAAACCGCATCGGGTCGGTGCTGTTTAGTTAAATGTTGTGCAGTAAGTTTGGTGGCTTCGTTTCTGTCAAGGGCATGCACAACAGTTACGTCCGTTTGTGGTTGCAGTGCACCGTTAAAAGCATTCAGTCGTTTTTTGGTGATAGACATGGCCGGGTTGCCAAAAATAGCCAATACTTTTTTTGCGGCAGCATTGTTTAGTGCATTGGCTGCCAGTGCAGCAGCGGCAGTATCGGCTACACAAACCCTGTTACAGTTGGCATAATCGGGTACTTTGTCGAAAAAAACCACCGGAATACCCATATCGTACATTTTTTGAAAGGGTTGCATATCTTTTGTATAGGGGGTAATACAGGCAAACACACCGGAAACCCGGTTCTGACGGCAGATTTTAAGATTGGTGGCTTCAACGGAAGGGTCATCGCCCGATTGCAGAATAATGAGTGAATAGCCCTGCTGGCGGCTGTCTTCCTCAATGGCAGCAATAAAAGAATCGTAAAAATAATTAGAGATGGTAGGTACTAATAAGCCAAATAAGTTACTGTTATTGGTACGGAGGTGAATGGCATTGGCATTGGGTTCATAATCTAATGTTTGCGCCAGTTCAACCACTTTGGCTTTGGTTTTTTCAGAAATATCTGGATGATTTTTTAAGGCTCTTGAAACAGTAGAAATACTAACGCCCAATACTTCGGAAATTTTTTTCAGGGTGGTATTTGTCATTTTTTGCCGCTTATATACAGGTTAAAAAATCAGGAAGTTTTCCCCTGCAAACATTTTCGCAAACGTTTGCAAACGGTTTAAGTATAAATTTATTGTTAACGTATGCATCATTTCAGATAATTTAGATGTCACATTTACACATTGTTCTGCAAGGAAATTAACAAAAAGTTTTCTTAAAGACATAAAAGGTGTAAATTTAACACAATAATCTAACTAAACGCTTGCTTTATGAACTTAAAAACGCTTGCCAAAGGTATGTTATACCTATTCTTGGCTTTGTTCTCCACCGCAGCTTTTGCCCAAACCAAAGTAATTACCGGTAAGGTAACCGATTCGAAAGATGGTTCACCTGTTGCCGGTGCTACTGTTGTGGTAAAAGGCACCCAGTACGGAACCCAAACCGGACCGGATGGTACCTTTAAATTAAATGCCCCTGCCGATTCAAAAAAATTGGTGATTAGTTCACTCAACTTTAATACGCAGGAAATTGCCATTACCGGCGGAACCATTAATGTATCATTAACACCATCGGCCGATCAGTTAGGCGATGTGGTGGTAATTGGTTATGGTACTGCCCGGAAAAATGATTTAACCGGTGCATTATCATCTGTTAAAGCAAAAGATTTTAACCAAGGGATTATTAGTTCACCCGACCAATTGTTGCAAAACAAAGTAGCCGGTTTACAAATTGTATCAAATGGTGGGCAGCCCGGTACTGCTACTACTGTTAAATTAAGAGGTAACAGTTCATTGATTGCCGGTCAACAACCTTTATATGTAATTGATGGAGTTCCATTAGATGGAAGAACAGCCAGGCCTTCTGTAACATTGGGTGCTGGTGGATTTGGTACCACGCCTGATGACAACCCATTGTTGTTTATCAATATGAATGACATTGCTCAGGTTGATGTTTTAAAAGATGCCTCTGCTACAGCCATTTATGGTTCACGTGGTGCAAATGGCGTAATTGTTATTACTACTAAAAAAGCCACTGCAGGTCCTTTAAAAGTTGATGCTGGCGTATCATATGGTGTGAATGCCGGTTATATGAAGAAATATGATGTGTTGAATGCAGCACAATTCAGACAAGCATTAACAAAATATAAGCAACCCAGTAGTTTAGATGGCGGCGCCACTGTAGATCCATTTAAAGCTATTGAGCAAAATACAATTGCTCAAAATTATAATGTGGCTTTTAGTGGAGGGAATGAAAATGGCCGGTTCAGGGCTTCTTTCCTAGCATCCAGTCAACCCGGTATTATTAAAAATACAGACCTTTCTAAGTATATCGCTTCTTTTGGAGGTGAATATAAAATGTTAGACAAAAGGTTAACAATCGGATTTAATATGATTGCGGGTCACGTTACTTATCAGTTGCCCAACGTATCTAATACTGCCGGCTCTCAGGGTAACTTAATCAGTTCTGCCTTAAGTTGGAATCCTACATTGCCCTTTAACAATAGTAATGGTACTTTTAATTACCCAACCAATGGTTCAGGTAACCCGATGTCTTTGCTGGCTGCTTATTCAGATGTTTCTAATCTGAATACATTTCTTGGTAATATTAGCGCCTCTTACAAACTGGTTAAAAATTTATCTTATAAATTTTTGTATGCAGTTAACCATGCTACCGGTAGTCGTTTAACCAATATTGATGGTTATGTTCAAGGTTATAGTGGTTTATCCGGTCTGGGATTTGGTGCTATTTCTGGCGCAGTATTAACATCTCAAACTTTTACACATACTTTAAATTACGATGCTAATATTACTAAGAAATTAAAAATAAACGCTGTTGGTGGTTATGAATACTGGACTTCTGATTACTCTAATCAAAGCTTTAGTGCTACAGGGTTTAACACCAATTTAGATCAAACCAAACTTGTCAACATACCATATACATCTATCCTTCAAAATGGAAATACACAAAATCCTCCGAGTATTTATGTAGATCCTACTACTTCATTGCAATCTTATTTTGCACGTGCCAGTTTGAACTATGATGAAAAATATTTCTTAACTGCTACTATGCGTGCTGATGGCTCTAATAAATTCGGGGCCAACAATAAATATGGTTACTTCCCATCAGTGGGTGCACGTTGGGTATTAAGCAATGAGAAATTTCTGCAAAACAGTAAGCTTTTTTCTAATTTAGCATTAAGAGCATCATGGGGTATTACAGGTAGTCAGGAATTCCCTGCTTCTGCCTCCCAGGAATCATTTGGGGTAAATTCTTACAATAATATTGGCCAGTCTAACGTATTTAATCCTAATTTAAAATGGCAGCAAACATCTCAAACTGACTTTGGATTAGATTTCGGTTTATTCAATGGCAGAATTTTCGGTTCATTTGATTATTACAATAAAAACACTACCAACATTCTGTTCCAAAGCAATGCTATTCAGCCTGCTCCTGCAGCTACCTACTGGATTAACTTGCCTGGACATATCATGAACAAAGGTTTTGAATTCTCTTTAGGTGCTGTGGTTGTGGATCATAAAGATTTTGGTTGGAATGTAAACTTTAATATGGCTTACAATAAAAATAAACTGACTGATTTCTTTGCTCCCGGAACAACTACACCGCTTCAAATTTTAACCGGACAAATTACCGGCCAGGGTGTATCTGGTACATTGGCACAGATTATGACAAACAATCAGCCCATTGATGCGTTTTATTTAAAACCTTTTGGTGGATTTGATGCCAATGGTAACCAAATTATCGGAGCTAATCCTGTTATTGCAGGTGATCCAAATCCAACAACAGTATATGGTGTTGGTACCGATATCAGATACAAGAAATTCACCTTAACAATTAATGGTGGCGGACAAGGCGGTTATTTAATTTATAGTAATACTGCTACCAATATTACTAATTTGGCTGGTATTGTTGCCGGAAGAAATATTGATAAAGCTGCATACAATTCTGCGGAAGGTGTAACATCAGCAGTTGGCGCTTCTACACGATTCCTGCAAAGTGGTAACTTTTTTAAATTGAGGAATGCTACAATAAACTATCAGGTAGGTAATGTAGGTAAATACATCAAAAATTTAAGTGCATTTGTAAGTGGCAACAACCTGTTTGTAATTACCAAGTTTACCGGATTTGATCCTGAAGTAAATACCGACCATAGTAATGCTGGTTATCCATCATTATCTATTGAATATCTGCCTTATCCTACACAGCGTACTGTATCATTTGGTGTAAATTTCTCTTTATAAGTTAATTATTAAAAATTATAACTATGCTACCTTATAAAAAAATATTCGCAGTTACAATTCCATTGTTAGGAATGATGGTGGGTTGTACTAAACTGGACCAGTCATTAAAGAGTTCGCTTACTGCATCGCAGGCAGCAAATGCACTGGGTGCTAACGGAACACAATTGTTGTTGAATGCAGCGTATGTTGATGTTCCAGGAGTTTTTAATTACCAGGATGGAGTCTTCTCGTTAGAAGAAAATTCTACAGATGAGTCTTTGGTTCCTACCCGTGGTGGTGACTGGGATGATAATGGTGTTTGGCGTGTTATTCACAACCATACCTGGAATGCAGACCACGCACAAGTATTAAATGTATTTAACGGGTTAAACAAAATAAATTTCGATGCAACCAATGTATTGTCATTTACGCCAACACCTGCACAAGCAGCACAAGCCAAGTTTTTAAGAGCTTATGCCTTGTATTATCTTTTAGATTTATATGGACAATACCCAATAAGAAATCCTGGGGATAATTTATTGAACGCACCTACCGTTTTAGCTGGTGCACCTGCAGTAAATTTCATAATCAGTGAATTAACCAGTGCATTGCCTAATTTACCTGCTTCTACAGGTGGAACAGGTTCAAAAGTAGCTACGCAAGATGCAGCTAAGGTTTTACTGATGCATCTGTATTTACAAAGAGGAGCTTTTTTAAACAGGGCTTCGCCAACATTTGCTTCCACTGATATGGATTCCGTGATTTATTACGGCAGCCAAATTATGAACAGTGGCACATATTCATACTCATCCAATTATTTCGATAATTTTAAAGCAAATAATGGTAATTCTCCTGAAATTATCTTTGCGTATCCTAATTCTTCCGGTAATGTGGTGAACAGTTCAGGTATTCAGGCACGTTGGATGATGACTTTGCACTATAATTCTTATTCTGCTCAGGCTCCCAATGCAGGTTGGAATGGATTTTCTACCATGAGTGATTTTTATAATACTTTTGGTGTGAATGCTTTGGGACCTGTTCCAACAACTTATTCTATGGCTGATTCTTCTTTGGATTCTCGTATTGGATTAAGATACAATTCTAATATTACACCTTATTCAGGAATCAGACCTGGTATGTTGGTAGGTCAGCAATATGATGCAGCAGGTAATCCTGAAAAAGACAGAAAGGGTAATCCGTTAGCATTTACGCCAACTATCGCATCGAACATGATTGAAACAGGAAGTAATCTGGAAGTAACCGGCATTCGTGTAATAAAATATGTGCCTGATTTTACAGATCCAGGCGGCAAATAC
>JABAOH010021059.1_pt1 | contig 19771 bp, 19 predicted proteins | sample 7062181 | NCBI WGS metagenome assembly JABAOH01 (sample SAMN14538630, study PRJNA623070) | marine sediment metagenome | biome: marine biome [ENVO:00000428]; feature: marine pelagic biome [ENVO:01000023]; material: deep marine sediment [ENVO:00002113]; isolation source: pool of 5 deep marine... | reverse complement strand
CATTCGCTACAGATGCAACTGCTCCTTCTACCATTACAGATCTTTCAGCAAGTGATAGAACCAGCACTTCCATCACTCTATCTTGGACAGCTCCCGGAGATGATGGAAGTACAGGCACTGCTACAGAATATGATATCAGATACTCAACCTTGCCAATTGTTACTCCTGACGATTGGGCGGAAGCTATTCAGATTGTGGATGAACCCTATCCTTTAGAAGCTGGTAATGGGCAGAGCTACACAGTTGGAAGTTTGAGCCCTGAGACCTCTTACTACTTTGCCATCAAAACAAGAGACGAAGTTTCCAACGAGTCCTTAATTTCAAATGTTTTAAATGCGTATACTTTAATCGTAGCTGATATAACCAAGGACGGTACGGTAAATATCTTTGACCTTGTTAAAGTAGGGATAGCGTTTGGTTCGAGTCCTGGAGATCCCAACTGGGATCCCGAAGCAGATTTGAAAAATGATGGTGTAATCAACATTTTCGACCTAGTTATAGTAGGTAAAAACTTCAATCGGAGCGTTCCACCACTAGAGTAATACTGAAGACCAAAAGTGAAATGTATAGGAGATATACTTATGAGGCTCAGACCAACATCTGGGCCTTTTTGTTTAGAAGGGTGTAGGGCACAGAAGCACGCTTTAGCGTGATACAGTTTTGATACAGTTAGAAACTAAAAAGACTTAAAATAAGAAAAAAGGAGAGATAAGAAAAAAGTTATTTCCTTTGTAAAATCAACACAAAATTAAAATAAGGCACAAAGACACAAAAGGTCATTTTAGGTTCATACCCGTGGAGTCGGAGGTTCGATTCCTCCCACCGCTACCATACTTCGTCCTTCTGGGTTAGAATGGCAGACTACATCCATAGTGCACATACCGCATGAACCTCCGACCAAAGGGGTTTGGGGAAAAGAATTGTCCCCATGCTCCCGGGGTACAGGCCCGCTATTGGCGGGACGTCCTAGGGGCAGAGCCCCTGGAAACGAGCAGATACGAGTTGGAGGACGGTTCGATTCCTCCCACCGCTACCAAGTAAAAAGTACAGTTTTGTCACGATCACCTGGCATAATCTTGTATTAAATAGAAAACCCCGGTTAACCGGGGTTTTTAAAACATCGTTATCACGATGGGGNNTTTTCTTATAGTCGAGCAAGGCTAACCTTACGAATAGCTTCTCGGCGGGCTATCCACCAAACGGTTAAGCTATAACCACCGATTCCTGTAATGAGAGCTACCAGTCCAACTGCTGCAAAAAGACTAACCACCTGTAGAATCATTAAGAACATGGCGAAGACTTCCATTTTTACCTCCTCTCAGAAGAACATTTATATTCTTCTATCTTCCCTCGCTGTAAATAGAGAGCGTATTTACACTTACTATTTACCCTTTAATCCTTAAATAGCTGTTAAGAAAGGATTAAGGTATGGTTAAGATATGCGCTGAGCAAGAAGGGGATTCGCTGTTGTGCAAGATAGAACATGCGGTTAAGGGAGAGTATTCTCTAAAGCGTCTTAAGTCATTCAAGACACAGACAGATATCAGAGTTTTTATTTAAGTTGCGCGGAAGGAGTCGCAGGAGGGGTTGAATATCATATGGAATAAATAGAAACACGAGTATATAAAGTGGTAATATATGTATGTTTTATGAAGTTAGAGACCAACAAAGTGGAAAAATTGCTTTTTGTTCTCCGCAAGGGATGAAAATGAAAAAAGTACTTGCTATCCTCATTTCATACTTTTTAGTATTAAGCCTGATTATAGGTTGCACTCCTAAAAAAGAAGTTAAAACAATTACCGAAAAGCAAATTATCTCTTTCAAAACAATTGAAGAAGAAGACCCTACGCTGCCTAAAGGCGAAGAGAAGGTCACACAAAAAGGGCAAACGGGCGAGAAAATAATAACCTATAAGGCAACCTACGAGAACAACAAACTGAAATCGAAAGAGAAGATTAGTGAGAAGATCACTAAGAAGTCAATAAATATGGTTGTTGTTATCGGCACACAAATCATAGAGAAGGTTACAGAAAAGATACCTTATGGGACTAAATACATAAATGATTCTTCTCTTGAGCAAGGCAAGGAAGAAGTAAGGCAACAGGGAGTCGAAGGAGAGAAGGAAAAGACCTTTAAAGTTGGCTATAAAGCTGGACAAGAAGTATCTCGAGAGCTTGTAAGTGATATTATTACAATAGAGCCGGTTTCTAAACTAATCGCGAAAGGAACGAAGAAACCAGCTTCGGCACCTCAACCCGGAACAGAACAAATGGTTTATCTGTCAAGTAGTGGAGAGAGGTATCACCGCGAAGGATGTATTACTTCTAAGGAAAACCGTACTCTTGTAACCCTAAGCGAAGCCAAGGCGAGAGGAGCTACTCCGTGCAGTGTTTGCGACGCTCCACTGTAGGGGGAAGGCAACTCCATACCGCACGCTGAAGTAATGAAAATCCTTCGGTATTCTAAACTCAGGCAAAAGTCTGGGCCTTTTTGTTTTTAAGGATGTAAAGCATAAAAGCATCTTTAGAGTCAGATACAGTTTTTCTACGGTTAGAAATTAAGAAACTCGAAAAGAGAAAAAAGACAAACAAGGTAAGAAGCATTTTCGTGCAATATCAATATAAAATTAAGATAATGCATAAAGACACATAAGGTTTTTGGGTTTATACCTGTGGATTTGGGAATTCGATTCCTACTGTACGGCAATTCACGGTTGTATGAAATATTTACGGCTAAAGAGGGAAGATGTGATGGGATATTATAGACTAGGGCGCAGAAAAAATAAAAGCCGACCTAGGTTAGGTTACCTCTGCCGGCTAGGGAGTGAATACATATTAATCATTCTCCAAATGCAGGGAGTCCACCTTTTTTTCATATTTACTAATAGCTGAAAGGTTATTTCTATAGGATGCAATAATATTTTTTGAGGATGGAATGATGTTTTTTAAAGATAAGGTGATAAAGTAAAGAAGATTATGAAAACTGGTGGGGCTTTGTTTCGCTCCCAATTCTAATGTTTGGAGCATATCACTCCCTGGAGCCTCTAGAAGCCCCACCTAGTAAGAGCATTTAGAGTCCCTGGGCATTACGGACTCCGCTTGCCTAATTTAAGGATACAAGCGTGAGCAGGTGAAAGCAATAGGAGCCTAATAATCTTAACCATATCTTAATGTTTTGGTCTTAGCCAAAGGATACGAATATAAGCGAAGAAGAAAAAAGGTGCAATGAAAGTTCGAGCAGTTTGCTGAGCTAATCGCTATGCAATAGAAAACAATATTAAGCCTTACTTACTTTTAAAGATACTCCCGCCCAAGATGAAATGCCGGGATTTATTTGTTTGGAGGTGTATGTATAGATTAAGAAAATATTGAGAACTGGTCAGGTATTAGTAAATTACCAGTTGCCGTGAGGATATTGGAGCAGCTTACTCTGATACATATAAGACTTCGAGCTCATATCGAGCGATTCGGCCAGTGGTTCCTTGATCCTCACCAAGGTTGTTTACTTCGTACTGAGATTTACGGCCTGGATGCAAGCTGTACATTTCAGCCGGATTAGTAGTCGTTACCACAACTTGGCCAGCAGAATCGAAGAATGTGGCAGCAATCTCTATGTGTGACACCTTGTGCCTGGTATTGTTTTGAATCTCGCCAACTACATAATAATAGCCATTTTCAATATAACTTTGGTGGCTTATAATTTCGACCTTGCCCGCTGGTTCTTCTTTTTGTTGCTCTGTTTTTACTTCATCCGTTGTTTCTTCGATGAGATCAGATGTTTCAATAACAATACAACTTAAGCTATTAATAGTCCCGGTGAAGATAATAATGGCAATGGTAATCTTTAACCAGTTTAGGAATTTTTTCATTAGGGGCTCTCTTAAACAAAAGTTAAGGTTTCATTTAGAAAATTCTACAAGCTCTACCGAATACCTTCTGCCGAAAAGAGCATCGGGGCAGACAGGATTACCTTAATTTATCATAAATTACTTTCAATATACTTAAGCGATTAACCGGATATGGATTCCATATCCAAAAAATAATTTGGCAAAGAGCCCCCTCATTTTTAAGCTAATTTGAAAGTGTCATAAAAGTACAATTCACAAGCTCAAGTTTTAGAGATAACAAGCTAGAAACAGAGTCTTGGCCTTTTACGCCTTATAGTATCAAATATGGTATCAGCCTGTTCTAGTTTGAGATTGTCATTACAGATTGCTTATGGTTGACCGGGAGCTGCCGTTGATTCAAAATATAAGCATAGCAGTATTTATTGTTTAACCAGGGTAAAGGTCAGCAGAAAGGAGTTGGCCTTTTATTTTTTAAGATGAGAAGAACAGATATAATAAAAACCTTTTCAGGGATACTGGTAATAGTCTTTATATTTTTTACTATATTGGGTTCTTTGCTTTTTGACAGCATAGTAGCAATCAGGGAACTCGACAAAGAGATTTCCAAGCTCAATTCGCAAGTAGAGAAACTTAATATAGATGCAATTGAAGCTGAGGAAATTCTACTTAGAGAGTATTTAGAAGACTTAAACACTGCTCAAGAACTCGACCAAAAAACTAGGCAAGCAGCTAAGAAGGTGGACGGGTGCAGTGATGAATTGCTAAATGCTATAAGGAATTACGATGGAAAAATGCTTCAAAAGATGGAAGCTCGTGGTAGAGAACTTGATCCAGGTTTTGATATATTAAGAGAGGCGAAAAAAGTAGATAGGATTGGTTACGAATTTGATACATTGAAAGAAGAGTATTTGCCACGGTATAAGACTCTAGTTCAAGCTATGATTAAACCCTCTAAAAAACCTGGTATACCTGAAATATTGTCTAACCTGTCTGAGAAGCGAAACTCTCTAAAGGCAGATATGGAGATCATAAAAGAGAAAAGAAGTGGTTTAAAACTATGGGAAATTGAATTCTCGAAGAATAAATCAGAGATCTATAAATTGATTGGAGAGGTAGATATAAAGGGAGCAAAAGCATTAATTTCAGAATCTGAAAAAATGATAAGTCTTTATAAAAAGGAGAAACCGCAGGTAAAGACAGAGTTGGAAGGATTCGAGAGAGTAGTAGACAAGATTGTAGAAAAAGCGGAGGCTTACAGCACTGAAAGCAAGAAACTGGTCAGCACATTAGAGGTTCTAAAAAAAGGAGTTGAAAATAGTGCTGAAGCAACCAATTGAGTAATTGTTGCAAATAGAACTATTTGATAGGAAAAGAGACCTCGCAATGCGAGGTCTCTTTGATTGTTTACCAATCGACTTCTTATAATTCTTACTTTGCAGCGTAGCAAATCGGTGATCTTTACTCTTCAATTTTGGTTTTTACCATTTCCGTCCATTGCTTCTTCTCTTCTTCGGTCATCTTTTCCATTTGTGCTTTGACTTCGGGATGCGTGGTCATTCCGTGCTCACTAATTTTTCCAATTATCTCTTCTGGTGAGTTCCCTTCTGCAACGTAAGGGCAGACGGCAGGACCCCCAACTTTGTTGCACGATACTTTCATAGATATCACCTCCTATTCTAGAGTTATTAAGCTTTTAAAATTCATTATTCCCCTTAGATTGAATTTGTGTTCAAAACTTATTTCTTTAACGTATAAACTCTATCTGTCTTCCTTCCTGCATTTGACTATGATTAAGCTTTCAATCAAAATATGCATTAACAATGTTTGCAGATTGGTTGAAGAATGAGTTAATTCAGAGGAATTGGCCCTTTTGGGGATATTTGACCAGTATTATTTCTTCATTATCCTTCTCTAACAACACAGCCTAGTTAAACCGGGAACTCTAAGAGAAAAAGAATGTACCGATTACTTTCGTGGTTCAAAAACCTTTCCAGCTTAAGAAAAGCCGGTGTCATAGTTGCGGTAATTCTATGCATTGTCTTTCTCCCTCTTTTGATGAGGATATCTTCAGTTATTTTCTTTCTATCAGCATTGGTTCTTTTTTTCCTCGTTCTTACCCAACCAATAGTTCGTGACAAACTGGTAGAAAAACTGAGGAAATTCAGAATTCCAGGAATTGCTTCGAATAGAAGCACGCTTGCACTGGCTGCTATTGTACTTACCTATTTGCTGGTAGCCTCCATTGCTTTTGGCGCACTGGGCATAAGGATAAACCGCCTCTACAACTTTAGGGCAAAGACATCGAAAGGGACCGAAAGCAAGGCTTCCAAGTTTGGGGTGAAAGAGAGAGATATTGAAGAAGAATTTGCAGACCAAAAGGCTGCTTATACGGGGATCGGAAAGGAAAGCGCGGGTGAAGAAGACAAGAGACCGGGTGAAGAAAGTATCCAGGTGGTTGGAGTCATTGATGGGGATACGGTAGTGGTTTTACTTAAAGGGAAAGAAGAGAAAGTCCGCTTTATCGGTATCGATAGCCCGGAAAGCGGTAAGACTTATTTTAAGGAAGCTGAAGAAAAAACTAAGGAATTGGTGCTGAATAAATATGTGAGGTTGGAGAGTGATGTAAGCGATAAGGACCAAAACGGTAGATTACTTCGCTATGTATATATTGGAAGCATCTTCGTGAATGCAGAATTAGTTAAACAGGGATATGCTCGTACCTTTACTTCTTCTCCAGATACGAAGTATGAAGGACTATTTAAAGAGCTGGAAGAAGAGGCAAAGGAAAATAGACGGGGGATTTGGACGACTGCAGAAGAAACTGCTGTAGAGCCAGAGAAAAGCAACCTTCCCGACTAAGCAATGGACTAGGGCCAAACATGGTGCGATAAGAAGGAGAAGGCTGCGGAAGATATTTGCACAAAGGATGTGTCAGTAAAGGAGACCTCTTTTGTGAATGTTCCATAAGCAGATACCAATACCCGTCCTAAATGAATGATACCCGTTTTCTTTATTGTTTTGGAATAAGTGAACTGTTATGGTTAAAGAGAGTCGTTGGAAATACCCTAAATGCGGGAGGGAGTTCGAGAGAAAGAATCAGAGTCATTCATGTATATCATTTCCCTCCAGGACCACTTTAAAGGTAAATCAAAGGAACTGAAAAAAATATTCGATTGCCTTATCAGGGAAATAGATAGTTTCGGTAGGGTTTATGTTGATGTGGTTAAATCTGCCATAAATCTTGGGACAAAATATCATTTTGCAATGCTATATATTCGAAAAGACAGTATTAAAGTGGAATTTGAACTCGACCGTATTATTAAGGATGTGAGAATATCTAAAGTTAATAAAATTACTTCTCATAAATATCTCCACTATGTAATCCTCAAAGAAAAGGACGATATTGACAAACCACTTATTGATTGGCTAAGGAAGGCATATTTATTAAAGGTCTAGACAGGCGCATCACGCTTATGAGAATGAGCAATAGTATTAAGGCCGTAAGAATTAAAACGGTTACAATCAGGGCTGGGGTAAGTAGCGGTCCTTTTCATTTATCAGAGTTATTATTACTGTGGTAGGTAGAATAAACTTCAGAAAGTTATATGTTGACCCTATTTAATAGGCTCAAGACAAATAGTTGTTTGCTAAGGTTATTCTATTTAACCAGGAGCCAACTTGCAGAATATCGAATTATCTTAAGAGAGATTACGTTCTGATTCTAAGGAATAATAATGCACGGGATATTCTTTATGGAGCTATATAAATACGTGAATCACAAACTCGGAAGCGACATGTGGAACAGGCTGCAAAAAGAGTCGGGAACGGGACCAAAGATATATACAGCGTCTGCTGAGTATCCAGATCAAGAGATGGCTGATCTTATTTCTGCTATTTCTAGAATGGTTGAACAACCCGTCTTTGATGTTCAGGAAGAACTTGGAGAGTTTATGGCAAGAGATTTAATGGATGTTTATGGCCCTCTGATAAATCCAGAGTGGAAGACACTTGACCTGCTGGAAAATACTGGTGGTCTAATACATAGAGGCGTTCAAAATATGAGTCCGGAGACCAGACCTCCCGAGTTAAGATGCACACGAATGAGTCCGAATGAGCTAAAAATGATTTACACTTCGCCCTGTAAAATGTGTACTCTGGCAAAAGGGTTAGTAAAAGGGTTTGCCAAGCACTATAATGAACAGGTCGAAGTAACAGAGGAAAAATGCATGCTTAAGGGCGATTTTGCTTGTAATATCTCTGTGAAATTATTGAAGTAAGATTATGTAGAGCAGTGGATTGTTAACCAGTTGGTAAAGCCCCGGTTGTATCCTTAAAATTAAGCAAACTGTTTAACTGCTTTGCCATTACGCAAAATGTCATCCCAGATCTTTTAGATAAACCAAGTATTTCTCCTCTATGAATCTGGCAAGAAGTAATTTCTAAAGACGGTAAAACAATGTGTAGGATGCTGATTTTTTTCTATTGCACTTCACAGAAGAGAAATGGACGGAATCTTATTTGTAGAGAATTTAGTTAAAAATTATGGCAAGCTTGAGGCCCTGAAGGGAATTAGCTTTGAGGTAAAGGAAGATGAGATATTTGCCTTAATTGGTCCTAATGGGGCAGGTAAGACTACGGCTCTTCGAATTATTGCAACGATTCTTCAGCCGACATTGGGCNNAGGAAAGTACGCGAGATTATCAGCTATCTGCCTGAGGAGGCCGGGGCATATAAGAATATGACAGGAGCAAACTATCTTCGTTTTATGGGTGAGCTCTTCTTTGCGGATAGAAAGAAGCTTGAAGAATGCCTTGCAACAGCTCGAAGAATAAGCGGGTTGGGGGAAAGATTAAACGATAAGATTGGTAGTTATAGTAAGGGGATGATTCGGAAGCTTCTTTTAGGAAGAGTACTTATGACCAGGCCAAAGCTTGCAATTCTCGATGAACCTACAGGTGGGCTAGACGTGATAAATGCTTTGGAAGTTAGAAACACTATAAGAAAATTTGCCAGGGAGGGAATGTCTGTCCTTCTCTCAAGCCACAACATGCTGGAAATTGAATATCTTTCCGATAGGGTGGCCATAATCGATAAGGGTATGATTCACGAAGTAGGAACCCCTGCTGAACTCAAAAAGAAATATAACTCAGCAAATCTAGAGGAAGTTTTTGCGGAGATTGCACGGTGAGAAAATTTTATGTACTAGCAAAAAAAGAAGTGAGAGAGCTTTTAACACCGCAGATGTTAGTTCCGTTTATTGTTATAGTTCTTATCTTTGTTTTTATTGGGAAGATTATTGGTAGAGAAACTGAAAAAGCTAAAGCAAAACAGACAATATCAGTTGTAGATGGGGATAGTACGAAAACTTCAAAGTCAGTAGTTGAGGTGCTTTTTAAAGCTGGTTTTGACGTAAGTTTTTATCAGAAAGAAAGCGTCGATACAGTTATTGAAAAGACTAAGGAAAGAGGGAGCGAGGCAGTACTGGTTATTCCTTCTGGGTTCGAGAACGGTTTGAAGGAATCTAAATCGCAGCAAATTGAAACGTATACTATATTAAGAAATTTTTCTTTAGTGGGTTCTAGGAAAATTGGGGCTGTCAGAGCGGCTTTATATGCAGTCAATGATTTTGTAAGCAATCAGCTCATTCTGGCATCAGCACCTGATACTGACCCTAAAGGATTAAAAAATCCTATCAAGGTTAAGGAGCATGTGGTTGTAGGTAGAAAGAAGGCGGCAGTGCCTCCCGAAGGGGTCGTGAATTTTGTATCCTCTCAAACCGTATTCATCCCAATAATCTTGTTTGCAGTGATAGTAATTGCCGGTCAAATGGTGGCAACAGCGGTTGCTGCTGAAAAAGAAAACAAAACACTGGAGACTCTGCTATCGGCTCCGGTATCAAGAAGTGCGCTTGTTTCGGCAAAAATGGTTGCAGCAGGGTTAATAGCAATACTGACGGCAGCTGTTTATATGTTCGGATTCAGATATTATGTTACTGGTATCTCTGGTGGAGAGCTTGGTGGTTCTACGGCTGCATCAATAAGTAGTGCAGTAAACAAACTGGGGCTGGTATTCACTCCAACAGGATATATAGCGCTCGGGATTTCACTTTTCTTTGGGATACTCTGTGCCCTTGCCATCGCCATTATTCTCGGGGCTTTTGCAGAGGAAGTAAAAAGCGTGCAAGCGCTGATAGCTCCACTGATGATAATGATTTTTGTTCCCTACTTGCTGGCTATTTTTCTTGATATAAGCACTCTGCCTCCTCTGATTAAATACTTAGTTCTTGCGATACCGTTTAGCCATCCTTTTCTAGCTGCTCCCAATCTTTTTCTTCAAAATTATGCAGCCGTATTCTATGGAATAATATATGAGATGGCTTTCTTTACTGTTTTTGTTTATATTGCAGGAAGAATTTTCTCCTCAGACAGGATATTGACGATGAAGCTGAGATTGAAGAGAACAGCGAGCAGGTGAGAAGTTGGACGGTTTTGCGTCAAAGGATTTAAGGGTTCAAGAATTCGATGGGGTAAGTTTCTTAAGGGAAATAGAAACTGGTCAGTTCGGAGTTCAACTGCGGCGAGGGTCTGCAAGTATGCAACTCGAATCCTGGAATCCCGGAGCACTTGAGCCTACGGAAAGCAGGTGAACTTATGTTTGAAAAGATTCTTGAGGTAGAAAACCTAAAAAAATACTACGGGAGCATAAGGGCGGTAGATGGTGTCAGCTTCTGGATTAAGAAAGGGCAGGTCTATTCCATTCTAGGACCAAATGGTGCCGGTAAGACCACTACTATCGAGATCATCGAAGGTCTTAGGGTGAAGGATTCCGGTACAATTAGGATCTTTGGAAAAATAGTAGAGGCAATAAACAGGGAGGAAAAGGAGAGAATGGGAATTCAACTTCAGGAGACCAATTTTTTCCCTCACCTCACTGTTGAAGAAACAATTGAACTTTTTAAAAGCTTCTTTGCGCGTTCACTTCCTAAAGAAGAGGTTTTTAAAATAGCTATGCTGCAAGAGAAAAGAAAATCCTACGTTGAAAAGCTTTCTGGCGGGCAAAGACAGAGGTTGGCTCTTGCTCTTGCTCTGGTCAATGATCCAGAGATTGTCTTTCTGGATGAACCTACAACCGGTCTAGACCCGCAAGCAAGAAGAAGCGTCTGGGAAACCATAAAGAAGTTTAAAGGCGAGGGGAAGACTATCATTCTTACTACTCACTATATGGAAGAAGCTGAAGAGCTTTCTGACTACATACTAATTATGGATCATGGAAAGATAATAAAGGAAGGGACCTCAGGTGGATTGATTAGCAGCCTGGATATGCAGTCGGTGGTCGAGTTTGAGATATCAGGCCCTCAGCCTCTGGAAGCTCTTCAGAAAAAGTATAAGTTGGAAGCAAAGGCTATGGAAAACGGGCGGTTTGCCCTGGAGACTCCCAACTTTATGCAAACACTTACTGTTCTTTCCAGTGTTGCCGACGAAAACAGTTTTCAGCTTAAAAATGTGGTTGTGAGGCAGCCTAACCTGGAAGATGTTTTCCTGCATCTTACTGGCAGGACACTTAGAGACTGATGAGAATTTTTTCGTTAACGAAAACATTTCTATTAATTTTGGTACGGGACAAAAGTACGGTTTTTTGGTTGATGGTTTTTCCTCTTGTGCTTTTGGCCATTCTCGTAATGGTCTTTTCTTCTTTTGACAATCCTGAAAATTTGAACTTCAAAGTGGTTCTGTTGAGAAATCCGGGAAAGAACGTGCAAATAATTGAAAAAGCATTAAAAAATGTAAGTGATTCAGAGAAGAATATAATCAGCCTGGAACTGAAGAAACCAGCAGGGAAGGATGCTGTTTTGAAGAAAGAGCTCGAAAAGTTAAAGGAGTCAAAGATACATGCATTGGTTGTGATTCCGGAAGAGTTCAATTCGCAATTTGAAAGATGGATGCAGAGCTCAATAACTGGAGTAGCTGTGCGTCCACCAGAAATAAAAATATATTTTTTGGAAGAGAGAGCTGCCTCAAAAATGTCCACCGATATAGTCAAATCCCTGGTAAAGAATATAAATAATAGACTTGCGGTTTCGGCCAAACTACCTATCAAAGAATATAAAATAGAGCAAGAGTATTTGGGGACAACCAGGCGAATGCGTTATAGTGAATATATATTCCCTTCGATAATCATCTTTTCTTTTCTCGCAACTTCCCTTTTTGGAATAGCCCAGGAAGTTGTGGAGTTTAGATCCAAAGGTATTCTTAAAAGGCTCCATCTTACTACTATAAGCTCCTTGGAGCTTTTCATCTCCTTTAACGCTTCTCGTATAGCCTTGATGACTGTACAGTTTTTGCTTATATCCGTTTGTGCACTATGGATTTTCAAAATAAATGTGAATCCTTTTAGCCCCGCCGTACTCTCTTATTCAACTCTGTCAGCTACAACCTTCATGAGCCTTGCTTTTATGCTGGCGAGCGTAATTTCCAATACCCAGCAGGCTACAGTTGTCGTTAACCTGGTTTTGCAAGTTTTTCAGTTTCTCGGAGGTCTTTACTTTGACGTCTTCAACATTCCTTTATTTTTGAGATGGATTGCCTATATCAATCCCATAACGTACCTGGTTTCTGGGCTTAGGGAGGATCTCGGTATTGTGAATGCGCCCTATCCCTATTACCTTTCCTATACCGTACCACTTATTTGGGTAATGGTAAGCGCCATTATTGCCGGTAGGTATTTTCGCTGGGTGGAGGAGAAGTGAAGAGTTTTTTAAGATTATTTCAAACGACTATAAAAACATTCTATCGTGACAGAATTCTTATGTTTTTCACTCTGTTGTTTCCGTTACTTCTTGGGATCATATTTGGGTCTGTTTTTGGAGCGGGTGACGGCCAGTACAGCATCAAGGTTGGTTTGCTTTCAAAAGATAAAGTTGTGGAGAAGATTCTAATCAGCAAACGGGAAGTAAGTATTGTGAAGTTTGATAGCGAAGGTGAACTGAAAAAAGCAGTTTCAGCCGGTACTGTACCGGCTGGAGTTATACTGGAAGACAATCGCATCTTTACTTATCTCAATAAGGTCTCCGTTCTTTCAGATCCTTATATAAGAAACTTGCCAGAGGAGATAAAGGAAAGGCTCGCTGCTCCTGAAGGATTTGAAAATTTTGGTATCTCAATGGAAACAATCGGAGTCCAAAGTGGAAGGGTGAAAGCTACAAGCAATTCCTTTATTATCCCTGGCATAATTGCGGTCTCTCTTTTTACCAGCGGGGTATTTTCAGCCATTGAACTTTTTTCAAAATACAGAGAGAAAAATATCTTGAGAAGGATTCAGGTTACCAGTTTGAGTCCATATTTATTTATTATCTGTTCAATCCTGGGAAGGATGGTTGTCTCTATAATTTGTGCTGCTATCCTTTATATCGTTCTGGTTGCGATGTTTAAAGTTCAATTTTTTATTAACTGGCCTCTTTTTGCTCTAAGCATATTGTTTGGGTCAATGCTGATGCTTGCTTTGGGAACTTTTATTTCTGTCATCTTTAAAAGTTTTGTGGTGGCAATGAACTTCGCGTCCCTGGTTATGACCATAATGTTTTTCTTTGCCGGTATTTACTTTCCTCTTGAGTTTTTACCAAGCTATCTCCAGACTTTTGGCAAGGTTCTTCCTCTCTATCATCTGGCAGGAACAATGCGTATGGTAATGGGGGTAGACAAGCTCATGCCGGGTTACTTGTATGCTGAGTTCATTTTGATTCTTGCAGCTTTCTTATTTCTAACTGTATTGGCGGGCAGGTTGATCTTTAAACGAGAATAAGGCGCAGGAATAATTTTGTCTGTTTTCTTTATAGCTGCAGTTCTGAAGGCAATTCAGATCCATAGTGCCAGGTATGGTTTTTGTTTTAGCCTGGAAGAGATTGCAATGGAATCCGGGCGTTTAACCAGCAGTGCATATATGTTGCAATACCTTTATGAAGGTGGCGTTTTAAAAATAAGGAGCTGGAAAGCATAAAATTACAAATAGAATGAACAATTTTGGAGGCAGATGACTCTAAAACAGCAAATTCAGCATGCGAAGGGGAGTATAGTAGCTTTGGAGAAGCTCTACAGAGAGGCAAAAGCACGCAGAGAAGAGGGTGCTTTTAAGAAAGCCATAGCTGCGTGTGCAGAAGGAGACCCGGATAATGCACTGCTCCTGACCTGGAGTTACAGACTAGATATTAAAGCCATACCAGAGTCATATATCACAAGGGATGAGCTAGCCGAGTATAGGAAATCAGGAATTGAGGGCAGAAACTGGTGGATTGCCGTTGCTGTCAGCATAGTTCTTGGTGCGCTATTTGTTGTTTTTGCTGGAAATAAGCCTCCCATGCCTATACCAGTTGAGGCGAATCCTTTGTTCTCAATTGGATGGGGGCCGCTAACAGCCCTGGCAATTATTTTTTTTCTGGCCATTACAGATTACAGAAGGGATCGAATTCGCTGGTATGTGATCTTCGTTCCAGTTATACTCCTTACGGCTCTTTTATCATCTTGGACTGTATGGGGCGAAACGGGAGCCGTTGCTAATTTAGTTACTTTGCATCTTCCTTTTGTAACCTGGGCGGCGGTTGGAGGAACTGTAGTCTGTGGATACCCTGACATAGCCAGGCAGTTCTATGGATTTTTAGTGAAGTCGGTGGAAACGGTTCTTACCGCAGGTATCTATCTGATTGCGGCAATGATCTTCGCTATGTTGACGTACGGCATATTTGCTGCTTTAGGTATTGTTTTTTCTCAATCCTTACTTCAAAGAGCTATTGCCTGGGGATTTGGTGCTATTCCTATACTGGCTCTTACCAGCGTATATGATGCTTCTTCTCCACCTGCAAGCCAAAATTGGGAAACTGGACTTGCTCGAATATTGAGGATTTTAACTCGCCTTTTCCTCCCTCTGGCGCTTGCAGTACTTGCTGTTTATGTGTTTTGGTTTATCCCTGCATACTTTTGGCGCCCCTTCAGGGAGCGGGAGGCTTTGATTGTATATAATGCTTCGATCATAGCAATAATATCCTTGCTCATATGTGCAGTTCCTGGTTGGAAGGAGAAGTTATTGCCTAAATATAATCGGGTTTTGCGATATGCCATGTTTTCAACGGCAGTCTTGACCATATTGCTTAATGCCTATGCATTGTCAGCGATAATCAGCAGAACGTTCACTGGTGGCATAACACCAAACCGCCATGCCGTATTGGGCTGGAATGTTGTTACTTTACTTATGTTAACAGTAATGGCAGTAAAGCTATTATGGTCTAAGTCAGACATATGGACAAATGTAATTAAGGTCTCTTCATCCCGGATTATGATGTTGGCCATTACCTGGTCCCTGTGGGTGCTATTTGGCCTGCCACATTTCTAAGGATTTTGCTTAAGATTGCTGTTCTATCCAAGTGGGACCTCTTGCCTCTTTTCTCTTAAATTTGAAAATAGCTCGCGTTTTATTCAAAATTGATATATGAAAAAAAATTCTCTAAGTCACGATTTTGATGTTTTGGCTCCCTACTATGATTGGGGGCTTAAGATACTCCTTTTTCCTTTCGGAGGCGAAGCAAGGTTACGAAAAAGAATTGCTCATTTCTTGCAATGTGAGGATTTAACTAAGGGTTCTAAGATTCTCGAAATTGGGTGTGGCACCGGATCTAATTTAAAAGGAATTGACAAAAGATGCCCGGGTTGTTTCGAGCTGGTTGGTATTGACTCTTCCATGTCCATGCTTAAGGAAGCGCGTAGAAATAGATATGACTCAAAGGTTAAATTTTTATTTGGGGATGCAGCGGGACTTCCTTTTGCAGAGGAGTCTTTTGAGTCTGTACTGGCTGTGCTTACTCTCCACGAAATGACGGACGAGAAGAGAAGAAAAGCCGTATCTGAAATGTACCGGGTGGTAAAACGAGGGGGATGTATTCTGGTAGTGGATTTCTCATATTCTAATAGTTTTATAGGTAGAGTCCTTTTTGGTCTGCTGGGAATAATCGAGAATAAAGAAGCCCTGGAATTTGCAAAAGTGGGGTTTGACTTTTTGCTTTCTCCTTTCAATTTAGAGAAGAAGAACGAAGTGTTACTTTATCAGGGCTTAGTCAAGTTTTCCCTCTACGGAAAGCACTAATACCTCTAACCTTAAATCGAAATTTACAGTTTGTATTTTGCTTCTTTCTACAGTTCCTGTGAAAACAATGACATGTAGCAGATGAGCTTCTGCCCGTATCCTAAGATTAAGTTTAATATTAAACTGCACATAGGATAGAGACCATAAATTTTCTTTAGTTATTGTAAATGGAGAATAAATATTACTGCTGTTTTTCTCTGGTCAATAAAAGTGAGTTTTAGTAAAATATTACCAAAGTGCTTAATATGCTTATGGGAGAAAAACTTGAAGATTACCGAGAAGAAGCAACTAATGCATATAGTAGAAAACATTACTGAGGGAATTGCTGTCTATGACCTGAGTGGTCGAATCATCTCTGTGAATAGAGGAGCAGCAAAAATACTTCAACTTAAACAGAAAGAGCTTATTGGGCGGTCATATAAAAACAGGAAGTGGAAGATTATCACGCTCAATGGGAAGCCTTATCCTAAAGAGAAACTGCCGGTTGCACGGGTTTTACGCACGCGCAAATCGGTAGAAGATATTGAGTATATATTTCGACGACCTAATGGAATAGAAATAATCTTGTCCGAAAATGCAGCTCCTCTTCGTGATGAAAGAGGAGATCTTATTGGAGTAGTTACTAATTTTACTGATATAACCAAGCATAGGAAGACTGAAGAGATCCTGGAGAAAGAAAAGAATAAAGCCCGAAGATGGCTTGATATAGCAGGAGTTATGCTTGTTGTTATTGGTGCCGACCAAAAGGTAAGCCTGATAAATAAAAAGGGGTGCAAAGTTTTAGGCTACAAAGAGAAAGAGGTTATCGGTAAAAATTGGTTCGATAATTTTATTCCGAAAAGAGTCAGGCATGGTGCAAAAGCAGTTTTTAAAAAGTTAATGGCAGGAAAGATCAAACCAGTCCGGTATTTTGAAAATCCCATTGTGACCAAGAGGGGAGAAGAAAAGATTATCGCCTGGCACAATACCGTTTTGAAGAATAAAAAAGGGAAAATTATTGGTACCCTCAGTTCAGGCGAAGACATCACCAAATTGAAGCAATCAGAGCAAGCATTACTTGATGCTTTCAGCAAATCTCAGCAAAGAGAATCAGAAGTTTCAGCCTTACTCAAAAGTGCTGAAGCAGTTTTAAAGTATCAGAATTTTGAAGATTCAGCACGAGCGATATTCAATTCATGCAAAGAATTAACGGGAGCAAGTGCTGGTTATATAGCTCTATTAAGTAGTGATGGAGCTGAAAATGAGCTTGTATTTTTAGAGGCAGGAGGACTTCCATGTAACGTTGACTCTTCACTTCCTATGCCCATTCGCGGATTGCGTGCGGAAGCATACCGCTTTGCCAAAGTGGTTTATCATAATGATTTTTCCCGAAGTAAATGGGCAAAGCTTTTACCGGGGGGGCATGTAGAGCTTAAGAATGTTCTATTTGCCCCGCTGGTGATTGAGGGTAAAGCAGTTGGCCTGATGGGCATGGCCAATAAACCAGGGGGATTTAATAAAAACGATATTAGGATAGCATCTGCATTTGCTGAAATTGTTGCACTTTCTCTGTATAACAGTCGACTGATTAATTCATTAAAAGACAGCGAGGAGCACTTCCGTTCGGTGGCAAAATCTGCAACCGATGCTATCATCTCTATCGACAGTTGTGGAAAGATAATTTTCTGGAACAAGGCTGCAGGGACTATTTTTGGATACTCCGCTGACGAGGTTTCAGGTAAAACTCTTGCTTTGATAATCCCCAAGGGACTGCGCAGGGCTCATATTCAAGGAGTAAAAAGATTTGTTTTATCGAAAAAATCAAAGATTATTGGAACGACGCGGGAACTTGTTGGACTCAGAAAAGATGGGAATAAGTTTCCCGTTGAGCTTTCTCTTTCGTCGTGGGAAATAGGAGATCAAGTTTTTTTCACTGGTATAATACGTGACATCACGGAACGTAAACAAGCAGAACAGGAACGCGATCGTCTTATTAAAAGGACGGAGCGTGAATGGCAACGCACCGAAGGGCTGACAAAGACATTAAAAATGGAAAGAGATACTTTGCAGGTTATTATGGAGAATACAAATGCTCATATTGCTTTTCTTGATCCTCAGTTCAATTTTATTATTGCGAATTCCACGTATGCTGAAGGTTCAGGTCATTCAATCAGTGAGCTAATTGGTCGAAACCACTTTGAGCTTTTTCCGAATGCGGAGAACCAGGCCATATTTGAGAAGGTTAGAGATACCGGTAAAGCTATTGAGTTCAGAGCCAAACCATTTGAATTTGTGGATCAACCCTGGAGGGGTGTAACCTACTGGGACTGGACTCTTGCACCCATAAAAGATGAAACCGGGAAGGTTCTGGGTTTGGTACTCTCTTTGATTGACGTGACTGAAGATACTCGAAAGAAACAGCTAGACGCGGCTTTTGATGCTATTAACGTGGAGATTCATTCGACGCTTGATCTTGAGACGAGAATGCAGCAATGTATCAATGGCTCTACTCAAGTGCTGGGTGCTGAGTCAGCTTTCATTCTTATGTATGAAGAGCCGGAATGGATAGTGAAGTATCCTTATGGGTCTGGAAAAGAAATAGTCGGTAAGCGATTTAAAATAGAAGAGCTCAAATCCCTTGAGATGGTTACTAAAATAAAGGATGCGGTTGTGAGCAATGACACGTATAAGGATAAAAGATTCAATATTCCGCTCAAAAAAAGATACAAGATTCGATCACTTCTGAGTGTTCCTTTGATAATTGGAGCGGAAGTCATCGGAAGCTTGTCATATATGTATCACTCGGCTCCTATTACATTTAGGGCGGAGCAGATCGATTTTGCAAAAAAACTGGGGGTAACCGTTTCTCTTGCACTCGCAAATTCTCAGCTTTATCACGCGCAGCACCATATTGCTGAAATTCTGCAGGAAAGCTTAATTCGTTCAGTGCCAAAGATTAAAGGATTGGATATAGCGGTTGCTTATAAGACAGCCTTTGAAGCTGGGAGAGTTGGAGGAGACTTCTATGATATATTTACCATAGATGACAGATTGGTAGCTGTGCTTATAGGAGATGTTGCCGGCAAGGGGGTGGAAGCAGCTGGGATTACTGGGATGGTTAGAAGCTCTATTAGATCTTTTTCCCATGTTAACTCCTCTCCATCATATATACTTACTAAAACCAATGAAGTTCTTTTACCTCAAATAGGCTTAGAAGATTTTGTTACAGCGTCTCTTCTTATTCTCGATCTAGGGTCGGGAGAAGCTAAATTTGCCAATGCTGGTCATCCTCTACCTATTTTATGCGGTAATGGGCTAGAGGTCTTGTGGGTTCCAGCAGGAACTCCGTTAGGTCTATTTGCGCAAGATTATGAAGAGTCTCAGGTGAAAATTAGACAAGGGGAAGTCATAGTATTTTATACGGATGGCCTGACTGAAGTAAGCAAGGGGTCCAAGTTCTTTTCGGAAAAAGGCGCTATAAGAGTACTATCAAAAAAGGTCAATAGAGAACCAGAAGAAGTAGTTAATAGTTTATTGGAGTCGGCAAACAAGTTTACAGATGGGAAACTAAAGGATGACATTGCTATCATGGCTATCCGTCTATCATCTAAAAATAAATAAACCTGCTATCTTCATCTCTTGCAATTTATGTATGGATTGAGTTATTGTAAATTTCAGAAAAATAATTTAAAATTACTTTTTAAGTTTGATACCAAATTAGGGGCGAGTTAAAATACATTGATGGACTGGTAGATTAGAGGGGGGAATAAAAAGATGGCAAAGCAAAAATTTGAAAGAACTAAACCTCATATCAATGTA
>JABAOH010009192.1_pt2 | contig 19776 bp, 16 predicted proteins | sample 7062181 | NCBI WGS metagenome assembly JABAOH01 (sample SAMN14538630, study PRJNA623070) | marine sediment metagenome | biome: marine biome [ENVO:00000428]; feature: marine pelagic biome [ENVO:01000023]; material: deep marine sediment [ENVO:00002113]; isolation source: pool of 5 deep marine... | reverse complement strand
CGCCGTCGCTATAGTCAACGGTATCTGAATGCCGACCCGGGTTCCTACGCCCCCCTCCGACCAAACGTCGAACGTGCCGCCCAAAGCCGCGACGTTAGCCGTAACGACGTCGAGACCCACGCCCCGGCCGCCGAACTCGGTAACCTCGGCCTTCGTCGTAACGCCGGGTTCAAATATCAACCGCGCGACCTCTTCCGGGCTCATCGCCTCCGCGGCCTCGGGCCGGATGACGCCGGCCGCGAGCGCGGCTTCCTTCACGCCAACCAAATCGATGCCGCGGCCGTCATCCTCGACCTCGATGAGGAGGCGGGACCCCACGCGCGTACTCGAGATAAGAACCCTGCCCGCGGGCGGCTTGCCCGCGGCGCGCCGCGTTTCCTCATCTTCAACGCCGTGGTCGACGGCGTTTCGCAGAATATGGTTGAGCGGATCTTTAATAAATTCGATTATCGCTTTATCGAGCTCGTTATCCTCGCCGATTATGTCCAGCTGGACGTTCTTGCCCAACTTAACCGCCAGGTCGCGTACGGGCCGACGGAAACTCCTGAACAACCCGCGGAGCGGCGCCATCCGAAGCCGGCCGAGTTCGTCGCCGAAGCTCGCCAAGTCGAGCTCGAACCTCTTCCCGGCGGCGTCGAAATCGAAATCGATAGTGCGCAAATCGCGGTGGACGACACCGAGCGCCGCCGCAGCTCGCTCGACTTGCCTCGAAAAATCCGCAGCGTCCGCCCGCCTCCTATATGAATCCGCGGCCTCGTTGAGCGCTTTGCTGGCCGCGCGCGCCGATAGCGCCGCTTCTCGCAAACGAAGAGCAAAATCGTCGTTGCGAAACTTCTCCTCCCACAAGTCGGAAAAACGGTCAATTACCGCATCCAATTTGTCGACCGGCAGGCGGACCGTCTCCTCGCCCTTCGGCCGGCCCTCGCGTTTAACCGCGTCGCGAACCACGCCCGCAGGCGCCTCGAGCGTGGCGGTTACCGCCTTTTCCTCCTCCGCCGGGCCCGTCTCGGCGGGTGCCAGGCCGCCGCCCTCAGTTCCAGCCTCCAATAGCCGCTTAACGCGGGCCGCCACGGCCCGGGCTTCGGCTTTTTCTCCGACCTCGCCCGGCGCCGCTCGTTCAAGTATGGCCGTAATCGCGTCCAAAGCCGTTAAAATCTCGCTGCTTACGGCCGCGTCGTATTTAATCTCGCCGCGTTTAACCGCGCCGAAAACGTCCTCCATCGCGTGCGCTATCTCGGCCAAGTCGTCCACGCCGACGGTGCTCGCGGCCCCCTTCAAACTGTGCGCGGCGCGGAATAGCTCCTCCAAACCCGCGGCGTCGATACTCCCTCGTTCCCAAGCGAGAAGGAGCTCGGTTATGCGGTTCACGTGCTCTGCGCCCTCCGCCCGGAAAAGGGCGAAGATCTCCTGCAGCGAATCTTGCGGCCTTTCGTTCACCCCGAGTATCCTAAGGTTCTAGGCGGTAATGGCCCGTCAAGTCGTTAAGGCCGGCGCCCAACTCGCTCAAGCCGCGGGCGGCTTCCTCGATTTCCTTTACGCTCGTGACGCTCTCGGCGGCGACCTGGTTTATATTCTCCATCGCGAGCGCGACCTGCTCCATCCCGATGCTCTGCTGGTTCGAGGAGGAAGCGATTTGCTTGGCCGAGCGCCTTACCGTCGCCACGGCCTCGGTCAGGTTCTGCATCCGCTCGCGGAGGACGCCCACGATCTCCTTGCCGCTATCGACCCTTTTAGACGCCTCTTCCGCCACCATAACGGAGGTATTAGCGGCGCTCTGTATTTCGTTTAATATTTCCTGAATCTGCGACGCCGCGGCCTTCGACTGGTCCGCGAGGTTTTTGACCTCAACCGCGACAACGCCGAAACCTTTGCCGGCCTCACCCGCGCGTGCGGCCTCGATGGACGCGTTCAAGGATAGTATGTTAGAACGCTCCGCGAGCTCCCGCACGGTCCGCAGGATCTCGCTTATCTGCTGCGTCTTCTCGGATAAGGTCAGGACGCTAACGGCGCTCTTCTCCACCTGGTTGGTGATAAGGTTGAATTCCTCGACGGTCTTCTCCACCGACGCCTCTCCCTCCGCGCAAAATTCCGCGGATTGGTCCGAGACGCCGACGATGTCCTGGGCACGGCTTGCCGCTTGTTCGCTGGTTTGTTTGACTTCGGCGACGGTAGTGCTCGTCTGGCTTATGGAGGACGCCTGTTCGCTGGCGCCGGCGCTCTGTTGAACGATGGAGGCGAGGATCTCGCTGGTTCCCTTATTGAGGTCGAGTGCCGCCTGTTTTATGCCCGCCAATATCTGGCGGACGCTGTCGGCCAAGCCGTCGACGGCCCGGTAAAGCCGCCCTACCTCGTCGTCGGTCCGGGGGCGCGACCTGAGCGTCAAGTCGCCGGAGGCCATGTTCTCGAGCACTCGCACTGCGGCGCGGATAGGCCGCAAAAAACGCCGGTCCAACCACCAGAATATAACCGCGGCGCCCAAAACGATAACCAAAAAAGTCGCAATCACGAAACCCGAAAACCCGGTGACCTGAACCGCCGCGGCCAGCGCCAGTACAACCGCGACATAAATTACGAATATCGCGAATAACTGAAACCGTAACGTCAACCGCCGCGGACTCATAATGCTCCTTTTCCTCTCGTCACACGCAGGTACTAAACGCCGTTATCTTATCATTAATATAATACTTACAACGCAAAGGTGTCAATAAGATAACGCTCAAGGCATTATATATCCCAGCCCCCGCAAACGCGCCTTCCTTTCTTCGGACACCGCTATCGTCGCCGCACGGCCTAACGCGCGGACTTTTTCTTCGGTGGCGTCCACGTGGCGGGCAATCTCAACGCTCAATTCTTCCTCGATCGCCAAACCTCGAGCCGCGAGGTTCTTTCGGGCGCCGGGGTCCTCCGCCAAATCGTAAAGCTCCCTTTCGTCCGTCTCATCGTAGACGATTAACAACCATCCGTCCCGCCGGACGGCCTTCCTCTCGGGGCCGCTTTGCAACGCCTCGGAAAAAGCTTGGCCATCATCGCCCGAAGCCGGGTTTCCCCTTAGGAAGGACCGGCCGTCCAACGCCGCGGGCGGTTCAATCCCCAGCGCGTCAAGGACCGTCGGCATAATATCGACGTGAGTTATATAGCGGCCGCGGGCGGCAGCCGGGAACTTTTGGCCCGGGGCCTGCGCCAGGAGGACCATGTCGATAAGTTCAGGGTACAACGTATGGCCGTGGCCATACGAGCCGTGGTCGTAAAATTCTTCGCCGTGGTCGTTCAAGACGATAACCATGGTATTACGGTCCAATCCCTCTTCCCGAAGGGCGTCGATAATTCTTCCGAACTGTTCATCCACGTACGCGATCTCGCCGTCGTAGAGCATTTCGAACAAGGGGGCCCGAGATTCGGTGATCGGCCAGCCGCCTGCCCTCCAGCCCGCCGCCTGAAGTTCCTTCAGCATTTCGTATGCCTCCGCCGCGGCGATGCCGGCGTATTCCGGCACGTAACCTCGCGGCGGCGTATACGGGTTGTGGGGATCCATAAAGTGGCACCATATGAAGAACGGCCGGCCCCCCTTTCCCAATCGCCGCAAAGCGGCGACCGTCTCGTCGGCGTTATACCGCGTGTCGTCGCGCGCGCGGCCCAGCTTATTATCCAAAGCCAGCAAGCCGGCGGAAGTCCATTCGTATAAAAGCGTCTCCCTAAGCGGGTAGAGCCAGGGCCTGTCGCCGTTCATCAAATAAAGGTCGAAGCCTTCGGCGTAGCCGTATTCGGGATACATAAAGATGTTCGTAACGTACGCCTCGTTCCGATATCCGCGGGACCGGAGGACCTCCGCAAGCGTCGGTATACCCGGACGCAACCGGTGGAGTTCGTCCACGCCGCATACCGCAGGATGGCGGCCCGTTATCATACTCGCCATTGACGGCAACGTCCAGGGCGAGCTGCAATAGGCGTTCTCGAACGTAGTCGCGGAGGCGGCGAAGCTGTCGAGGCAAGGCGTTTCCACCCGTTCGTAACCGTTACACCCCAAATGGTCCCGACGCAACGCGTCTATGGTGATTAGAAGAACGTTCATCCCGCGCGCTGGCGGCGGCCGGGTCAGGGCCGGCAGAAAGGCAAGCACCAGCAAAACGCCAACGAACAATAACGCACCGCCGTATCCCAAGCCGGCCCAGACGAAGCGCCGCGCGCCGCGACGCGCCGGCCCGATTCGGTTATAAACCTTGCCACCAACGTAAGTTGACAAAATCAGCCATATCAACAATACTAAAACGTCCGCGGCGAGCATCGCCGGGTGCGTGATGGTCAAAGGGAACGCCCGGTTGGCCAACACGGCGAGCGCGAAGACGGGGGCGCATAACGCGCCGCCCGCGGCGACCGCGTCCACGCCGGGCCAAGGCCGCGGCCAAAGTTTTTTGAACAAAAGGCCGAGGAGGGCAGCCAGGCCCGCGGCCGCGCCCAAATAAATAGCGTAAAGAACGTACGACCGGCCTAAATACGTATGGACGGCAATATCCGAAAATTGCGCCTTTAAAAAAATCAACCGTACGAATACCGCGTCTAAAAGCGAATAAAACAGCGCCGCCGTTAAGACGAACTTTAATACGCCGAGTACGCGAGTTCGGCTTTTGACGCGACCGCGCGGCCGCTTGGCATCTTCCGGATACGACATATTAACCGTAACCGAGGCAGACCTACATTAACCCTTACGCGTTTTTGATTATAATAATAAAAAAATCCAAAGCAATAGAAAACGGCGGCGGTACGGCCCTATTTTAAAGATAACTTTAAACGACGTTAAATAACTCACGAGCCGCGGCCCCGGCTTAGCCGCGCCAACGCCGCACCCCCGCGCAAGTCCGCGGGCGAGAGCGCGACGCCCGGGGCAACGTAAACGCGCAGGTGATAGTCCTCGCGGAAACTGAAAGTGAAAAGGTACTCGTAGGCCCGCTTGAAGGCCGGCGACCGATAGTAACGCCAAGCCCAATTCCCGGGCGGCGCCGCGACGCCGTCCGCGCGGGAGCTATACAATACAAAAAAGGAGGGCCGCCGGCCGATGAAATATTCCGGGTTATAACCGCGGCGGGTCGTCTCGCGCGATAACAGCCCCTCAGGGTTAAGGTCGTATACGACCGGCAGTCGCGAGAAGTAGGGTAAGGCGCCCATATCCCAGGCGGCGAGCGAACTCCCCGCGGGCGCCGCGCGTGCCACCCACTTAGCCAAGGCCACGTGCGCCCGGCTTAGCCTCGCCGTGTACGACATTTCTTTGAAAAGAAATATTCCCGGTATAAACACGTATAATAAAATTAACGACGTAATAACCCCCGCGGCCGCTTTCGACCGGCTTCGGATAAGAGCCGCGAAGGCGCCCGCGGCCGAAATCCAAAGAAAAGCCGCGAACGGAAGCTCGTAGCGGAAACCGGGCATCCATTCCCGCTTGGCGGCGAACGCCAGCGCCAAGCTGACGGCCGCGGCGAGAATTAAAAAACGCGCGCCGCCGTCTTTCCGGAAACGCCCGAACCGAACGAAGAGGAAAGCGAGCGGCGCCGCGTACGCCAAAAACGGCAAAACGCCTCGCGCGCGGGCGACGAACGAGCGCGCCGTTATGCCGCCGCGCGCGTAGAAAGTATTGGGCAACGCCATGCCGAAGTAGTGCCACCGCCACGCGAAATAAATGCCGTACGCGATAGCGAGAAAAAGGCAGGCCACGACGAAATTCACCCTCGAGCGGCGGCCGCTCGCGGCAATTAATCCAAAAATTAGAACCGCCATCCCGAGTATAAAACCCTCCGGGCGGGCGAGCGCCGCGGCGGACCAGGCCAGCCCCGCGAGCAACGCGCGGTTCGCCCCGCGGCCGGCGTCCAACGTAAAAAAGAGCGCCAGTAATATTAAACATATATATTGCGTAGTCTCCAGGCCAGCCACGGCCCAGAAGGCGAAGTTGCCCGTGGCGGCGATAAACAGGGCCGCAAAAGCGCCCGCGGCGGCGCCGAAAACGCGTCGAGCCAAAAAGAACGCCGCGGCTACGGCCCCCAAGCCCCACGCTATCCCCGCCAGCTTGGCGTATAGCACGACGTCGCCCGGCGACGGCAAAAAGAAAAAAGCCGCCTCGAGCAACACCCATAAAAAATTGGTATAACCCTCGACGGGGGGCAACGCTTCGTCGAACACGAATCCCTCCCCCGCGGCGACGTTGCGCGCGTACCGCAGCGATATGTACGCGTCGTCGATGGTGTAGTCGAAATAGGCCGCCGCCAGCGCCAAAAAAACGACGGCCGCGGTCAAGAAACCTAATGCGGCCACTCGTCTTTCCGCGAAACGCGCAGCCAGCTAAGACCCCTCCCCCACTTTTGCCAACCACGCGGCGAACGCGCGGCGCGCCCGGGCGACTACCTCGGCGTGCCTCTTCCGCCGCGACCTCGCGGCCGGCGGCGGAAACAGGCCGAAGTTCACGTTCATAGGCGCGAACGTCGCGGGGGGAGCGGTCGTCACGTACCGGAGCAGCGCCCCGACCGCCGTCTCGGGCGGCGGAAAAACGGCGGCCTCGCCGCGGCATAACCTCGCGGCGTTCAAGCCGGCCACCATCCCCGTGGCGGCGGATTCCATATAACCCTCCACGCCCGTCAGTTGGCCCGCCACGAAAACGCCCGGCTTGGACCTCATCTCGGTAGTGGCCTCCAGCGCCAGCGGCGAACATATGTACGTATTACGGTGGGCGGCGCCGTAGCGGAGGAATTCGGCTCGCGCGAGCGCGGGTATCATCCGGAAGATGCGACGTTGTTCGGGCCGTTTGAGCCGAGTCTGGAAACCGACCACGCCGAACATCGTCCCGCCGACGTCCTCGGCCCGGAGCTGAACGACGGCGTACGGCCGGGCGCCCGTCCGCGGGTCCACCAAACCTACCGGCTTCATCGGCCCGAAGCGCAACGCGTCTTCGCCGCGCCGCGCCAACTCCTCGAGCGGAAGACATCCTTCAAAAAATAATCCCCTTTCGAAATCGCGCAGCGGCGCCGTCGCCGCGGCCGCGAGGGCCCGGACAAAGGCCCGGTATTCGTCCGCAGCGAGCGGACAGTTGATATAGGCGCCCTCGCCCTTGTCGTACCGGCTGGCCTCGAACGTCTTATCCCGGTCGATGCTCTCGGCGGAAACTATGGGCGCCAACGCGTCGAAGAAGAACAGGTTTTCGTGCCCCAAGGCCGCGGCAAGCTCCTCGGCCAAGGGCACCGAGGTCAGCGGCCCGGTGGCCACGACGCTGGGCGGGAGCGGCAACTCCTTGACTTCGGCTCGAGTCAAGTCGACGACGTCCTCGGCCTCAAGCGCGGCCGTGACCGCCTCGGCAAACCGGCCCCTATCGACGGCCAAAGCGCCACCCGCGGGCACGCGCGACGACGCCGCGGCCTCAAGCGTCAACGAACCCAGGCACCGCATCTCCTCCTTCAATAGCGCGGGCGCCGTTCCTTCCTCCGCGGATTTAAACGAGTTGCTGCAGACGAGTTCGGCGAGCGCGCCCGTCTTGTGAGCCGGCGTTAACTTCGCCGGCCTCATCTCGTAAAGCTCCACCGGTACGGCAAGGCGGGCGCACTGCCAAGCGGCTTCTACGCCCGCCAACCCGCCGCCTACGACGGTGACCCGCGCCTTCATCGCTTTTCCCGGACGCGTCCGCCCAAGGCCAGTTCCTTCACACGCAGCTCCAAAGCCGCCCGCGAGACGTCGAATAAGGCCGCGAGTATAGAAAGGCGATTTTCAACGTTAGCTTTGTAGGCACGCCAATACTGACGCACCCACGCCGCGGGCATAAGCAGACACGCGGCGAAACGCTGGGCGTCGCGTTCCTGGCGACTGTCCGTTGCCGGCTCGGCGAAAGATTTTCGCCGGTGACCTAAAAAATAATGGCCCAGTTCGTGGGCAATAGTGAAACGCTGCCGGGCACGCCTTTCACGCGAGTTGACGACGATTACCGGGAACACGTCGTCGTTGATGAATACGCCCGCGACGTAATCGAACGGGCGGGCGCAAACCGCGATCCCTTCCGCCCGGCAAATACCCTCCAACGCGACCGGCGGGGCGTCGACGTCAAAACGCTTCAGGACCTCGGCCGCCCGCCGCGCCGCGGCGCTCGAGCTTTTGACGCGCGGCGCCATCTCCCCGATTTCTGCGCCCCCTATCGCTAGTCGCAACCGCCAGCGGCGGCTTTACCCTCCGGTAAGATATCCAAAAAGGTGCTGAATACCCACCCGGACGCGCCCCCCTTCACCTCAGCCTTGTACCAATGGCCCTCTTGGCCGTCGACGACTTCTTTATCCCTGAGCCGGGCCACGAGGGTGAGGGGCGCGCCGGCGTTCAAACATATTATCGTGACGGAATCGATATCCGGCGACTCGTGCAGACAAAAGGGTTTCTTAAGGGTTGCGCTAAGCGGCGTCGAGAGTTTTAGCTCTGGGTTCGCGGCGGCCGCGACGCCCACGCAGACACAAGCCCACGCCGCCAACCAAATCCATTTACGATTCATGACGACCTCCTGGATACCTTAGCGGGTCCTCTTTTTTTTCTTCTCGCGAGCTTTGGCGCGCCGGGCTCGTTCCGCCTGCCAAAAGCGGAAAAAAGACAAAAGTTCCTCGCGGTCACCTTCCGTCACGCGCTCGCTGCGGAAAAATTCTACTATCTCCTCCGGGACGCCCTCGACGGCCGGCCCCTCGTCTTCGCGCAAGAGGTAATCCAACGACGCTCCGAAAGCGTCCGCCATCCGTCGGACAAGCTCGCGCGACGGCTTGCGCAAGCCCATCTCGAGCTGGCTCAGATAGCCCGCCGAGATGCCGAGCTCGCGAGCGAAAGCGCGCTGCGTATACCCTCGCGCGTTCCTTAATTTTTTTATCTTTTCGGCGAGCGTCAACATAGCCTTGCTTACGACTTTGCCCGGGAGAGCTTAGCTCAGCGCTTATTTTATTCTAACACGACCGGGGCCGCTTGTCAAAACGCGGCCGCTAAGTTGCTAAGAGCCGTAGGTCCTCGGGCGCGGCAATCGACGTTCCCTCTCGCGCGACGACCGCCGCCGCGGCCAAGTTCGCCAACGCCGCCGCCGCGGCTAAGCCGGCGCCCGTCGCCAGCACCGCGGCGAGCGCCGCGGTCACGGTATCGCCCGCGCCCGTGACGTCGACCACGTCCCGCGCCGCGGAAACCAGGCGCCGGACCCGCCCCCGCACGGGCCAGACGAACATACCCTCGCTCCCCGCCGTAACGACGAAATACCGGGCGCGGAGTTTCGCCGCCGCGGAGGCCAAAACCGCGGCAAGGTCGTTGGCGGCGCCGCGGCCGGCAAGACTTATTAACTCCTCCATATTCGCCACCGCCGCCGTCGTGCCGCGGAACTTTGTGAGGCTGCCCCGCGCGTTTGCTACCGAGACGGCGCCGCGGCGGCCGCTCTCGTCAATGAGCCATTTCGAAAAACGAGGGGACAGCGTGCCGTTGCCGTAGTCCGAAAGGATTAACGCGTCGGCGCCGACCAAAGCCTCCGCGGCCGAACGCCGAAGTTCTTTTTGAACCGCGCGAGACGGCGGTCGGCGTTCTTGCCAGTAGGCGTGGAACAGGTGCTGGCGGTGCCGCTGCGCCTCGCGCGCCACGAACTTAACTTTGAACGTCGTCTTACGGCCCGCCTCCGCAACGAGGCCCGCGGCATCCACGTTGAAACCCTGCAACAGCTCGAGCAAACGGGCGCCGAGCTCGTCGGGGCCGACGACCCCCAGAAACGAGACGCAGGCGCCCAAGGCCGCGGCGTTGGCGGCCACGTTCGTGGCCTGGCCCGGCGCGAAGACCGGCTCCGACGCCTCGAGCGCCACCACGGGCGCCTCTTTCGCCACGGCCTCCGCGCTGCCGTAAACGTTGGCGTCCAGGCACGCGTCGCCCACGACGACGACGCGCGCATTTTTAATCCGGCGAAGTATACGCTCGAGCCGCTCGGCCTTCACGGCCCGAGCATACGAAAAAGACCGCGCGCGAGCAATAAAAAAGCTCGGCGAACGCGGATTTAAACGTGCGCCGGAACTAAATTGACTAGGTTAGGTAGTTATGGTAAACTCCGCGCCTAAGTGACCCCGCCGGAGAAATTATGAAAATCCTGGGCATTCACGACGGCCACAACGCCACCGCGGCCCTCCTCGACGACGGCCGCATCGTCGCCGCGGTCTCGGAAGAGAGAATCGTCCGAACGAAAAACGTCGATTGTTTCCCGGAACACGCCATCGCGGATTGCCTCAGGATCGCGGGCTGTACCGCGGGCGAGGTCGACTTCGTGGCCTTCAACGGCGAGCACCAACCGTATTCCCGGACGCGAGCCGAGCTCATGGCCGCTTTCCGGCAAGCCTCCAGCCCCAAGACCGCGCTCCGAAAATTCCTCCGGCGTACGCCGGCCAACGCGTACTTCCGCAAACGCCGACGCGCGACGCGCCTCGAAAACGCGGGCCGTCTGGGTTTCGACGAAAAAAGGGTGCGCTTCGTGGAACACCACTTGGCCCACGCGTACGCCGCATATTGGTGTTCGCCCTGGCGGGAAGGGCCGGTCCTGATACTGACGTGCGATGGCTCGGGCGACGACCTATGCGCCACGGCGAACGTGGGGCGAAACGGCAAAATAGAACGGGTCGCCGCGGTGCACGAGAGCCGCTCGCTGGGCATCATCTACGCCATGGCCACGACGCTGTTGGGCATGATGCCGTTGGAAGACGAGCACAAGGTCATGGGGATGGCGCCGTACGGCCGACGCCGCGTTTTGGCCCGGGCGGAGGACGATTGCTTTGCGAACTTGTTGAAAGTCGACGGCATGACGTGGGAGCGCGCCGACGGCTGCCCCGACGCCTATCAATCTTTCAAGTATATGAAGGGGCGCCTCGGCCTTACGCGCTTCGACAACGCGAGCGCCTCCATCCAGCTCCTCGCGGAAAAAGTCCTCGCGGAGTGGGTCGCCAACTGCGCCCGCACGACCGGCCTCGGGCGCGTGGCCCTCGCGGGCGGCGTCTTCATGAACGTTAAGACGAATAAAGTGATCTACGATTCGACGGAGGTGGAGGAGCTCTTCGTAATGCCGTCGTGCGGCGACGAGTCGAACACCGTCGGCGCGTGCTACGCCGTTTACGACGAAGAAAGGCGGCGCGCCGGCCTGGCCACGGACATCCCGCCGCTGGGGCCCATTTATTTCGGCGGCGAGTTCGACGACGTCGAATGCGAGCGCGCGCTCGTCGCTATCCGTCGTACGGAAGGCCTGGAAATATCCGAACCGCAAGACGTCGATTGGGAGCTGGGAAGGCTGGTGGCTTCGGGAAAGGTCGCGGCGCGCTTCGCGGGCCGGATGGAGTTCGGCGCCCGCGCGCTCGGCAACCGCTCCATCCTCGCCGACCCGACGGACCTGGGCGTCGTCCCCAAAATAAACGAGATGATAAAAAGCCGCGACTTCTGGATGCCCTTCGCGCCCTCGGTTCTGGCGGAACGGGCCGAGGAATATGCGGTCAAGCCGAAGCCGATGGCGGCCCCCTATATGATTATGGCCTTCGACTCCACCGCCCGACGGGACGAATTCCGCGCCGCTACCCATCCCTACGACAAGACGACGCGGCCGCAGGAGGTCTACGAAGAATGGAACCCGGGTTACTATCGCGTACTCAAATCCTTCGAGGAGGCGACGGGACGGGGCATAGTCCTCAACACCTCCTTCAACCTTCACGGTTACCCGATCGTATACGGGCCGGAAGAGGCGGTCGAGGTATTCCTGCGCTCGAGCCTAGACGCGCTGGCGCTCGGGCCTTACCTAATTCAACGTAAATAGAGGGCATATAACGACGGCTAAAAAGGCGGCCCTGCGGCCGCCTTCAGGTTTTCGTTCTCACCCGGTTAAAATTTCCCAAAGAAAATCAAAACGCCGAAAGCAACAAAGAGGGCGCCGGCGACCTTTTGGATAACGGCCGCGGGGACAACCTTCGCGATACCCACGCCCAAGAATACGCCCGCCAGCGTCAGCGCGGAGAACGCGAGCGCGGCGCCCACGAATACGTGCCAGGGCTTGCCGGTTTGGGAGGCCATCGCGATGGCGGCGAGCTGCGTCTTGTCGCCGAGTTCGGCCAGGAATATCAATCCGAACGCCGCGAGAAACGTCTTCATATCGAATACACTCCTTAAAGTTCCGCCTCGGTCCGGAATTGCGCCACGCGGTCCGTCCAAAGTAGCCAATCGTATCTTCGGAATACCTCTTCCGCCCGGGCCAGGTTACGACGCGCGTCGTCCCGCCGGCCGAGCGTAAGGCAGGCCCGGGCGAGGCCGAACGCCGCGCGAGGCCAGTGCAAGAAGTTCACCCCTTCGGTCTGTTGCATTACCCACTCGAACTCGGCCGCGGCCGCCGGAGCGTCGCCGAGGAACAAGTCAAGTTCGCCGAGGCGAAGGTGCCCCTCGTGGATTTCCTCCGCTTTTTTCGCCGCGGCGACGCGTCCTTTGAGTTCGCCCACCAGCTCCGCGGCGCGCCGGGTGTCCTTGCGCGCGAGCGCCAGATCGGCTTCGAGGTTCGCACGCACGAGGGCCGCGGTCTGACGCGAGGGCGGCTCGACCTCGAAGACGGCCCCGTAATGTCGACGGAACTTTTCCGATTCGTATTCCCCCGCGTCCAGTTCCACGCGCGCGCCCAAAATTTCCGAATAAAACACGAAGGGCGGCGATTCGGTCTTCGCGGCCGCCTCGGCCGCCATCGCGACGTGCTGGCGGGCGGCGTCCCATCGGCCGCGGCAGCGTTCAAGTTCGCCCAAGTTTATGTGCGACCCCGCCAAGACTTCGTAGTTATGTATCTCCGCGGCCAACGACACGGCCTCGCGGCCGTACTCCTCCGCCTTGGCCGGATTAAGGTACAGGTGATAGGCAACGAGGTTGCAAACCGCGGTGGCCTGCGTCCGGCGAGAGCCGACGCGGCGCGTTATCTCCAACGCGCGCTCGGCGAACTCCACCGCCTCGCCGTAGCGGCCCAATAAATAGTAACCGAAGCCGAGGTTCGTCAAGGCAATGGCTTGCCCCGGCAGGTCGTCGGCCTGTCGCCAAATGTAAAGGCTTTCGCGAAAATACTCCAACGCCCTCGCGGGCTCGTCGGCGTTTACATAGTCCGTCCCAATAATGTTAAAACAATACGCGACGCCGACGTCGTCGCCCGCCTCCGTGTAACGCGCGAGGGCTTCAGCTATAGCCCGGCGGCGCTCCCCGGCCTTACCCAAGAACGATAGAACTTTTACCATATGTTGTAGCGTCTTGCCCTCCATAAGGAGGTCATTCAACGTATCGTAGATTTGACGCGCGTCTTCCAAATAAAGCAACGCCTTGCGGTTTTCGCTCAATTCGGCGTACGCCCTGCCGGCCAAGAACAGCAACTTCGCCCGGATGCTCGGCGTCTCAGCGTATTTCAACTCTTCCTCGATGAGCGCGAGAGCCCTTTTATGGTCGGCGTAATCCAAAAGGGACGAGGCCAATTTTTCTATTAACTCCAACTTCAACCCGACGTCCGCGGGCCCGACGCCGCGGAGGTTCTCCAACGCCCGCTGGTAATGCGATATGGCCTCCAAGAGCGCGTACGCGGCTGCCGCGCGGTCACCCGCCTCCTTAAGATATTCCACCGCCTCCCGGCTACGTTCGGCCGCCAAGAGGTAGTGGGCGACGACGCCGGGTCCGGCCCCGCGCGATTCCGCGGCCCGAGCGATGTCGGCGAGCGTGGCCTCCCTCTCCTTGGCAACCAGCGACTCGCACAACACGTTTCCGATTACGTCGTGCATGAAGGCCAATCGGCCTTCCGTTAACGTCAATATCCCCTGTTCCTCCAGCTCCGCGACCAGCTCGTCGAGGCTCTCGCGGAGATCGGCGGGCGTCACCTCGCGGACGAGCTCGAGCTCGGCTTCCAACCCCACGCAAGCCACTACCTTGGCCAAAGCCAACGCGCCCGCGCTCAACTTGTCGGCGCGCGCTCGGGCCGCGGCTTTGATAGACGCCGGCGGCCGGAAAGCTTCGCCCTCTTCGCCCCCCGCGACCGCGGCGGCGACTTCCTCGCAGTATAACGGGCTCCCCCTCGCCCACCCGACGATACGGCGCAATAGCTCGGCGCTTAGCCGTTCGCGAGGTATCAAACCCCGTACAAGCTCAACGACGTCCCCCTCGTCCAGAGGTGGCAAATGGATTACGTCCGCGGTAACGCGGCTAAGCGACTTCCGTTCCCGCGCCGTTATTAAAAGCAATAAGGGCAACGTCGCAACGCGCTCGGCCAAACGCGAAAGGAGCAGGAAGTCCGCGTTCGATGCCCACTGGGCGTCTTCCAAAACTAAAGCCGTGGGGCTCTCTTCGGCGACGCGGGCCCAAATAGTTTCGACCAGTTCGTACAGCTTTTCAAACCGGGCGACGCCGCGGAGTTGCTCCGTAACCGGTGTCTCGAGCGGTTGCGTTTCCAAAATAAAGGCCAAGAGCGGAACCGCCTCCGCCAACTCGGGCCTCTTTTCTTCGATTAGATTACCGGCACGCTCGAGGGGGGTAGCGCCAGGGAAGCTCTCCAACGCGGCGGACAAAGGGGCTCGGAACGCGGCGTACGAAACGCCGACCGTCAAAGGCAAACACCGGCCCGCGAAAACGCGGACGCCCTCTTCGCCCGTTAACGCCTCGGCCAGCAAACGGGTCTTGCCGATGCCGGGCCCTCCGGAAATCCCGATCGCGGCGCCCCGACCCGAGCGGAGAGCCGCGAGCGCTCGACGCAATTGTTCCAACTCGTCGCCCCGCCCCACGAAAACCCTTGCCCCCACCGCGCCTTCCGCCAACGTGTCGGACAAGCCTTCGACCAGGAAGCCGCTCTCGGCCCGGCCGTCCGCGGCCGTAGCGCCGAGTGCGACGGGCTTCATCTTAAATAGAGGACGGACCTGGTCGGCGGCCGCGACGCTCAACAACACCGTACCCGGGCGCGCGTTGTTCCGCAGACGGGCGGCGTTCTCGACCGGAGGACCCAAAGCCACGTAGTCGGCCGCGGCGGCATAGGCTCCCACCCTTACGAGGCCGAAATCGACGGCAAACCTGGTAGTCAGATTTTGACCGCAGGCCGCGTAAAGGCGTTCGGATATGTCGGCGACGCGCTCGCGGGCCGCAAACGCCGCCCGGACGGCGAGCTCGACCTCGCGCTCCCGGGCGACGGGCGCGCCGAAAATGGACGTCAGGCCCGCGCTGTGGCGGTTGATTACGGTCCCGCCGTGCGCCACGCACGACTCGTCGAGCGCCCGCATGCACTCGGCAATGTAATCGGAAACTTGCGACGACGGGATGCGACCCAGAAGTTTGGCCAAACCCTGGATGTCGATTGCCAAGCAGGAGACCTCGCGCAACTCCACGGCGTGGCCCCCGGCCCTCGATACGGCCGCGCCGCACGCGGAGCAAAATTTCGCGTCCGCCTCCATCGTCGCTTTACAAGATGGGCAAAACATAACGCCAACGACGTTCGTTTAATCCGAACCGCCCTCGAATATTTGGGCCTCCAGAACCTGTTCCCGTTTGAAACCGTCGATTTGAAGGTACCAAGCGGCACAGTCGAGGAGCGCCTGTAAGGGGGACATGCCGACCAACTCCGTATTGACGACGGAGACGCCGTAGCGGGCCGCCTCGCGCCGGATCGTCTCCACGACGCGGAAGATGGGCGTCTTCGCGTAATTGGTAAGGTTCATCGATACCTGCATGACGTTCGGGTCGTCGGTCGCGAAGCCCTTGGCTTTAACGAAACGAAGGCCGCCGCCGAGGAACCGGACCTCGTTCGCTATCCTTTCGGCTACCTCCAACTTATCAGTACCCAGGTTTACGTTAAACGCAATCAGAAAAGGCCGAGCACTCACCGCGGTACACCCGGCGGTGGGATGGACCTCGGCCGGGCCGAAGTCGGGCTTCCAGGCCGGGTCCTTGATCTTCTCGAAGAAGCCCTCGAACTGACCTTTACGGACGTTGGCGAGGTTCTTGCGGGCGGACGAGGTAGCGCTGTCTTCGTATAAGTAGACCGGTACGTTAAACTTGGTTCCAATTATCTCGCCCACTTCGCGCGAGAGCTCGACGCAGTCTTCCGTCGTCGCCCCGACTATGGGCACGAACGGCACGACGTCCACCGCGCCCATCCGCGGGTGCTCGCCCTTGTGCTTCGTGAGGTCGACGTGTTTGAGCGTCTCGTCGAAGAGGACCTCGACGGCCTCCTTCAACGACGCGCGGTCGCCGACCATCGTGAAGACGGTCCTGTTTTGCGCCGCGTCGGGCGCTACGTTGAGCAAGCGCACGCCTTTCACCGCGCGTATCCGGTCCGCAACTTTTTCGACTACCTCCAGCTTCGCGCCTTCGCTGATGTTCGGAACGCACTCAATAATTTCGGCCATGCCTCAACCTACCTCCTGAGTCTGCGCTAGCGATCCTTACCTTCCTAGTTCCTCGCGCCAGCCGGCGAACGCCTCTTCGACCGCTTCGACGCATCGCTTTTCGATAACCGCCATATATTTTTTAGCGCTCTCCACATCTGCTGACGGCATCGCCTTACCGAATTCCCGTACGCCCACCGGCCGGGGAAAAGGCATCCGGAACACGCCCTTCTCGTATTTCGCAGCATTCAACCCCGCAAGCAACGCGGCCTTTACTAGCTCGGGCCTCGCGGCCAGGACGCCCGCGGTCTCTTCCGCGGCGGCGTGACCCCCTTCGCCGCCGTAAACCTCCTCGCTCGCCTCGGGCGCCATCAACCACCAGTGCAGGACGACCGTGAAGAGGTCTGCGTCGCGGTACGCGACTTGCGCGGCTTCTCTTAGCTCGTCGACGTGGCCGCCGTGGCCGTTCACGACGACAAGCTTCCGAAAGCCCATCCTGCCAAAGCCGACGAAAACTTCCGTAACGTACTGGCGAAAGGTCGCCGGCGCAACGGCGTGAGAACCCGGGTATGGCAACATCGTTCGCGTAATGCCGTAATTAACCGTCGGCGCAATTATGAAATTCAATCTCCCCGCCAGCCGCTCGGCCAGGTATTCCGGAATAATAATGTCCGTCCCGAGCGGGATGCCGCCGTGCGCCTCGACGGTCCCGACGGGGATTACTACGGCGTCGTATCGCGCGGGCACCAACTCGCCGAACTCCTTCCAGCTAAGTTCCGCCAGCCGCGCCACCTTGCCTTTCTCTTTGGTTATGCCGGCCTCCAACGCTCTAGTCGCCGACTACTGTAACCGAGACCTCGCGGCGCCTTTTCTTATTGTCGAAGTCTACGAAAACGATCTGTTGCCAGGTCCCGAGCGCGGGCGCGCCGCCGACTACCGGGAACGCGAACGTCGGCCCCAAAAGCGACGAGCGGACGTGCGCGTGGCCGTTGCCGTCGCCCCACCGCGCGTCGTGGCCGTAGCGCGCGCCTTTGGGAGCCAATTTCTCAAACAGGTTTTCGAGATCGGAGACCAAGCCCGGCTCGTGTTCGACAGTAGTGATACCCACGGTCGACCCGGGCGAGGCCACGAGGCCGATGCCGTCTTTTATACCCGCGGCCGCGACTAGCCGCGATACGTGCGCCGTTACGTCGTGGATATCCGTATCGCCGCGGCACGAAAGCTCAAACGAACCACGGTAAACAGTCATGGGGCACCTCTTAGTGAAATAATCTTTTAAAAGCCGCGTTGAATGGCCCCAAGGCAGCCGTCGCGAGGAAATATTTCGCCACATCGCCCACGATAAAAGGCAAAAAACCTACGGCTACCGCCTCGTGCCACCCGAGGCGCCAAATAATTGCCAAATGGAAAAGGCCGCAGGCGTATATGGCGGCCAACGACGCCAACAAACACCCCGCGCGTACGAACCACGCCCGACGGTATGCCAAACCCGCCACGGCCGCGCCGGCAACGAAGCCGATCAAGTAGCCGCCGGTCGGCCCGGCGATCGCCGCCCACCCGGCACATCCCGCGAAGAACGGCCCGCCCGCTGCGCCCGCGGCAAGGTAAGTGGCCACCGCACCTACGCCCCACCGGACGCCGAGCGCCGCACCCGTAATCATTACGACGAGCGTTTGCATCGTTATGGGCACGGGCGTAAAAGGCAACCATATGCGGACCGTAGCGGAAAACGCGAGCGCCGCTACGAAGAACAACGCACCCGCGAGTTTTAACAACCAACCGAATTCTTCGGCGGCTGAAACCTCTGATACAATTTCCCTCATATCGTTAACCCTTTCGCAGAAATTGCCATAACTCGGCAGCAGCTCGCGCCCACAAGCAGGCGTCGCCCGGCCAATCCGTACCCGCCGCACAGGAAGTTACAACCAAGTCGTAAGGCCGCGCCTCCCGCGGCGTCGCCCAGATTACAACGTCGCCCTCTATGGGTCGCGGTGCGCCCCGCTCGTCGAAGAGCGTGCCGTCGGCCGAGATGTTTACGAACGCGATACCGGCCTCCGCCGCGGCCGCGGCGAGTTCCGCCTCCTCGGGAGCCGCGACGAAACCTTGTATCGCAAAATCGCCGGCCCGGCACGCCACGACGGCATCTACGTCGCCGAAGGTCGCCTTGTAATCGCCCAGCTTTACCTTGTTGGTCGTCCCGACCTCGACTATCTTTACGCCGTCGAGGTAATCAAACGTCGTCGCGCCGGACCGGAACGTCAGGACGTCCCGCGTGGCGACGACCGCGGCGCCGACGCCGGGCAAAACGTCGCGCACGCGGCCTTTGCCGCCGGCGAAGACGGCCGCTCTCCTACCCTCGCCGGCAACGTACGCCCATATCGCTTCCACATCTTCGCGCGAAGCTACGGCGGCCGCAAACGCCGCGGTTCCTTCGACCGAAGCGGCGCCGCCGGCCTTTCTCAACGCCGTCATCGCACGCCTGACGAGGAATTTTACGAGCTCGCCGGGAAGCGGCGGCGCGCTATCGAGCGATTCCCACGCCTCCAGGCAGGCGTTCACCGACGGCGGCCTCGCACCCATTACTACCGTGAAATACGCGCCACCTTCGGCCACGGCACCTTTAAAACCCGTGCGGTTACCCCCCGCATCTACCACGAACAACGTGCCCTCGCCCGCGGCGCGCCTCTGCTCGTCGGATAACAAACTCTCTACGGGCGCGCCGACGCGAACTCGCCGCTCGTTGCCGTCGATAACGACTCTCATCCGCCGATAAACTTAATCCTTCCCGCCGGTTCCTTGGGAACGGCGCGCCCCTCGCGGAGGCCGGAGGCGACGACGTCGTATAGGACGAGGCCGGTCCTATAGGCGGGCTCGAGGCCGACGAACATCGCGTAGCCGTCGCCGCCGTCGGCGAGGAAGTCGGGCATCGCGACTTTGTACGTGGCCGCGTCGTCCAAGGATTTGCCCGCGACCGTCGCCGAGGCGAGCTTGCCCCCCGGGCCTACGGCGTAACTACAACCGGATACCTGCAGGAAGCCACCCTCGCCCACCTTCTCGCGCGCGCACAACTCCAAGGCCTCGCGCAACTTCGCGCCCGGAACGTCGAGCACGACGACCTCGTTGCCGAAGGGCAGCGCCGTCAACACGTCGCCCAGCGTAATCTCTCCCGGGCCCAGGTCGGCCCGGACGCCGCCGCCGTTCACGAGCGCCACGTCGGCCCCCGTTGCCTCGCGCACGACGTCCGCGACGAAGTCGCCGAAATTGGTCTCCTTCTCGGTGATGGCCTTACGGCTCAGCACGGTATCGACGCTGCCGACGACGAAGTCCAGCTTTTCGGAAAGGCCCGTTTCGTATCTATCTATCACGGCCTTGACCGCTTCGGCCTCCGGCGCCGCGGCGGTAACAGGCA
>JABAOH010000167.1_pt5 | contig 19778 bp, 18 predicted proteins | sample 7062181 | NCBI WGS metagenome assembly JABAOH01 (sample SAMN14538630, study PRJNA623070) | marine sediment metagenome | biome: marine biome [ENVO:00000428]; feature: marine pelagic biome [ENVO:01000023]; material: deep marine sediment [ENVO:00002113]; isolation source: pool of 5 deep marine... | reverse complement strand
AAGAGCTGCGGTGCAAGGAGGCACAAGCCGGTTGGCATGGCGGGCCAATAAGAAATAATGGCTCGATCGGCACAACGATTCTGGTCTATTAACACCATGGATTCCACAGATAGCAAAGATGCGTTTGCGCTGCCCAGACTCTACAAGTATTTGCGTGTAGCAGATGTTTCTGACGCGCTGGATGGGATTGGATACTTCAATCTGGGTCTGATGTCACCGGAGATACGCCCCTTATGGGCAGGCATGAAGTTTTGGGGGGTGGCCTTTACGATGCGGTGCATTCCCGCAAATCGCCCAATGTGGCGGCTGAAGTCCACGCAGGAGATCGTGGATGCCCACTCTATCTGGTTTAAAGAGGTGCCGGCGCTCAATTTCAGTGGTATGATTAAGCAGGGGCATGTTATCGTTACCGATACCGGAGGCTCTCCCGAGGTAGGGTACTGGGGTTCATTCAATACTCTGTGCGCGGTTGCCGATGGAGCGGTTGGAATAGTCACCGACGGCTGTGTGAGAGACTCGGCCGAGATCGTATTGGAGAGAATCCCTATCTGCGCCCGGGCGCGGGGGCGGACTATTATGCCCGGGCGGCTTCAGGAGGTGGAGGCGGGGAGTGCCATAGGATGTGGCGGTGTGCAGGTGCGAGCGGGGGATATCATCGGCTGTGATGATGACGGCGTCATAGTAGTCCCCCAGGAGGTGGCGGGAGAAGTGGCTGTGCATGCGCGTGCCGTCTTACTGCATGACATGCGAATGCGCCGTCAGGTTTATGAGCGTTCGGGTAGGCAGATGGACGCCAGTGTGGACTGCGAGACGGTGGAGGCTTATTACGACGGATTAGACTGAACGGCGGAGACTGAGCCGATAATATAACACTGCCAATATGAGGTTTCGTGTGGAGATGAATACTGAACAAGAACACAGTACAACGGTTGCCGAGATTGAAGGAACGATCCGACGCCTGCGGAGCGTGGTATCGGCGCGGGTACGGGGAAACGAGAAAGGAGAAATAGAGGAGATTCACGTCGTAACAGATGATTCCCGCCACCCCAAACAGGTGAGTCGGGATATTGAGTCTCTTCTTCTCTCTGAATTGGGTCTGCGGGTGGATCACCGCAAGATCAGCATCGCTCAGTTGCGGGAACCCGGCCTGCTGGCAGGTGAGAGTCGGCTGAAGTTTCTGAGGGTTGATCTTTCTATGAACCGCGCCGACACGGAAATAAAGGTGAGCCTGGGAGCAGGTGAAGATATCTTCAGCGGGACTTCTCGCAGCGAACGCAGTGAGGCGCAACTAGAAGCGGTTGCCCAGGCCACCGCGGCCGCGGTAAACGAGTACGTTCAGTGCTCGGGAGAAGGAGCGGTGCGGGGTTCGGAAGTAAGAGCAGTGCTGCGTACAGTTGCTCCGAGAGTGGGGGAGATTGTGACAGTGGCAATACGGCTGGCAGGGCCCCAGGGGGACGAGAATCTGGTGGGGTCTGCACTGATAAAGGACAGCGCCTGGCAAGCAGTGGCCTATGCAACCTTGAATGCGCTTAACCGCAAGATGGCGCGCTTGCTGGGATGACGCGGGAATAATAAGTTTCTCCGGAGGAAGGGGCCGAGACCGACGTAAAGATTGAGCGGGACCCACACTGGAGCGGAGCGGATTGCCGGTTTGAGTAGCGAAGCCAGACCGAGTACTTTACTCCAGGAGGTGTTCCGTGGGCAAATTGACCGCCGCGCTGCTGGCGATTCTCTCCCTGGTTCTCGCCGGTGGTGCCCGTGTAATGTGGCCATAAAGGCCGCATGAGGAAACACCAGGGGGGCTTTACCGCTCGGCCCTCTCCGGAGAATTAAAAAGACTGTAAACAAGCCAGACCGATGCAATGCTTTTTGACGCAGCCGTCACCACAGCACTAGTTGGCTCAGTATGGCTTCTCCTCTTTCGCCTTCGGAAAGGCGCTTTCCCTGCTTCTCTCGGCAAGATTGATTTGCGTTTGCCCTACCTCTTCGTCGTTGCCTTTGGTATTCAACTGATTCTCACGCCCTTGGCCATGATGGGCATTGTCCTTGTGAAGATGATCTTTCCGGCGGCCTTCATCCTCTCCTATTTGATTCTGGTTTATGCGGCTTTCCGCAACTGGCATCTATTCGGCATGAGGGTGGCTGTCCTGGGAATTGCCATGAATTTCCTGGTGGTAACTGTGAATTTGGGGCACATGCCTGCGGATTTGTCGCTTGTGCGAAAGACCGGTAGAAGTGATCTCGCTGTAGCAGTTGAATTGGGGAGGTTCCCCCGTGCCAAGCCTCTGACACCCGAGACGCGGCTGCCCTTCTTGGCAGATATTCTTGCCTTGCCGCGTCCTTATCCCCGTCCATGCGTGTTTAGCCTCGGAGACGTCTTTATCACCGTTGGAGCGTGCTGGTTGATTCTGAGCACAATGGGTCTCCTGCCGCAGAGCCTTGGGACCACCGGTCATGGGAAAGCGAAGTCTGCATAAGGGCGCGGCTTGCGGGACTGAGCTGTACAAGTAAGGCGAAGAGACGCCGCTCTTACTTGGATGGCCTCGCCGCCTGAACCATCTTACCCTCCAATACGGCGAGTGGATTGTCATTCATGAGGCGTGTGGCGGTTTCTTCTCCCCCCAGTCGGACGAGCCTCTGCCACGCGGGGACCATTGCCAGCAGTCTCTTGTCTCCGAAATGCATGTCTGAGGCGACAAAATGAACCAAGCCCGCCTTCAGCATCCGCTCACAGCAGCGCCGGAGTCTTCGACCACCCCAGCCGACCAAGTGAGCCGCGGTAATCTGTACTAAAGCGCCTGCTTCCACCAATTCCTCGATACGAGCGGATGCATCCTGGAGTTCCATGACGCGCTCCGGGTGGGCCAGGATGGGGCGGATCCCTTGTCTGACTAGAGCGCTGAAAGTGTTGCTTGCCGCCAATGGCAGACAGAACAGGGGAGGTTCGACCAGTAGGTATTTGCTGTTCGCGATGGAGAGGCCTGCGGTCTTTGCCAGCCCCTCCGGCAGATCTTCAGAGAACGCCACCTCCGCGCCGGGGAAGATTTGTATCTTAACCGACTCCTCCCGCAGCCGTTCCTGAAGCCTGGATACGGACTCTCTTATCCGGGGGATGTCTTCGAGATTGTCGGGATAGATATGGGGGGTAGCGACCAGACGCGTAAGCCCTTGCTGGGAGGCCAATCGGCACGCCTTGACCGCCGCCTCCAAAGCGGCCTGTCCATCTGTATCTTCGCCGAGGCTGTGGGCGATATCAGCGGCGAAATCCGGCAAGATATGGCAGTGCAAGTCAATCATTGGGTTCGAATCGCAGTTATGCGGCAGTGCAGAAATGAATAAAGGGCGTGCGCGAGGACGAGATGGCAGTCTTCAATCTGCTGCATATTGTCAGAAGGAACTATGATACATCTCTGGGCAATGGCCTTCATCTTTCCTCCGCCCATGCCTGCGAAGGCCAAGGTGGTGGCGCCGGCGGCGTTGGCCTTCTCCAGCGCGCGCAGTACATTTTCGGAATTCCCGGATCCGCTGAAGGCGATGAGCACATCTCCGGGAGACACGAAATTCTCCAACTGTTGCGCGAATACATCCTCATATGAAAGATCATTCGCATAGGCCGTCAGTAGAGGGACGCTGTCGGTCAGGGCAAGGGCGCGGAAACGCGGCTCTCCCGGCGGGAAGGCAATTCCCTTTGCCAGGTCCTCGATAAAATGAGAAGCGGTGGCGGCGGAGCCGCCGTTTCCACAGGCAAAGACGAAACGACCCTTCTTTCGAGTTTGCCATACCAATTCGGCAAATGCCTCCACCTCTTCAGACTTCGCCTTCTCTAGTAGCTGGCGGACCTGTTCCAGATAGGTCTTTACATAGGGATCGCTCATTTGTGCTGCTCCTGTGTGTTGCTGAACCACTCAATAGTCTTCTCCAAACCCTCCCGCAGCCCGACTTTAGGTTCCCAGCCGAGAGCCTCACGGGCGAGGCTGATATCCGGCCGGCGAACCTTGGGGTCATCCTCGGTGGGCGCGGGTCGAAAAACTATCTCGCTGCTCGATTTCGTCATATCTCTTATAGCTTTGCCGAGTTCGAGGATGGTCATTTCTGTTGGATTCCCGATGTTAACGGGGGTATGAATATCGGAGTGGAGGAGGAGAAAAATCCCCTCCACCAGATCGGAGACATAGCAGAAGGAGCGCGTCTGGCTGCCATCCCCGTAGCAAACAAGTGGCTCGCCTTTGAGCGCGCTGTCAACAAAAGCGGGTATGGCGCGGCCGTCATTGCGCCGCATTCGCGGGCCGTAAGTATTGAAGATACGTGCGATCTTCGTATCCAATCCGTGAACATTATGATAAGCCATAGTGATGGCCTCGGCAAAGCGTTTCGCTTCATCATATACGCCGCGGGAGCCGATGGGATTCACGTTCCCGTAGTATTCTTCCTTCTGGGGGTGTACCAGGGGGTCGCCATACACTTCGGAGGTGGAAGCAAGCAGAAAACCGGCGCCTTGAGACTTGGCTAATCCCAATGCATTATGAGTGCCCAGAGCTCCCACCTTCAGGGTATGGATGGGATGCTGGAGGTAATCTACGGGACTCGCAGGACTGGCAAAGTGAAGCACATGATCAACTTCATCAGGGAGATGGATATGCTGCGTGACGTCATGTTTGGTGAATTTGAAGCGGTCATTCCCGGCATGATGAGAGATGTTGTCCATACTGCCCGTAATAAGATTGTCCAGGCAGATGACACGCAAACCTCGTGTGAGCATCAGGTCACAAAGATGCGACCCCAGGAAACCCGCGCCTCCGGTTATCAATACGCTCTTCATGTTCAGAATTTCCAATGCTGTCGAACTATAACGTCAGTGCCTTGCAGCGTCAAATAGGCGTGATCATAACGGAGCCAAAACTGCAGGAAAGAGCAACAGCCCCATTGTGATTCAAGAACGCTTATGGTAGAATACTACTATAAATGGTGAAACCGCAATAACCCTGCGGTGTGCGTGGTTGTTCTCAAAAGTTTGGAGCCAACACCCGAACCTAGGGAGCCTGAGTCTGGGCCCCAAGTGGGATCCCTGAAATAATCGGGAAGCACGCGGAGTCCATGAGCGGCGCCCACCTGCTAATGCAGGTTCACAAACTGCGAGGCACACGGCACTGCGGGGTTTTTCGTCGCCTGAGAATACAGGGCATAGCGCCGGCATCGCGCGTGAATGAACGAAGTTGACGTCGTAATAGTCTTGGTCGTGGGGCTGAGTGTATACCACGGGGCCGCGAGAGGCGTACTCATTGGCGCCATCGATTTGTTTTCGATACTGTTGGCGCTTACGATAGGTTCCCTGATTTGGCGGGTTGCTGCGGTAATCCTCAAGGCGATTGGCTTTCCCGAATTTCTCTCCGGCCTGCTGGGGTTCATGCTCGTTTCGGTCGGGGTTGCCGTTGGTGTGGTCTATCTCGGGTCATTGCTGGTGAGGGACTTGGAGTTGGGGAAGTGGCCCGATCGCATTGGCGGAGGGATCTCTGGGCTTCTTTTCGGGCTATTGCTCTCCGCGCTCTTGTTGATGATCTCCGGAGTACTTCCGCACCCGCGAGAGTCCATGCTGCGTTCCGCTTTGGGGCCTCGAATCATCAGTCTGGTGCCGACCTCATATTCCGCCCTGGAACGGGCCGGAATCGCGCTCCCCAAACTGGTTGTGCTTCCACTGGACTATCGCGACGAATTGAAGGGAGTTCGGCGGGGCCCACAGTTCCTGCAAATCAACTTCAGCAAACTTGATGGTATGACCTGTATGAAATGCCGTTCTGCGGTCGATTTCCAGGGGTACAGGTTTCAGCGGGGTACTCTCATCTCACCGAAATTCCAGTGTCCCAATTGCGGACGTACTACGGATGGCTGTCAGACCTTCGAGGGTTTCCACCGTATTTACGATCAATGTCCTGTTGAACTTGCGCGGGAGGGCGTCAAGTTCGATTGTGGAGTATGGACGAATGGGGATTTCATTCTGCCGAAGGGCCCTTGTCCCATTGACGGGAACGAGTTGAAAAAAGGACGTCACGCGTCACAGGGACCCGCGGTCACCTCTACCGCCGCCTCCGGTATGAGATAGCGATTTGCTGCTTCAAGCAGTTGTTCTCGATCCAGAGAACGAATAATCCCCGGAAATCGCTTCGGATAGTCAAGGCCCAAGCCATGGTACTCTATCTGATGGAGCACTGCGGCGATCCCGTCATTTGTCTCCAGCCGAAGAGCGAGTGAGCCGATTTGGCTGCTCTTGGCTTCGGCTAACTCATCCGTGGAAACCGGCTCCTTCGCCAGTTTCTTGATTTCCTCCCAAATGCTCTCTCGGGCACGTTTCAGGTTCGCCGGATTGACTCCCGCCTGAACGAGCCAGTGCCCGCCATATTTCCAGGCGTGAAGGCGGGAGAAGACATAATAGGCCAGGCCCTGCTCATCCCGGATGTTCTTGCCAAGCCTACCCATAAGCCCCAGCCGGCCCACGATCAGACAAGCCAGGTCAGCGGCATAGTAGGCGGGGTTGCTTCTCGTCAGTGCAGGAAAGCCCAGTGCAATATCCGCCTGAGATTTATGCATCATGGAGACATTTCGCCGACGCAGTTCATTGGATACGGCAAGTGCAGGTATGTTGGGCTCTCTAGATTCATCCTTCTTCCAGCCGGCAAAAACCTTTTCCGTCGCCTCCAATACAGCCTGTGGTTCGATGTCTCCCACTGCCACGAGAATCAAATCCGCGGGGCTGAAATTGGTGTGGTGAAATTCCGCTATTGATTGGCGATTAATTGCGCGTACAGTGTCTTCTTCTCCCAATCTGTTGCGCCCATAAGGGTGATTGGCCGGATATAAGAGCCTGCGGAAAGTTTGTTCGGCAACCGTTCGGGTATCGTCCCTTTCCTGCTGAATCCCGGTAAGCGTTTCCGAACGGACCTTCTCGACCTCTTCGGAGGGAAAGGAGGGCTCCCGCCAACATTCAGCCAGCACCTCCAGAAGCCTGGAAATATCGCGGGCCATGCATTTCGCGCCGGCATGGGCCTCCTCCAAAGCAGAGGCGAAGGACAGGCTTGCCCCGATTGATTCCACCGATTCAGCGATCTCCTGATGGGAATGTCGGGCTGTACCTCGCATCACCAAGCGAGATGTGAGGCTGGCCAGGCCCGCCTGTTCATCGGTCTCCCGAACGCCTCCCGCGGCAAGAGAGGCGCGAATTACGGCCGTGGGGGTATTGTGATTGGGGCAAACCAGCAAAACCCCGCCTCCGGAGAGCGGGAAACGTTGAATGTCCATTGTACGGCCGGTGTTGCCGCCGCTGTCGTGTGTTATGGGGGTGAAATGAAATGCGCGTCGGGGCGGCCCCGCGCCGGAGTTGCCTGTAGTCGTTCCTTCTGTGGGAATGAATTGTCCCACTGTGCAGTTATTGGGCTTCAGATAGGTTGCCGCAACTCGCTGTACGTCCTCAGGTCGAACCTTGGGAAGATCCTCAACAAGTCTATCCAGGTAATCATGGGAAGCGACACTGGCAAATCCACCAAGAACGAAAGCCTGAGCGGAAACGCCGTCTGCACTGTAGGCAAGCTGGGCCTTGGTCTGTCGAAGCGCCTTCTTCATTTCTGAGGAAGAAGGGGGTTCGCTGCATATTTTGTGCAATTCTGCCGATAGGGCTTGCTCTACTCTTTGAGGGTCTACGCCGGTTCTTACTGTTGCGAGAAAGAAGAAAAGCGAAGGATCATGGGAATGAGGAAGCATGGATTGCACGGAAGAGGCGAGCCCCGCATCCACGAGCGCGCGATACAGCCGGCTGGAACGTCCCATCCAGGCTCCACCTTGAAAAGAAATGGTCTTGGCTCCACTGAGAATGGTATCCAGGGTCATCAGTGCAGGGATATCCGGATGGCCCACAGCAGGGACGTGAAAGCCGGCCTGCAGGTAGGCGGTTGTGCCGGGGCGGCGGACCGACACCCTTCGCTCTTCTTGCTGGGGAGGCTCCACCTCGGTTACTGGGGGAGGTATTGCTCCGGAAACAATGGAACCGAAGAGGTTTTCCGCCTTCTTCAGCATTTCGTCTGTGGAGAAGTCACCGACAATGAGAAGAATGGCATTATTGGGGCCGTAGTAAATCTGATAATACTGATACAGATCATCTCTCGTCATGTTTCGCAGATCGCGCTTATGACCGATTACCTGCCAGCGGTACGGATGAACCTGGAACGCGGCGGCCATCATCTGTTCCAAGAGGAGAAACTCCGGACTGTTCTCCGCTCCTTCTCGCTCCGAAATGATTACTGTGCGTTCAGATTCCGTTTCCTTTGGATCGAAGAGAGCATTTGCCATCCTGTCGGCTTCTATCTCCAGGCCGAGATCCACCTCACTTGCCGGCAGGGTTTCGAAATATGCAGTTAGATCATTATCAGTGAAACCGTTGTTGTACCCGCCCACTCTTGCGACGTGTTTGAAGATGTCGCCTTTCTTGAACTTCTTGCCTCCCTTGAAGAGCATGTGCTCTACCCAGTGGGAGCATCCCGTAATACCTTCGCGCTCATTGCGAGAGCCCACTTTATACAAGGCCCATACGGTGACCACAGGCGCGGTGTGCATTTCCTTGGTGAGAACTGTTAGACCATTATCCAGTTGGGTGAGTTTCACCCCTGAGGCGATAGACATGACTGTTTCAACTCCCAAAGATCACTCGGATTCTTCTTCTGAAAGCTCGGTTGGAATGGGTTCGATCCAGGGGGGCCTCGGCTCTGTTTCCTTCTCCTCCTCCTTCGGGGGAGACGGCGAGAAAGCGGGGCGAGGACCTTTGCTGATGACGGCCTGGACCTGGCTGTTCTCGGGCAAGCGTGTGCCAGGGGCTGGAAGTTGTGCGATAACGAATCCTTCGGGCAGCCGCGCGTGGTAAACACGACGGACTTGCCCCAAGAAGAGGACCTTTTCCTCAAGCACAGCTCGCGCTCGGCGCTCGGACATCTCTCTGATATCCGGCGCGTTTGTCCATGCAGACCCGTCGGAGATTATCAGGTCTATATGTCGTCCTTGCTTGACTCTCCTGCCTGAGGGGGGGGTCGCCTCTATGACCTTGCCTTTGTCAATCGTGTCACTTGGCCGATGCCCGGCTATCCTCACGCGCAGGTCTGCATGCCGCAATAGTATCTCTGCGGCGGACTGGTCAATGCCTTCAACCCTGGGAACCGTGACTTCCCGCGGCGAACTGCGGTGTAAAGCAAACAGCAAGGTGTATATTAAACCCGCGATTATGACTATCGTCAGCAGAAGCCTCAGCAATCCGAACCAGAGCGGCGGCAGAGGCTTGTCCTTGACCTCCGACATCCCTTTGGCGTACTTGATGCGTGATGCCTTTGAATCGCGCATGATTACTGTTCCCGCAGCCCTGCATGGTTGAGCCTGGCAATAGCCGCGCGGTGCTCTTTGAAGGTCCGGGAGAAGATATGCGAGCCGTCCGGTCTGGCGACATAGAACAGAAAAAGGCTTTGGCCTGGGCGCAGGACAGCTTCAATACTTGCCCGGCCGGGATTATTTATGGGCCCCGGCGGAAGGCCAAAATGGAGGTAGGTATTATAAGGACTGGGTGTCTCAAGGTCGGCATAGGAAAGGCGCGATTTCCTTTCGTCCAGGGCGTATTGCACCGTGGCGTCGCACTCCAGTCTCATGCCTTTGTGCAGGCGATTGAGAAGCACACCGCCGATAAGCGGCCGTTCCTCCGCAAGTCTCGCTTCCGCTTCAACGAGAGAGGCGAGAGTGATAATCTCGTGGAGGTTGAGTACCGTTTCACTGGGATTGCTCGGGAAAGTGATGCTTGACTGATTATTAAGCAATCCATCCCACACTACCTCTTCGAAACGGTTTAGCATCTTGCAGATTACTTCTTGCGTTCCCTGGCGGCCGTCAATGTCGTAGGTGTCTGGAAAAAGATAACCTTCAAGAGAATCGTCTCCTTTTGGAAAAGGTGTTGAGAAACTCCTGGCGTTTACCGTGGTCAGGGCGAGGAATTCACCGGCTCTGCTGATCCCGTTTTCGTGAAGCAAGACATCAATCTGTTTTGAAGTGAGCCCTTCGGGGATTGTCACTCGGATGGTGTGTACTCTGCCCTCTTCGAGAAAAGTAAGGATTTGCCACGGTGTCTGTGATGGGCTGAGGCGATAACGGCCTGGCTGGAGTCTTCGGCCTTTACCGGTGAGAACAGCCGCGGTTATGAAGGATTTCTGGCCAAATGGAGAAACAAGCCCGGCTTCCTGGAGAGAATCCGCCAGCCCCAACATAGGCATTCCGGAAGGAACGGTCAGCATCTGCCATCGCGCTTGGCTGCTCTTGGGACGGTGGAGATTCAACCACAGCCACCCGGCAAGTGCGAGGCTGCCGATTATTACGATGAGAACGATTAATTTCTTCACTAAGAGGAGCCCTCCCTATTGCGATAAGTGTCGAGATATGCTTGTAAGAGAAGTGCTGCAGCCACCATATCCGCGCGTACCCTGCGATTTTCCCGGCTGACATCTCCTTCCAGGAGGGCTTTCTGCGCCTGGGTGGTGGTCAATCTCTCATCCCAGCAGACCACGGGGATGCCGCTGGTTTCTTCCAGAACTTCGGCAAAAGCCTGCACTCCTTCCGCTTCGGGCCCGCGGGTTCCGTTCATATTAAGAGGCAGTCCGATGACCATCTTCTCCACGCCATTGTCTTTTGCTGCCGCAGTAATGCGGTTCAAGGCATATGCACTTGAGTCATATTCAAATACCTCAAATGGAGAGGCGAGTATTCCCAGGGCATCGCTTAAAGCGAGCCCGATGCGCTTTTTCCCCAGATCAATGCCCAGGATTCTCACGCGTCGCCTCCAAAGAGAGGTGAATCAGCCCTATCATCGGCAGGCAGGTTATTGCTATTCCGGCAACTATACCGGAATCATTCAACAGTGACGCCGCTACACCTCCCATTCCACAAGCGGCAAGCGCAGCCGCAAATGATGGATACCGGTCAACGACTTCCCTCAGTCTGCGCGGTGGCCGTAGAGGCAGGACGATCAATCCCGCAAAGACGGGAACTGCGAGAGCCAAGAATGGGCTGTAGGTGGAAAATCTGACTGCCATGATGAGTTTTCGCTTAATTATAGCAGGAATTACGGCAGAGCCCTCAGTGAGTGTCAATCTCAGGGAATCACCAAGATGAGACTGGCGGGCAGACGGCAGGGCCAGTTCAGTGGCGATAAGAATCAAAGCCGCCAGAACGAACAGGGCCGCGGCGACCGGCAGGCTCTTTCTGCGCAGGAATATGGGAGATAGCAGAAGCCAAAGAGCCAGAGCCGTGAGCGCGGCGCTTAGCCCTTGACCCCAGTTGGCTCCCGCAAGAGAACTTCCAATCGAAAAGACCATCAGAATCAGGAGAAAGGTAATTGCCGCACGAGGGCTGCGCCTGGTGATAGCTCCTGCCGAATCCAACAATATGCCGGCCGAGAGAATAGTCGCAGAAATGAGGAGACCAGCCTCGTGATTCCCGAGACCGTAGAAGCGGCCGCTGATTATAGGATCAAACCCCAACAGCGAACGCCGCATGATCGGAGAGCCGGCGAGAAGATCCGCCCACACGGCCGCCGCGGTTGCCAGGCAGATGATACCGAACGCATTGGGAAAGCGGCCCATTCGACTCGCAACCGCCGCTATCATGCCGGCCACCAATAGGACTGCCATAAGATAGACGACAGCACTATCTAGAGAGGTGGCGGAAAGAAGAAAGACCGCCAGAGGAGAGGCCGTCAGAAGCAGAATCACAGCCGCAAGCAGGTTAGCTGCGCGACCCGCGGCCTTCGGAACAGCGAAGAGAAGGACCACCAGAAGAAAGAGTACAGCACCCGCAATCGCAATGAATAATCGCGTAAACTCCTCTCTCAAACGGTGAGCGACCGCGGTCTGGCGGTCAAGAGCGTCAAGAGTCTCCAGGGGGGTGGGGGAGGCCTGTGCGTAAAGGGGCCGACCCGTCATCTCCACTGAGCCACCGATAGAGAAGAAAGTGAGAACTGTGGGAGCAAAATCCGAATTTGCCACAAGACCCGTGCGATGTGTGCTGGAACTCTCAAGCAGACCGGAAGAGAAGCCTGCCCCTCTGATTGCAATAGGGGCGAATGCCCGGACATACTGGTTGACGAATCTTGGGCAAGAGGGAGAGATCAGGCCTACAAGAGTATCCCCGCCGGCGGAGTCCCATATTTCACCCAGGAGTGCATCCGCCTGCGTGAGAGTGTTCATTCTTCCTTCGTCTGGATCAAAATAGGAGGGATATGATTCCTGATAGGCAGGCTGGGGAAGTGCCAGGCTGATGACGATGAATCCTCTCGCTTCAGACACAATGCGCATTACTTCGCCTGGGGAGACATCTAACAAGCGCGGCACATTGCCGGCCATATCAGCCACCAGGACAGGCGACATATCCGAAGAAGTACCAATTCTTATCAATGTGCGTTCGATTGCACTGCTTGCCAGTGTCTCTCCAAGAAGCCCCGGCTTTGCCTGAGTGAAACCCCGCTCGTTTGCCCGGACGATGTCAGCGAAATTCGTGATCTCTGCAGGGGCACCCATGTTTGGACTGTCAACACGTGCTTGCTTAACCTGGGCCTCCGCACCCCGTCCGGCTCCCAGTGTCACCCACACACTTGCCGGGTCTCTATCCTGCGGGCCTTTCGTATTCATTAGACCCACGGCTGCAGTTTGCAGGAAGCGGGACATATTAGGAAGTTGAGGGGAGCGGAGTTCCTGCCAGGTCGCTCCATCGAGCACGAGGACAATCGCGGTCTTATTGCCCGGGGAAGGAACAGCGGCTGATGCCGAAAGAGTTGGCAGCACTCCAATTGCAGCCAAGGCGAGCGACAGATGAAAGATTGACCATCTCACTATTGCTGCTCTGTTAGCAAGATTCGTACCTGTGCCAGGGCTTCATCCAGGCGAGACACGTCCTTGATTCCGGCTTGAGCGAAATCAGGGCGGCCGCCTCCACCTCCGCCGGCGGCTTTTGCCACCTCACCGATAATCTTGCCGGCATGAAAACCCTTCTTCACCAGGTCAGGTGAGACTTTAGCCACCATGGAGGAGCGCTTCTCTCCTTCGGACGCCAAAACGACGACCCCGCTGCCCAACCGGTCTATCAGTGAATCGGCAAGACTTCTGAGCGCATCCTGATTCAATGGAGGAACGCGAGAGGCTATGACAGGTATTTCGCCCACTTTCTCCATGGAGGCAAGCAAATCATCGGCAAGTCCGCGCGCCTGTTTGTGCTGTGCCGAAGCCATCTTGCGCTGTGTTTGTTTGAGTTCATTCAGAAGGTCCTCAATCTTGCGAACGATGTCTTCTTCGGGAGTGCGGAGTAACTTCGCAACAGCGGCCAGGCGGCGAGAATCCTCCCGCATCTTCTCCATTGCCCGAAGGCCGGTCAGCGCCTCGATTCTCCTCAGTCCGGCCCCAATGCTGCCCTCACTTGTGATGACGAATGATCCCACTTCGCCGGTCGAGCGCAAGTGAGTTCCGCCGCAGAGTTCTTTGCTGAAGTCCCCTATCAGCAACACGCGCACTTCTTCTCCATATTTCTCGCCGAAAAGAGCCATCGCGCCCATGGAACGGGCTGTCTGTTGGTCAGTTAGAACTGCTTCTACCGAGCGGTTCTCAAGGATGAGACGGTTGACTTCTGAGGCAATCCTCCCCAACTGTTCAGTTGACGGCCTCTCGAAATGCGAGAAGTCGAACCTCAAGTAGTCCGCATCCACCAGGGAACCGGACTGGAGGGAATGTTCTCCCAGGGTTTCTCTGAGGGCGAAGTGGAGCAGATGTGTGGCCGTATGGGCGCGGGCAATCGCCTGGCGGCGCTGACTATTTGCAGATGCTTGAACCGCTCCTCCAACCTTGAGCGATCCCTTCTTGACACGAACATGGTGAGCAATGACACCTGCTATGGGAAGGGTCGTATCCAGCACCTCACAAGAGGTGTCGGCTGACTCCAATGTTCCCGTATCACCGACCTGGCCCCCGGCTTCAGCATAAAAGGGGGTGTGGTCGAGGATGATTTCAGCCTCGCCGGAGGCAAGGTTCTGCTTCTTTTCCCCATCCTGGATAATGCTGAGGACCTTGGCTTCAGCCTGTGTCTTCTCATAGCCTACAAATTTGGTCGCGCCGATGAACTCCTGGTAAACGCCGGACCTTTGAGCCGCGAACTTCTCGCCCACCGCGGCACGGCTGCGGGCCCGCTGTTTGTGCAACTCGGCCTCGAAACCCTCTTCATCCACTTCCAGACCGCTCTCGGCCGCTATTTCTCGTGTCAGGTCAAGCGGTATTCCATAGGTGTCGTAGAACTTGAAGAGTGTCTCACCCGGCAGTCGGCCTTGGCATTCTCTGACGGTCTTCTCGAGAAGAGGGAAGCCGCTCAGAACGGCGGCCTCGAACCGTTCTTCCTCTGCTGCCACATTATCTTGAATGAACTTGAGATTGGTGCCTAGTTCATGGTACGCAGACTCCATGGTGGCGCAGACCGTTTTCACAACAGGAGTCAAGAACTGTTGAAGGCCGTCTTGGCGGGCATCTCCGGCAGACAGCGCGCCGCAGAGTTTCCATCCGAAATAAGAAGCGCGCCGCAGCAACTTCCGCACAACATAACCTCTGCCTTCATTTGAGGGCAAAACTCCTTCGGCTAGGGAAAAGGCGACCGCCCGGCTGTGGTCGGCGATAATTCGGATCACAGTGAGATTCGATGTACTATGTGCTATCTTGTAGTCAGGATTGAGTTCCTTTGCGCGTTTATGAATCGCTTCAACAATGGGCTGGAAGATGTCGGTCTCGAAGATGTTGTTCTTACCTTGCAGAAGCGCGGCGAGCCTTTCCAATCCCAGGCCGGTATCAACACCCGGATTCTCCAACGGCCGGCGCTTGCCCGGAGCCTCCTGGAAGAACTGCGGGAAAACAAGATTCCAGTATTCATTGAAGCGGTCACAGGAACAGCCCGGCCGGCAGTCCGCTCGTCCGCAGCCGAACTCTTCGCCGATATCGAGGTAAAGTTCGGAATCCGGCCCACAAGAGCCTACCCAGGTATCTGAGAGGGGCCACCAGTTGTCTTCCAGTTTAACAATCTTGTCTTCGGGCACGCCTATCTTGCGCCAGGTGGAATAGGCCTCATCATCTTCGGGGTGGACTGATATCCAGATACGCTCTGTGGGCAAGTCCAGTTCCTTGACCGAGTATTCCCAGGCCCATTCGATGGCTTCTTTCTTGAAGTAATCGCCGATAGAGAAATTGCCCAGCATTTCGAAGAAAGTCTCGTGCCAGGCATCTCCGACCTCATCAATATCGTCCGCGCGCAGGCATTTCTGGCAGGTCGCCAGCCTGGGCGCTGGCGCGGGTACATCACCGCGGAAAGCGGGTACGAATTGCTGCACACCCGCGCTCGTAAAGAGTGTCGTCGGATCCTCTGGAATCAGCGAAGTGCCGGCCGTGACCTTGTGGTCCCGGGCGGCGAAGAAATCGAGAAACGATTTACGAATTTGCTCCGAAGTCATCATTGTTCAGTCACCACTTCCGGTCATTATAGCAAAGAAGCCGCATCTTTTGCGGAACCAGGAAGGGGTGCTCTTGCCAAGGGCGAAGCAGTGTAGATGGACACTACATCCCCTGGAGTACCAAGCCCGCGCACTTGCTGAAGATGCCATCCCGCTGAAAGTCTCTGCAAGCCGGGCTTCCGGGTGGATACTCGGAGATATCTGTTCTCAAGTCTGTAAAGAACAGGAGAGTGGAGATGAGGAGAGTGTTCGAGCTGGCTTGCATAGTGTTGGTGGTTCTGCTTGCCGGATGCGGTGTGGCTCGCAGAGCACTTGCGAAAATGACGCGGCCGGCGTTTCCAGAGCCAGTAGAAGAGGCGCTTGAGTACCTGGAAGCGGATGCTGACTTGGAGGAGTTGAGTGATTGGGACATCACCTATCGAGTGAGTAAGTACGAAGATGAATGGAATGAAGAACCCGTCCCTCCCCACAGGATTCGTGCACGTTACAAGGCCCCCCATCACCTCCTGGTTGAAAGAGAAGGGTACGCGCCTTTCCGTGCTCTCGCGGACGAGGAGAGTACGAAGATCTATTTCCCTGACTACCGCCTGATGTTGTGGGTACTCCCAGACAGCGCGCCATATGTAGCTCTGGACAATATCTCGCTTAGCGGCGAAGAGGACTCCTTGTATTGGAGCAGGCTTGACAACGTAGTATTCCTCAGGCGAGCTCGGCGGGGTAAAGAAGACTACAAGCTACTGGCTGATGAAGTCGTTGCCGGTAGAAAGTGTTCCGTAGTTCAAGTGAAGTGGCAGGACGAAGAAGACTGGTACGGATGGAGCGGTGAAGAGATAGTCACCACACGCTGGATTGACAAACAGTACGACGTTACGATGGCGATTCGGAGTGTTGTAGATGGTGAAGTAATCGGAGAAGGACGAGTTGAGGAAGTACATATCAATGAAGGCATTGATAAAGGGATCTTCTGCCTGGAAGTTCCCGATGGCACGTTAAGTTACAAGGGACCCTTCTACGTGGATGCTGCTCGATCAATAGCCGAATATGTCAAATCCGGGTTTAAGCAACCTGATCCTTATCTGGCAGCGTTCCCTGAACTGAGACAGCCGGTGCAGTTGCTGCGGCCTCGGTATCTGCCGCCGGGCTTTGCGGCGTTCTGCAGGTACGCTGAGGGGGATGACGAGGCCTGGTATGTTACATCACTATTCATCAATACTTCAGGTGGTACGATTGAGCTCAATCAAGAGACGCAGAATAGCCGTGAGAGACCAGAGCTCGGCAAATCCCGTGCATTTGAGCCGGCGACTATTCGCGACCTCCCTGCCCACTCGTGGCATTATAGGAAGCCATACGAGGGCGTTATCCTTGCATGGGAAGAGAACGGGATGAAATTGTGGCTGGAAGGCACAGATGTTCCCGAGACAGAGTTGTGCAAGATGGCTGAGGGCATGGAGTGGGCAACGCTCGACCCTGAGTGCGGAATAGTCGTAATAGATATGGCGGAGGCTGAGAGGCTGCTGGGCGAGAAGATTCTAGCACCTTCCTATCTGCCCGCGAGAAGCGCGCTGTCAAGAATCATGGTGTATCCGGGGTATAGCGTTACATTGGAGTACTCCCAAGCTAGTGCAGGATCGATTGAACTCGTACAGTACGCGGATACTGAGGGCTTTGAAAGCGAGATGAAGCCTTACGGCGCTCAGGCAACTACGGTGGGCCCCTACAGGGCCTGGCATAGTTCGACAACAGGGCCACCTTGTATCGTATGGGTTCAAGGAGACACGCTCCTCATCTTGAGCGCAAAGATGCCAAAGAAGGAGTTGTTCAAGATCGCAGAATCACTCAAGCCGGCTGTGACTCAAACGACGAAGTAGATGGATTCATTCCAGCGGCCCCAAGGCTACGATGGTGGGATCTGCAGAGAAGGAACGCTTCGCCACTCGGCCGATGTCTTCAGCAGAGATTCTCTCGAAGCGGTGAAGCAGTCTGCGATGCGAGACTACTTTGCCTTCGTAAAGCATACCATTAGCGAGCCGCTGCATGCGGAAAGAAGTGCTTTCTCTGGCGAGGGCGAGTGATCCATGGACGTGAGATTTGGCCTGCGATAAGTCCTCCTCAGAGACCCCGTTGCGCTGGAGTTTATCCAGTTCCGCCCGGATGAGGCCAAGGACTTCGGACAGATTCTCATTGGCAGTCCCGGCGTGGATAAGAAAGAGGCCGGTATTGCGGCAGAGGATGGAGTAAGAGCCGATGGAATAGGCCAGGCCTCTGTTCTCTCTTATCTCTTGAAAGAGTCTTGAAGAAGTCGAGCCGCCCAGTAGTGTGTCGCAGAGTGCCATGGTATAGCGATCCCTATGTGTGTGAGAGGTGCCGGGTAACGCCAGACAGAGATGGACCTGTTCGGTGTCGCGGGAGATGCGCTTTTCTTGAGTATGAAACGAAGGGTTGGGTATCTCCTGCGCGGGTTCAGCGGGGTTCACATGCTCAGTAGCCTTCTCGACCAGCGCGACCAACTCCTCATGGTCAAGCGCCCCGGCCGCCGCCACCAGCATCTTGTCCGGAGTGTAATGGCTGCGNNTGAAGAGAATGGCCCAGCGGATGGCCCTGCCAGGCTGTCTCCACCGTCAGTTCATGCACGTATTCCTCTGCATTATCCTCCAGCCTGTGCGCCTCCTGCACGATGACCTCCCGCTCCATTTCCACATCGCGAGCATCAAAACGGGAGTGAAGCGCCATATCGAAGATGACATCTACTCCCAGGGGAAGGTCTTCATCCAGAAGCCGCGCATAAAGGCAAGTATATTCACGGTCGGTATAGCCGTTGAGATGGCCGCCGACATTGTCTATCTCTGCTGAAATCTGCCGGGCGGTCCTGCGCTGCGTACCCTTGAAAAGCATGTGTTCCAGATAATGGTTGATGCCCGATAGCCGCTCCGGCTCGTCAGGCAGGCCCACGCCTATCCAGAGGCCGATAGCAGCGGATTCCACCTGGGGTATACGCTCACTGACTATTCTTAAACCATTATTGAGTTGTGTGACTTTGATCATTTTCCCATTCCGACTAGCCTGCCGTCGGTTGGCAGGAAGATTCACTCGCCAATTGACTGGAGCCTCCACAGTGTCATCTCTGGCGGACACCAGAGCCGCAGACGGAGGCGGGTATGACCTACTCCTCGGGTGACTACCAGCAAACTTTCGCCGTTTGCGACTGTGTGGACACCGCTGCTGTAGCGGCACGGAAGCGAAGTATGAATGTAAAGCGGAGTCCCGCCGGGAAGGCAAATCTGTCCGCCATGAGTATGACCGGAGAAAATGACAGAGGCCCGTTCTATACCGTCGCGTTTGATAACAACTGGTGAGTGCGCCAGCAAGACCACAGGCTCGCCCGCGGGGACGTCTCTTAAGGCAGCCGCGAGATCATCCTTGCGAGTGTGAGGATCATCTACACCGGCAATCCAGATTCTCTTCCCTTGATATGATACGGGAATTGCGCTGTTGAGCAGTACTTTGGCCTCCGTGCTGCGCCATTCGTCGAGCAATTCGGACCTGTCAACGTGCATTCGATCTCGAAGGGCATCCTTATTGCCAGGTACCGCAAAAGTGGGCCAGCGCGCGGATACATTCTGAAGGAACCTCTTTGCTTCGGCGCGTCCCTTTCCTCCGGGAGCCAGCAAGTCGCCGGTGATTATCACACAATCTGGATGTGTATGTTGAATGATGGCCATTACCCGGTCCGGCAAATCACTGCCATCGCGGAAATGCAAATCACTGAGATGCAGCACTTGCCAGCCGTTGATCTCCCGAGGCCAGGAAGGAAGTTTCAATTCGCCCTGGCTGAGGGAGAGTGTATTCGCCTCGCGCGAGCCCTTTCTCAGGAGAGAAGCAAGGCCTGCGGTGATGACAAGGCTTACCAGGATCCATTTCCAGGGGAGTGAGTGGAGAGTCAGCATCAGCATGAGATACTAGTATAGCAGATTGTCTGATGATTTTGCGTCCTGCCGAACGCTGCGCAGCTCTCCCGTGTACAGAGAGCACAATGTTATTGACCTGCAGAATGGCCTGAGATAGAATCTAACAAAGGCGGGCCCGTAGCTCAGTGGCAGAGCAGTCGGCTCATAACCGATCGGTCCCTGGTTCGAATCCAGGCGGGCCCATTGTCATCTTGCTTCTCCGAGCCTCGCGTAGGAGCATCAGTCACTCGGAACAAACGGGTTACTTTCTCTCTCCTGGCCGATTGTGGTAA
>JABAOH010120714.1_pt1 | contig 19786 bp, 20 predicted proteins | sample 7062181 | NCBI WGS metagenome assembly JABAOH01 (sample SAMN14538630, study PRJNA623070) | marine sediment metagenome | biome: marine biome [ENVO:00000428]; feature: marine pelagic biome [ENVO:01000023]; material: deep marine sediment [ENVO:00002113]; isolation source: pool of 5 deep marine... | reverse complement strand
TTCCGGGTCTTTGACGAGCACCGGCGATGCTGCGAGCAAAACCTGGGCGCGAGGGGCATAGGTCTTCAAATTCTCCTTGATTCTCTCAATGCCGTGGGGGGGAGCGGTATCGACTTTGTTGATGATCGCAACGTCGGCCATCCGCATGTTAATCTCCCCGGGATAATAGAGCAGCTCATGACCAGCTCGGTGAGGATCGAAGAGCACGATGTGGAAAGCCGGATGGTAAAATGGCGTATCGTTGTTTCCACCATCCCAGACGATGATATCGGCGTCTGCCTCAGCCTGGGTGAGGATTATGCCATAGTCAACCCCAGCGTAAACGGTTATTCCCTGATCAACGAGGGGCTCGTACTCCTCCCTCTCCTCAATCGTGCATTTCTCCCTTTCAAAGTCGGCGTATCGCGAAAAACGCTGGACGACCTGTTTCTTTAGATCGCCATAGGGCATGGGGTGCCGCACCGCGACCACTCTTTTGCCCATTCCTCTGAGAATTTCACAGACCTTTCGGGTGGTTTGTGATTTCCCACATCCAGTCCGCACGGCACAGACAGCAATGACCGGTTTGGTGGATTTGAGCATCGTATAGGTCGCCGCTAGAAGGATGAAATCGGCTCCTTCGCTCATGGCAATGCATCCCCTGTGCATGACTTCCACGTGGGGGATATCGCTGTAGGAAAACGCGACGAGATCCACATTGTTTTTCCTGACGAGCTTTCCAAGATCCTCTTCCGAGAAGATAGGAATCCCATCAGGATAAAGGCGACCTGCCAATTCTGGAGGGTAACGCCGCCCTTCAATGTCAGGAATTTGCGTCGCTGTGAAGGCAATGACGTTGTATCGCCGGTTATCTCTGAAATAGAGATTGAAATTATGGAAATCCCTTCCTGCTGCGCCCATGATGATGACTTTTTCGACCACGGCAATCCCTCCTCCAGTGCAATTTCAACGGGGAATCTATCTCACAAAAAGCTCCCCGGAGATCTGTGAAGAAGTCCCTCTTCGTTTCTCTGGACTTGGCTTCGAGGGTGTCAGTTCCCGGTCGTCCGTCGTCAGTTGCAGCGAATGATTCGGATGACCGAATGACAAACGAGATGCCTCGAATATCGTGTGACGAGTGTTAGTTCTCATCTCTGAACCCTTATAACAGAGGACGGACCACGAACAAGAACATTCGAACTCAAAGCACTTTTTCAAGCCTTGCGAACCCGCTCTCGAGGTGACTCGGTCCGATTGGGCTGTGCCTAAAGATTTAAGTCGAAAAATCCGATGATATATGTTGAGGCGGTCAAAGGAGGCGTTCCCCTCCATGAAAGTGCTTCCAGCAAAGCCTGTCTCGGAGCGCTCTTTATCTACCAAGAGAAAAGGCCATCAGGGTGCTGTTCTCATTGTCGACGACGATGAGGGAATTCGGGAGGTCCTCCAGGAGATTATACAACTCTTCGGGTTTACTTGTAAGACTGCGGAGAGCGCTGCAGAGGCCCTCAGGCTCCTCAAAAAGGAGCCTTTCGAGATCATGGTCACCGACATCAAAATGCCCGGGATAGATGGCATGGAACTCTTGAGAAGGGCGAAGGGGCAGTCTGAATCCCTTGACATCATCATGATGACCGGATTCAGTGGTGACTACAGTTTCAGCGATGTGGTCATGGCGGGCGCCAGTGACATCATCCCCAAGCCGATCAACCTCGAGGACGTTGAAGCGAAGATCAAGCGGGTCGTCAGAGAGAGAAAGCTTCGAAAGGAGCTCGAAGAGAAAAACCGCCAACTCCAGGAGTATTTAGAAGACCTGCAACTCGCCAAAGATCGACTCGAAGAACAGGCAAACCGCCTGGTGAGCGCCCTCACTGAGATTGAGAAGGCCAAGGAAGTCATCGAAGGCCAAAACAGGAAGATTCTGAAGGCCAACTGGGAATTGGAAAAAGCCGACAAAATGAAAAGTAACTTCCTCGCAAGCATTTCCCACGAACTGCGGACGCCTCTGAACGCCATCATGGGTTTCCTCGGACTTGTCGTGGATGATCTCTGCGAAAATCGAGATGAGGAAAAGGGGCTTCTTCGAGATGCCCTCAATAGTTCGAAAAACCTTCTTTTTCTGATCAACAACATGCTTGACTTAGCAAAAATAGAGGCGGGCAAAGTGGACATCCTCTTGGAGAAGCTTAATCTCAAGGATATTCTCGACGAGGCAACGAGCCTGCTCTCCATTCAGGCCAGACAGAAGAACCTCTGTTTCAAACTCATGTCATGCGAGGTTCCCCCCGTCTATGCGGACCGGGGAAAGGTCTGGCAGGTCCTGAACAATCTCATCGGCAATGCGATCAAGTTCACTGAGGAGGGGGGCATTGAGGTCTGGGCACGCCCCTATGACAGCGATTTTGTTGAGATCGAGATCAAGGACACTGGCATTGGCGTTGCCCCGGAGCAGTTGGCACGCATTTTCGAACCATTTGTCCAAGCACAGAGAAACTATACGAAAAGACAGATGGGAACAGGCTTGGGTCTCGTTATCAGCAAGAATTTGGTCTCCATGATGGGCGGAACGATCCGCCTCGAGAGCGCGGGAGAGGGAAGGGGGAGTCAAGCTTTTTTTACCCTCCCGATCCATAAGGAAGGGGAGATCTATTCGCAGATCTGTAGCGAGGAGAATATTACTTCTTTCTGAGAATCTGCAGGTCAAATCGGTGAGGAGCTGGAGATGGCAAAAAGGATATTGGTTGTCGAAGATGATCCGATGAATGCGAAGTTTTTCGAGCTGACCCTGACGAGAAGGGGAAAATTCGACGTTATCGTGACAGAGGACGTGGATCAGATTCTTCAGCTCGTGAGGCAGGGTTCGGTCGATATGATCGTTATGGATGTGTCTCTTTGCAACAGTTTCCACAACGGGGAGCGAGTCGATGGGATTACGCTATCGAGAATTATCAAGATGGATAAATCCTCAACGAGGATTCCAATTCTAATCGCAACGGCTCATGTGATGAAAGGCGAGCAAGAGGCGTTTTTGAAGCAATCGAGAGCCGATGGATATGTGTCAAAGCCTGTGATCGATCCCAATGAGTTTATCAGAAAGGTCAATGACCTGATTGCCTGAGAAAGGCGGAGAGATCAACGATCTGACTGCCTGAAAGGAGGAAGCAAATGGACAGGGACTTGTCTGTTGGGAAGAGCTTTTCCCACCGGGGGGCTGTCGCAGAAGAGATCCTCGAACTTCGGTCTTTGTACGTTGACTATCTACGAGGGGAGATTGATACCATGAGGTGTCTTTTAGCCCGCAGAGACCTTGTGGGGATTAGAGAACTGGGTCATCGACTGAAGGGGAGCGGGGGATCTTACGGACTCCTTCGTATTTCCGAACTTGGAGAGAAAATCCAAAATCTACCGGACGGGGTCGAATGGGAGACGGTGGAGGCCGATTTCCATCGATTGGAAGAGATGTATGAGGAGATTGCTACGGGGCTGTAATACGCGAGTGAGGAGAGACGCCGACACCAAGAGAGCGGTTTATGGCCTCAAGGAGTTCATCCAAGCGGAAAGGCTTAGAGAGGATGTGGGAGGCGTAGCCTTCCGCAATCGTTCTCTGCGCAAATGGACTCTGCGGGTTGCCGGTGATTAGGACGATATTGGCACCCGGGTCGTATTTCTTGATCTCTCGGCTCGAATCGTAGCCGTTCATGACCGGCATTTCCAGGTCCATGAAAACGATGCTCGGTCTAGTTTCCTTATATTTGACCACCCCTTCATGACCGTTGTTGGCTATTTGGACGTCTTCAAATCCTCGAAACTCAAGCACCGCCATGAGCATTTTGGAGACATGATCCTCATCTTCGACAACAAGGATTTTCTCATTTCCCATGACCTCTCCTCTCGATATTGCCAGGTTCCTCTAAATTCATAGTAGACGACTGTCCAGGGTCTGTCAAGGAAAAAGTACAAGATGATGTATTTCTTCTCTCATGAGCTACAAGATATAGTGCTATGGTGGAAAAAAAAACAGGTCGTCAAGTTGAATACTTAAAGGCTAAATCCACAGGATATCAACAAACATATTCACAAAACGCGAGGGTGCATTTTCTGTCAAGTTTCTATGGAAGTCGCCATATAGCTTCGAGGTATTTGGCTCAAAAGCCTCTTACTGGTGTAAAGGCCGCAGCCGAGGATGTGTTTTTGGCAGGTGAGGATGACATATCCAGGGGCAACAGGAAGGTGAACCACGATCGCATGGTTTTGCAGTAAATGGGTGAGTTGATGCCCTTGGAGATTTATAACATTCCGAGTCGCCTTGGACCCAAAGATCTGCAGGGCGGCTGTGGTGGGTTTGATCTGGTCTTTGATTTTCCGTAACACAGGAATGCCTGCGGTATGGACTCTCAGACTCCTGACTTTGTCGATGTAGGGAGATCGTTGGAGAAGCCAACAGGTCTGACGTCCCTCCAGGAGTCTGAAACTCGCAAAGACCCTCAGGCCTATACCGAAGCGGTCCTCGAAATACTTCAGGAGTTCACTTCGGCGAGGATCGTCGACGAATCTTGGCCAAGAAGAATCCCACCGATTTAAGCTGGTGGGGGTAGATCCGCCAGCACTGTTCCATATGTTGGTCATAGTTTGCATCCTTCCAGTAGAGTAATCCTGGAGCATGGGGAGCCGAGAGGCCAATGGGTACAATCTCAGCCGGTCGATTCTCGAGTAGGTACTGAACCACCCCTTCATTCTCATCTGGGTTATAGGTACACGTCGAATAGAGAAGAGTCCCTGTCTCGGCTAACAGGTCGAATCCCCGAATGACAAGGTCCCGCTGAATCCTGGGTAGGAAACGCCGAAGGGGTCTCTTGGCTGCCGGGTGAGTCGGCGGCACGGGAAACCGGAACGTCCCCTCCCCGCTACACGGCACATCAACGAGCACGCGATCGAATCGCCAGCGCCGTGGGAAGTCCTGTCCAGCATACACCGTGGTGATGACATTGGTTATCCCCAGTCTCTTCGTGTTGTGCTCCAAAGCCCGGATCCGTTTTTCTTTGTTGTCATTGGCAACGATCAGGCCTCGATTTTTCATGAGCTGTGCCATGTGGGTCGTTTTGCTACCTGGAGCGGCACAGAGATCACAGATGAATTCATCCGGTTTCGGATCCAGCGCAATGACGGCCAAGGCGGAGCTTAACGCCTGAGAGAGAAAATATCCAAGGAGAGCCTCCAAGGTGTTTGCTGGATGTTTAGGGCCGTCGTGTTCGAGGAGATAATCAGCCAAAAAGGTCGGTCTCACCCGATACCCATGGTTCCGTAGCAGTCGTGTCAATTCGGGCGGGGTGATCCGCAGCGTATTCACCCGAAGGTACCGATTCAGGGGCATCCGTAAGCTGTTGTAGAAGCTATCAACCTCTGGGATGAACGACTCGTAATCTTGAAAGGGTCTTTCCCCTTGGAGGTCCATCGCCGGATCTCAATGGGATGCCTGGGGTTTTGCGGACTATTCGCTCAAAGCAGAAGAGGCTAAATGGGTTCTGCCCCCCCGTACCTGTGGATGCCTAACCGTGGAAGGCTCGGTTGCCCGGGCCACAGGGGTAGGGATAAGGGAATACTCCCCCGAACTGTCCGTGAGGTTTGATTCGGATAGACATTTACAGGGCCAGCCTAAAGCCGGCCCTGTAACAGATGACGGCAGGAATAAGGTTCTACTTAACCGCTTTCTTCAGAGCGCTGCCGGCTTTGAACTTGGCCGTCTTGGTTGCTGGGATCTTAATGGTCTGACCGGTCCTGGGATTTCTGCCCGTTCTCGCTTTTCGCTTGGCCACTGAGAAAGTGCCAAATCCAGTCAGAGAGATTCGGCCACCCTTCCTCAATTCTCTGGTGATACTGTTGGTAACAGAATCAACAGCCCTGGCAGCTGCAACCTTCGTGATCTTGGCCTCCTTGGCCACTGCGGAAATCAATTGCTCTTTGGTCATCCTTGCCCCTCCTTCGCTTGATTTGGTATATGAGGTATTTATTCCTCTTATAACAGCAGATTTGCTCTAATTCAACCAAAAAATGAATATTCAGCAAAAATTTTGCAGTTTGGGTAAATCTGAGGCGCCCTGGTTGGTTGTGGGAAGTTGAAATGTTTGATAGATCAAAGGGAGCATTCTCTGCGTCGGCAGCCGAGAACGTTGGATCAAAAAGAGTACCCTGAGTAGGTCCGAGCAGGTTGAGCAAAGGCAGATACTCAGATTTGAAAGGAGAGAAACAACATGGCTAAAAGGAGCTTTCAACCCAAAATCGAATTGGTTCCTTTTCCTACCCCTGCGGTGATGGTCACCTGCCAGGACTATGCGGGCAAGGTCAACATTATCACATTAGGATGGGTGGGTGTTGTCAATTCTGACCCCCCGATGATCGGAATTGCGGTTCGTCCATCGCGGTTTTCCAATAGAATGATCAAAGAATCTAGAGAGTTTACGGTCAATGTTCCCTCGGAGGAACTTCTGAAAGTGACCGATTTCTGTGGTGTCGTGTCGGGAAAAGACGTTGACAAATTCGAATCGACGGGGCTCACCGCCGATCCTGCGAGGGAAATTAGCGCTCCCCTCATCAAGGAATGTCCGGTGAACCTCGAATGTGTGGTCAGAGAAATCCTGTCTTTCGGAAGCCACGATCTCTTCATCGGTGAAGTCGTGGTCTTCCATGTGGACGAGACGGTTCTCAAGAATGGGCACTCTATTCGTATTGAAAACGTTCTCCCCTTTACCTACTGCCATGGGGCAAGGCAATATTGGAAACTTGGAGGCTCCATTGGCGCCTATGGATTTACTCAAGGACGTTTGTAGATCGAGTCCAACAGTCAGGTGGGCCTGGCAGTCAGGCTTTGGGGACTGTAGACTCTACCTCAATGGGGAGCCCTGGTCTCAATTATGGAAAAGAGGATCTACATCCCCCTTCTGGCTTCGACATTTTCGGCCATGTTGGGCATGGGGATTATTGCTCCACTGCTGCCGATCTACGCTCAGAAGCTCGGCGCGACAACCGTCACGATCGGACTTATTTTCGCTTCCTTCTCGATTGCGAGAACGCTCGTCCTTCCGCTGGTTGCCAGGTTTTCTGATCGGATAGGAAGGAAGATCGTCATCGTTTCCGGACTCGCCGTCTTTGTTATCACATCAGTCGGTTATGTATTCTCCGCGAAAACCTCTCATTTAATCCTGACACGATCCCTGCAGGGGATTGCCGCTGCTCTCATCATCCCGGCAACCTTCGCCTATGCGGGAGAAGGATCTCCTGCTCGTAGAGAGGGAACATTCATGGGGATATTCAATCTGTTCTTCTTCGGCGGTCTGGGTACGGGGCCGTTTCTGGGTGGCCTCTTAAACGATTTGCTGGGGATCGAATTCAGCTTCTTGATGATGGGATTCTTGGGTGGCATCAGCCTTTTTTTGATTCTGCTTTATCTACCGGAGAAGGAACCCGGTTTTGGGAAGAAAACAACGCTCGGTTCTGTCTGGATCATAGTCAGGGAACCGGCCATACGGAGTATCTTCGTGTTCCGGTCGCTTTATTCTGTCAGTGTTGGGTTACTCTGGTCTTTTCTTCCCATATTTTGTGCGAGTTCTTTAAGACTGGGCAGCTCTCGGATTGGCGTGTTGGTTTCCCTCAACGTTCTCGTTGCCACGGTTCTGCAAACGCCTTGTGGATTCTTGGCAGACAGAATGAACAAGAGAGGCCTCGTCGCGATCGGGGGTGGAATGAGTGTTCTTGGGTTCTCGCTGATCCCTTTCTCTCAGAGCTTTCCCCAGATTTTCGGGATTAGTCTGCTTCTCGGTGTTTCCGGCGGAATCGCAATGCCAGCGTTGATGGCTCTCGCCGTAGAAGCGGGTAAAAGGACGGATAGGATGGGAGGCCTCATGAGCTTCTTGGTTATGGCTCATAGTGTTGGAATGATTGTGGGTCCCCTCATGGCTGGTCTCATCGCCGAGGCAGCGAGTCTCAATTTCGTGTTCTTCCTGGGAGCATTCACAGGGATCGTCGGGATTGCCGTTTTGCTTCTTTCTCGGGACAGGTTAAAGGCAGGGCCGTTCCTTGTCTGAAATGTTTTGTCTCTTCGGATCCGAGACGGGCTAGATCGATCACTTCGGGGTGAGGATATTCTCTTTCAAGGGGTAATGATTGGCTGGGCTGATCGAATCGAGGAGCTTGTAGAGCTTGGCTTTCTCCCCTCTGTTTATCTTGATGAATTCAATTCCATACTGATACTCTATGGCCTCACGGATTTCGGTGATATCTTTCCAAACGATTTTGGCCTGGGCGCTTAGCGAAGTAAACTGGAGTTCAGATGTGTAAAACATCTCGAGGTCCAGCTGTGTGCCCACACGCATTCGGTCAAAAAGGCAGGCGAGAAGCCCCCCTTCGCTGAGGTTCACTGTCATTCCCGTAGAGATGTCAGGACTGTGTTCAGAGGTGTATGAGATCGGATAATCAACGGGGAACCGGTAGAACCTTCTCCGATCAGCTGTTGGCTTGTCAACGTCCATGGCCTTCCCTATCTGAACATTCTTTGGAATTGACCTCTATTTGTACGTCATCTCTCCCCTCATGTCAACGCGTTTGTCCGAAAGGAGTTCCCCCATTTTTCAGGGATCCTTCTGTCTCTGAGCGATCCCGTCTGCGCCGGGATGGGGCTCCCAAATGAGCTAAAGACGAGAGATCAGAGACTGAGGACGAAAAGCCAAACGGTAAATAGGAAATAACAAATAACAAATAACAAATAACAAATAACAAATAACAAATAACAAATAACAAATGACTATTGGGAGTGTATCTCCTGTGCACCTTTTACCTTTTTCCCTTGTCCTGCGAGTGCTGAATTGATGAAAACCCGATCAGGTCACCGCGTCAACCTCGGAGCGAGGGGACAGCAGGCTCCCTCGCGAAGGGTTCACTACATCAGATTGATGGGGTCTACATCCACGTCGAACTGAATACCCACCGCCTCCTTCTCCATCTTCCCGACCAATTCGTGGAGAAAGCGGCGAAGTCTTTCACTGTGGTCGCTCTTAATAAGCAGCTGCCATCGATGCTTGCCCTTCAGTCGCGCAAGGGGAGCGCGACAGGGACCAAGCACCTCGAGATGATTCTTGTATGCCGAACGCTTCCGCAAGATCTCCGCACCGGCCCGACCCAGGCGTTTGGCGAAATCTTCCGTCAAGTCATGACGATTCCCAGAAACCCTCAGGTTGGCAAGCCGCGAAAATGGAGGGTATTGTAGCTCCTGCCGATACAAAATCTCTTCCTCGTAGAAGTTGAGGAAATCGTGGTCCCTCGATCGTCGGATGCTGTAATGATGGGGATTGTAGGTTTGGATGATGACCCTTCCCGCTTCGTCACCTCGGCCGGCTCGACCGGCGGCCTGCGTCAGAAGCTGAAAGGTTCTCTCGCTCGCTCGAAAATCTGGAAAATTGAGGATTGTATCTGCGCAGATGATCCCGACGAGCGTGATGTTGGGGAAGTCGTGTCCCTTCACGATCATTTGGGTCCCAATGAGAATGTCGATCTCTCCCGATTCCATGGCACGAACAATTCTCTCATAAGCCCCCTTCCTGGTGGTCGTGTCGCGATCCATGCGAGCAATCTTGGCTGGAGGAATGAGCCTAAGGATCTCAGCCTCGACCTTTTGGGTTCCGATCCCGAGGGGATGGAGGTTATAGCCTTGACAGTGAGGACATATTGTTGGCGTCGGTGCGGCAAAACTGCAATGGTGACATTGAAGGTCCCGATGAATCGCATGGTAGGTGAGGGTGACACTGCAGTTAGGACATTGGAAGCTCCATCCACAGTCTCGGCACAGGATGAAGTTGGCAAATCCGCGGCGGTTGAGAAAAAGAAGGCTCTGACGGCCACATTCGGCATTCGTGAGAAGGGCTTCTCTCAGGCTTTCTGAGAAGATCCGACGTCTTGGGTCCCCCTTTTCCAAACGCATGTCCACGATCTCCACAGCCGGAAGGAGCCGGGACTCGACCCGCCGGGGAAGGTGGAGATAACGGAATCGATTTCTCCTCGCGTTGAAAAAGGACTCCATCGATGGGGTTGCCGATCCGAGGAGAAGGAGGGCACCAGACATTTTGGCTCTCATCACGGCGAGGTCTCTTGCATTGTATTTGAGTTTCTCTTCTTGTTTGAAACTCGTTTCATGTTCCTCGTCGACGATGAGGATACCGAGTTTCGTGAAAGGAGCGAAAATGGCCGACCGGGCCCCGATAGCAATGGAAACCTGGCCTCTCAGGATCTGGCGCCACTGATCGTGTCTCTCACGGGGAGATAGGCCGCTGTGCAGGACGGCGATGCCGCTGTGGAAACGTCTCCGGAATCGAGAGATCAATTGGGGCGTCAGTGAAATCTCAGGGACCAGGATGATGGCCGCCCTGCCTGTCTCGATGACCTGCTGAATCACTCTGAGGTAAACCTCTGTCTTGCCACTCCCTGTGATCCCATGGAGAAGAAAAGGACGAAAACCTCCCTCGGTGATCGCCTCCTCGATTTCCGACAAAACGTTTTCTTGATCCGCCGTGAGCGTTGGTTCCCTATCAGACCCGACATTTTCGCCCTCGAAGGGATCTCGATAGATCTCCTCAAAATCGAGTCTCACAGCGCCTCTGCTGACCAGACGCCTGAGATAGGGGCCCAATCTGGGAAATTTCGCCTGGAGATCCTTTCGAGAAATCCTTCTGCTTTTTTGAATGAATGTGAGGATCTCGGACTCTTTCGGGGTGAAATGGGTTTCTCCTTCTGCGGCAAATTCATCCCGAAATACGACGAAGGGCTCAACTCTTGTCTTGATTCGGCCTCTCTTCAACCGAGGCTCCACAGCCAGAAACTGGCTTCTTTTCAGCGAGAGAATTCGGGAGCGAAGGTTTCTGAGTTTCAGACGACGGGAAAGGCTATGGGTGCTCATCTCCCTTTCCAGCGCCAAGGTGGAGAGGAGACGGTAGTCTTCTGAATCCGGGGGGAGTTGAGGCAACTGGGCCAGACCTTTCGAGGTGATTTTTGCAATCTGAGAAGTTCCAATGGTGAGCCCCGGCGGCAGCCCTGTCTTAATGACCTCCCCGAGCGGATGGAAGTAATAGCTGGAGATCCATCGGAAAAACGAGAGCATCTGCGCATCGAAAAGGGGGGTCTCGTCCAGGACGTCGATGACTTCCCTTAATTTCTCCAGATCGAGCTCTTCAGGCATGGGAGCCGGGAATTCGACAACATAACCAGTCACCTTCCTTCTTTGGAAGGGGACTAAAACCCTTTTTCCGATTCCGATCTGTCCTTCAAACTCCGCAGGGACCCGGTAGGTAAAAGTCTTCCGGAGGGGCAGGCTAACAGCCACCTCAGCAAAGCCTTCCATTCTGCCCTCAGTCTCTGCCTGTGTCATGGTGATCAGTGGGTGAGGCGGGCGAGGGTAACATCAATTTCAAGCTCACCTTTATCCCATTATCCCATGCCCTCTGGGTTTGTCAAAAGGAAAACAAGAGGGGTTCAGACGATTTTTCTAATCCTAAGGACTCTCTTACTCCTCCGCGGAACTTGCCAAATAACTCAGATCTCTGTGAAGGGAGAACAGACTTCGACATCGGCCTGCGACGAGCTCAGCCGAGCGTTTCATTCGGCCCGAGCTCATGGCTGAAGGCAGCCGAACTTAAGCGGAAAAGGTCGTCTCGAGCGGGGAAAGAGAATCGGATAACCCCTCAGAAGTTCAAGTTTGAGCGAAACGGCGCGATATATTATAATTGTGGACCGATGAAGGCTCGAAAATTCATCAAAAGACTCCAATCCAACTGTGTGCTTGTCTCAACGAGAAGCCTCGGGGACATCCTGGTCGGCTGTCCTCCAGAGATTGTCAAGTGGTTTATTGCCCGTGGGAGACCGATCCCGTCCGTCGTTGTCCTGCCGAAAGACTTTCTCATCGATAACACACTCAACGTTGAGCCCGAGTTTCCGATTTATGGGAATTTCTTCATGCAGAAGAGGCGAGTGACCATTATCGGTACGAGGAATCAACTCCAGCGAGTCAAGACGGTTTTCCGGGAGTCCTTTCTTGGGCCTCGGGAGGCGAAGGACGGTAAACGGGAAAGGGATTTTCTCAGGGCTAAGACGGAAGATGGGAAGGCCTTGAAATTGACGGATCTGGTCAATCTTCTCCCTATCAGGCGCGATCGAAAAGGCGTTGCGATTGATGGGGTCACCATAAAGACGACCCGGCCTGGCTGTTTTGAAATCTGGGAAGAGGGGGTCCGACTTGGAACGGTTGATACCACCCTTTTTGCGCTCCCGTCTCACCCGCTCGATCTGTTCAAGGAAAAGGCCCTTAAGCCCCCAACCTTTGGTGTGAGCTTTGTCGGGACGGGAAGCGGGTTTAATCCATTTCGGCGGACCACGAGTTTCATCCTGTGGGTCAAGGGGAGGGGTATTTTCGTTGATCCGGTGACAGACCCGTGGGTGGAGCTCAACAAGCTGGGAATCGATGAGATGGATGTTCCTTCTGTGTTGCTGACCCATTGCCATGCTGACCATGATGCAGGCATGATTCGAGCCGCCATTCACCAGCGAAGGATTCGTCTCATCACCTCCCGGGTCGTTTTCGAGAGCTTTTCGCGGAAGGCAAGGGCGCTCGCTGGATGTGATATCGGGAAGTACGTTGACTTTCTTGAAATCAATCCTGGGGACACCCGTGAGTTGGAAAACGCCCACATAACGGTCTCCTCAGCCCTTCACTCCATTCCGACGATCCGTTTCGAAGCTGTTTTCAACGACATGAGATTGAAAAGGCCACTAAAAATTGCCTACTCCGGAGATACATGCCTCGATCGTACCAGGATTGAAAAGATGTATCGTCAGAGAATCATTGACAAGCACAGACTGAGGGAGCTCCTCGATTTCGGCTTTGACGCCGACCTTTTCATCCACGAGGCCGGCCAAGAGACGATCCATACATCTGTGGAAGAATTCCAGCGTCTTCCCAAAAATTTGAGGGAGAAACTCATCCTTGTTCATGCCGAAGACCTCCCCAGGGACTTGAGAGGGTTGCGGATTGCGCAAGAGGGCGAGACCGTTGAACTGGTCCCTTCGAGCAGAGTCCCCGCTGATCGGATTCAGCTCATCTCCTCGAATTCGATCTTTGAGGGCCTCAAAAGGGAAGCTATCATCCGCATTGCAAAGCGGTCCATCCTGATACCTTTTAAGGCTGGACAGAATATCGTTACCCAGGGGGAGGAGGGAGATCGGTTCTATATGGTTACACGGGGCAAGATGAGGGTCTTGGTCGGTGATTCCATCAAGGCTGTTTTGGGCAAAGGAGATTACTTCGGGGAGATCTCTCTCTTGAGCGGGAAACCACGGAATGCGACCGTCCAGGCTATATCTGATGGATCGACGCTGGCTTTGGAAAAGGGGGCATTCCTCGACCTGGTTCGAGAGGACCCCTCATTCAATAAACGATTGCAAAGGATTCTCGCACTCAGACCCATCGTTTCCCAGTTGACCTTTCTCAAAGATCTCTCGGCAGATCAAATCGCGAGGCTTTCTATCCGCCTCGGAAAATCTAAACACCGCAGGGGGGATCGAGTCGTTGAACAGAGAGAGCGTGGGGATGCGTTCTTCATCCTCATATCGGGGAAGGCTATCGTGCAGGTCAGGGATAAGGGGGGCCGTGAGAGAATGGTTGCCAGGTTGGGACCTGGAGACGTTTTTGGGGAGATCGCCCTCCTGCGGAATACCCCCCGGACAGCAACGGTCGAGATTAGCTCAGATTCCGCAGAACTGCTGCAATTAAAAGAGAAAGACTTCCATGCCTTGATGGGATCGATACCGAGCCTGAGTTTCTATCTGAACCGAATATCCTCACAGAGGCTTCGAAAGCTAGCAAGGAGGAACCCAGATTTGGATGACCGCCTTTTGCGGGAATTGGCGTGAACCTATTCGACCAGCTCTACCCTGACGATCTTACCCCCTTCATCGTAGTATTTCACCTCTCCCTTCCCCGTAGCTGGATCGATCGTATGGAACCAATCGATCCGTTTGTGGATGGATCGATCCTGGAGCCATTTGAGGTGGTATGTGACGTAGGTTAGATGGAAACCATTGACCTTTCCAATGGCGAGTTCCACGAGTTGGACCCAACGGATGCCACTGTTCTGAGGGTCCCGATACCACTCGGTCACCAGATCAATGGTGGCTGTGAGATTCCCTTCCTCCAGGGCCCGGGCGTAATGTGCCCTGTCCATGAACAGCTTCGATTCAATCTGTCCCTCATCAATCGGTGCGGTCGACTCGAACTGGGCATGGGGGAGAGTTGCCTCCATCATCTCAATTCCCCACCGTTTTCCCTCAATATATCCCCGAACAAAGCCTTCCAGGTAGCTTCTTCCATTTGATGTTTTGGAGTTCTGTGTCCATAGGAGCCCATCAGGAGCTCCCGGCTCCGCTGGGGCCGAGAAAAAAGGAATCCAAAACAGGACCCATAATGCAATCAGCATTTTCATCATGGCACGGTGTCCTCCCGTGATTCTTGCCAGAAGCGCCCCATCTCCAGCCCTCATCCCAATAGGGGCGAAGTCGTTCGGTGGTTCTGAAAGTTCCTCCGAGCCGAACCGAAACTCGTGTTGGCGTAGCAGTAGATGCAGCCAGAGGGACACGTATTGTAGGCTCCGATGTCCTGACTTTCCACGCATCGGCAGAGCCTTCGTTGTCCCTTGTCCTTCGAAACAGAGAGGTGGAGTCCGAAAAGCGTGTTGAGAAGCTCATTGTCGATGCATTTTCCGTGATGAACACCGAATTCCTCTAAATCGAATTGTTCAGCACAGGTGACGACTTCGAAGCCGTGGTTTCTGCCGACTTCTCCGATGAATTTTGAAATCTCGCCAACTTTTGGGTCGTGGTGGCGAATATCGGTTACGATGATACCTTCTTCTCTGTGTAGGCGATTCAGAGCCCTTCTCATCTTCGGGTAAATGTCCAAGAAGCTTATGACACAACGACGCGTAAACCCACTCAGCGCCTTGGCGATCTCCTCAAACCATTTCTTGTGATACCCCTGATCGGTCAGGCTACTGAGAATGATCGGATCGTATCGCCAAATGATCCGACTGCTCCCTACCCTATTACTGAGGAACCTGAACCTTTCGATTTTCTGAGACAGGGAGAGTGGAGAGCATTCAAAGACCTTCGGGTAGTGGACCAAGGTATATTGGAAGTAATAACGAAATCCCATGAGATCGAGTTCGTCCAAATACCGTATCAAGGGCTCGGCATTCCGGGTCCAGAAAACGATCGCGTCCACAGCGGCTGCCCCTAGGCTAACTCGGCGCGTCTGGTTTGGGCGAAAAGGGTTACGAATCAGGACAAACCCATCCTTGACGCGGTTCATAAACCATTCAGTGTAAAGGGCGGGAATATCCGTTCTTCTGCTGGCACTAATGATCATGATTGTTTGAATGGGAGATGCAAAAATGATAATTTAACATAGACCCCAAATAGATCAACTGCAATCGGTAACTGACCTGATTAAACCAGTCTCAGCGTAGATCCCAATGCCTTTTGTACCTGCATATCTCAATCTGTACGAAAGTGGGGAATTGCAAAACAGGATTGAAAGCCTCAAAGAGATCCTCAAATCCTGTGAACTCTGTCCTCGTCGATGCCGGATCGACCGCGTGAATGGCGAGATGGGCTATTGCCGTGCGGGCAGTGAACTGAGCGTTTCGAGTGTTTTTCCCCATCACGGAGAGGAATCTCCCCTTGTTGGCCGTTATGGCTCCGGGACAATTTTTTTGGCCAATTGCAATTTGCGGTGTCTGTTTTGCCAAAACTATGACATCAGCCATCATGGGAAAGGGGAGAGGGTCACCACCGATCACATGGCGAGATACATGGTTAAGCTGCAAGAGATCGGTTGTCATAATATCAACTTCGTGACGCCAACTCACTACGCCCCACAGATTGTGGGTGCCTTGCCCCAAGCCATTGAACTCGGTCTTCGGGTTCCCTTGGTATACAACTGCGGAGGATACGAATCCCTGGAAGTGATTCGGCTCCTCGATGGCGTGATCGACATCTATATGCCCGATGTCAAGTTTTTTTCTTCGGAGGTCGCAGAAAGGCTCTGCAATGCTCCGGACTACCCAGAGGTTATCAAATCGGTTTTAAAGGAGATGTATCGCCAGGTCGAAGACCTGAGGATGGACTCCCGCGGGATTGCTGAGCGAGGTCTTCTCATTCGTCATCTTGTGATGCCTAACGGCTTGGCCGGCACCGAAGCGGTGATGAGGTTTATTTCCGAGGAGCTTTCTCGCGACAACTACGTCAACATCATGGCCCAATACCGACCCATGTATCAGGCGAGCGAGTATTCGGATCTCGATCGTCCGATTAGAACCAAGGAATTCCTGGAGGCTTTGGAAATCGCTCGGAAGTATGGTCTTTATCGGGGTTTTAGGTGAAATTCGAAGAGATCGTTCAGGAAGTATCTCTTCTGCGGAACCGCCTGCGGGACCTAGAGAACCGTATCAGGGCTATCGAGATATCTTCGCCAGACGGATCCCTGCTTAGTACCAGGTTAAAGGAGCGGGGCCTCAAGATCTACCGTCAGAATCCCCGGGAAAAACTTCTTATCCCACCTGACCTTTCCCCTGAGCTGACCACCCAGTTCTATGAGAAGATGAGGAAGTACTCTTTTCGGCTCTTCTTGCGGGATGTCATCAACAAACAGGCCCCCTTTTGCCCTGGTGACCTGACCCAGTATTGTTCGAATCGCGTCGCCGAGGAGTATAACCGATTCCTGAGTACCACCTCGACGGTGGTTCCTCTCCAGGGAGATCGTTACCGCCTCAATCGTTCCGGGATTTCGTCATTCGGGCCCACTCTCGAATGGTTTGTGGCAGAGATGTTTCAGAGAGAATTTGCCTGTCCGGCCATCTACGGGGTCCATTTCCGGGAAACTGACGTTGGGGGAGATTATGATGTTCTCGCCCTCTGGGAGGGACGCATCGTCTATGTGGAGGTCAAATCGTCTCCGCCCAAAAGCATTGAGGATGAAGAGGTGAAAGCCTTTTTCCTAAGGATCTACGATCTGATTCCTGATGTAGCGCTTTTTTTCAATGACACGCACCTCCGGATGATGGACAAGGTGATTGAGATTTTCAAGCGAAATATGGAGAGGATCCCGAAGGGCGAGTCTCTACCTCGGGCGCCCGAAAGACTGAAAGACGAGATCTATCATGTGGATCACTGGATATATATCCTGAACAGCAAAAGAGATATTGTCGGGAATTTCCGGATGTGTTTGAGGAATTATCTTCGAAAAAGTAGGGACCTCTCACCCTCGAGCCTGCAGAAGGGGAGTTGAATCTCGGACTGCGAGGCTGCGTGATTCACGAATCTTCAGGATTCGTGAACCAACACCCGCAACCCATAGAAAATCATGGTTGCAGGTTTCGACAGGGATCTTCCGACCCGCTGGCCGTATCCTTTCCCTGCCGCCAGTTAGCCTTTCAAAACGTTGAGTATGGTCTGTTGGATCTTACGAGACTCTTCCTGATCGCCAAAGGAACCTACCCGCACGCCGACTTCCGTTACCTCGAGACCTTTGTTTTCAACCTTGATGACCACCGTTTTTCCATCGCCTCGTTTCCCCTTGATTCGTCCATTCAGTGCATCGCGCTCTTGGCTGATCACGTCAATCTCTAATCTTTCCATGGCGGTCAGTGAGGCATTCCAAGTGCGGTCATAGGGATAGGGGTAGAGGGCTTTCAATTCTCCTTTAATGTAACTGTAGGTTCCAAAACCACCTCCCGCTCCGAGCCCCACCAGGGCAGGGGTGCAACCTTGAACCAGTATGAAAGCCAGAAACACACCCATTCCCAAACTTCTCTGCAGCTTCATTCGGGTCTCCTCATTCCGAAGGATTCTTGCCATTTATCATACCAGAAGTTTCTTGACATAACACCAAAAGAGATCGTAAATGTGGAGTCGGTTTCTTCCTTCTGAAGGATTGAACAATCAAGGAGGGGAAAAATGTATCGACTGGGGAAGTGCCTGTTGATTTTACTGTTACCCTTTTGGCTTGCGGGGTGCCCTTTCTTCCTTGGTGCGGGGATGACCGTCGGGACCTACTATGTGATTCGAGGAGATCTCACGAGGTTATACAGAGCAAGCTACGACCGGGCATGGGAGGCTGCTCTGGAGACTTTCGATGAGCTGGAAATGACCGTTGTTGAGCAGGACCGAGAAGAGACCGCGGGTACGATTAAGGCGAAGCGATTCGATGGAACCCCAGTTCGGGTGATACTCAAGCGAAAGGCCCTCGATGTAACTCAGCTTCGGGTCCGCATCGGTCCGGTAGGAGACCGGGCGAAAGCCGAACTATTTCACGAGAAATTTCGCCGGAACGTGTTTGACTGAGGGCTACAGGCCTTGCGAGAGTATCGTTCCGATGAGTGAGATCAGATTCATTTTGAAATCCGGGAGTGGAACGGGGATAAAGGAGAGAACAAAGACCGAAAAGATGCCTCCCGCCAGGAGCTTTCGCCGTCCGTCGAGCTCGGTCTCATCGTCACTGGGTGGAGGATGCCTGAATCCCAAGAGGAGAATCAGGAAGAGTGGGAGGAGCCACCCCGGAAAAAAGAAGACGCCGAGAATACCGAAGCCGATAGCAGCTAGGTAAAAGCAGACTCGACTCCTCCGGCCGAAGACCGCGTAGACGACATGACCGCCGTCGAGTTGTCCTATCGGCATCAGATTGAGGCCTGTGACAAAGAGGCCCACCCACCCCGCAAAAGCGAGAGGATGAGGCAGAATTCCTGTTCCCTTCGGGATCTCGCCGAAGATAATCCTCTCGAAGATCGAGAAAAGGAGAGAGTTCCCCAGCCTGAAAGAGCCTCCTTCGATTTGCGTAACCCGAACAGTTTCGGAGAGTTCTAGGCCGATGATGGCAGCGGGAACCGCCAGGCAAAATCCGATGAGCGGGCCCGCGGCTCCAATGTCGAAGAGGGCCTTCCGAGAACTGATTCTGCCTCGCATCAGAATCACGGCTCCAAGAGTTCCGAAGAGATTGGGGAAGGGGATGAAAAAAGGCAGAGAACTCCGAACACGGTAGTGACGGCTCACAAAAAAATGGCCCAACTCGTGGGCCAAAAGGATGGTCATGATTGATATGCAATACCAAACTCCCCCCACAACCACCGTTGAAGCGACTGTCAAGACGAAGAGGGAGATGTGTACCAGGAGGCGTTTCATACTGAATCTAGGAGATGCCGTCAGAAATCAGTCCACGATGACGTTGGTTTGGGTTCGCAAGACGCCGGGAAGGCCTTGAATCTTGGTCACGATGAACTCCCCGAGAACATGGACGCTCTCAGCCTCAACCAAGGCAACCACGTCATAGGGGCCAGTCGTTGCATTCGCCCTCTGGACCCCGTCAATCTTCGAGACGTGGGTCGCGACCTCCCTCGCCGCTCCGGCCGTGCATTCAATAAAGACATAGGCTGCGATAGCCATAGCTCCCTCCTTTCCTTCTAAACGCCCTGCCTCTTTACCTGCGGTGATATGATCATGTTGGAGCTATCCCGATGGTCGTTCAAGATTGTTGATTATCACAGAATCCGGGTGTTTTTCAACCATAAGATGTTCCCTTGACAAAGTGCGTCTTGGCAATATAATTGCAAGACAGGGTTTCGACTACAAAAGAGAGAGGAGGCCTTGCGATCATGTCAGGACAGAACATCCGTAAAGGGTTTGCAATAATGCTCACTCTGGTGTTTGTTTTTTGTGCGGTGACTTCTTC
>JABAOH010018953.1_pt1 | contig 19798 bp, 15 predicted proteins | sample 7062181 | NCBI WGS metagenome assembly JABAOH01 (sample SAMN14538630, study PRJNA623070) | marine sediment metagenome | biome: marine biome [ENVO:00000428]; feature: marine pelagic biome [ENVO:01000023]; material: deep marine sediment [ENVO:00002113]; isolation source: pool of 5 deep marine... | reverse complement strand
GCCCGTGCGGCGGCAAGCACCTCGGGTACATAGAGATCGCCCGCCTTGAAATCTCGGCCGACCTCGTCCATGCCGGCGAGCAGCGCGCCATTCAAAACTTCGCCCGGTGCCATTCCCGCATCAAGTGCTTCCTGGACCAGCTCAGCCACCGCGTCAGTCTTGGCTTGGTATAGGTTCGTTGCGATTTTCTGTAGTACGTCTGCCATTGCCTGAAACCTCCTATTGTATTTTGATTACTGACCGCAAATAATGAGGCGGCCTTTGGGTTTTCCATATGGGGTTTGACCGCCCCACAGTTGTGAATGCCAAATCCATTCCTGGAAAGTGCCAAGTGTCTCCTGACACCCAGTCTAAATCGAAATATTCACCCTATCCAGCCTCCCAAATTCTTCGATACGATAGTTCAAGCTTTAAGCCGGAATCCTTCCGGAAACGGATCATCGCCATCCAGGACAAACTGGTGCAACCCCGTGATATACGCGCTCCCTGTGACCTTAGGGATTACAGCTGGGAAAACTTCTGAACCGCTGCCAACCTGCGTCTCGGCTGTCACCTGACCCGTGAAACGCGTTCCAATGATGCTCTCGGTCACGAATGGTTCTTCAAGGCCCAGTTGACCCCGTGCATATCGCAGCGCAACTTCAGCACAAGTGCCAGTGCCACACGGTGACCGGTCGACCATATGGTCGCCTAAGATCACCACGTTCCGACTGTCTGCCCCATCGCTGTCTGGCTCCACATAAAACCTCAAGTCAATGATCTTGTTAATGTGTGGCAACTCAGGGTGCCGTACTGGGACTTGCTCATTGGCTGCCACCAAGATGCGCATGCCCAGATCAGCCAGTCGCGCGGCCTGGTCTGGGAGAAGCTCGATCTCCAATTGATGGGCATTAACGAGGACGAAGAAGAGACCTCCAAAGACCACATCCACCACAAGGTCACCCACCTCCGGTACCTCTAAGGTAACCTCCGAGCGATAGACAAAAGACGGCACGTTCTCGAATGAGACTGCTTGCACACGCCCGTCCATAATCTGTGCATGGGCACGGATAAGACCAGAAGGAGTGTCAAGTGTTACGAGAGTCTCTGGCTCGACCGTTTCGAACATACCTGTTTCGAGCAAAGTGGTCACTATGCCGATTACAGCATGTCCGCACATGGGCTCGTAGCCTTTGTTGTCCATAAACAGCACGCCGATGTCGGCAGCTGGGGAGCACTGTGGCACCAGAATCGCTCCAAACAGGTCCTTGTGACCGCGCGGTTCTAACAGTAGCAAGCCCGGTACCCATGATAGATGTTCCTCAGCGTAAGCCAGCTTCTCGGACATTGTCTTTCCGGGGATGGGTGGCAGGCCGCTCATTACCAAGCGCGTGCCTTCGCCAGCAGTATGTGAATCAATTGTCGAGATATATTTTGAGACACCCACCATAATATCTACACTCCCAGGTCATCCATTGCTATTTGCCTACCAAGCTCCCCGAAACATCTCTCAACCCACCGCAGAATCATTCTGCTATTCCTCTGCTCGTCTCATGATGTCTTCAATCTGTTCGACAATTTCATCCGTCAATGGCTCAGGTTGATGGGATTCAATCAGTTCTCGAGTCCGCGCATTCACCCTCTGTTCAAAGGTCAACTGACCCGATTCACACCATGCTTTCGCACCGCCCCGATAAAGTAGATCTGGATACCACACATCACGGAGATTATTAAGTGTGTGGAGGTGCGTTACAAACTCCCCCCCTGGACCAACATCTCGGATGACGTCAACCGCGAGAGACTCTTCATTTACGAGCACTTCAGGGAGCAGGCGCCGAGTCATGTTGATTATTTCATCTGTCGCTACGATCATGTCTGGCATAACGACCGTAGCATTACCAAGCAGGCCGACGTCGTGAACCAGGTTGGCGCCTGAGAGAGCGGCCATGATGCAGGACGAGGTAACCTCCAATACAGCTTGTCCGTCAAATACCTGGGAATCAGAAGTGCCGGCCGTGCCAAAGTTTGGTAGCTTAAAGTAGTGCGCCATCTCAGCCATAAGCGAATTGCCCAGTTGGAACTCCGGTGCACCATAAGAGAAGATCGTCGTTTTCATATCCATTACCGAGGGCATGCCACCGAAGATAAAAGGGGCCCCTCGCCGTTTGAGTTGATGGACCACCAGCCCACTCAGGGACTCCGCACACATCTGAGCGATGATTGCCACCTGGCTCAGCGGCGCAGTGCCTCCCATCGCAGCATAGGGCGTATATACCAGAGGAATCTCGTGCTTAGCACAATAGAGCAATTTCCTCAAAGATTCGTCAGGTTGAACCAAAGGAGACACCGGCTCCGAGTAAACAATCAAGAGTGGCTGGGCTCGCAATGTATCCTCGCCCCCGACAGCCAAAGCCGCCATCTCCCGGCTGTCAACTAACGCTCGGAGTGTGACAGGCATGGCGAGCACCGGCTTGGTTGAGTTTTTCAAGCATTGAGCCAAAGACACCCGGTCAGCGATCTCAGGCCGGCGATCGGCAACCAGGCCGGAAGCGGTCGAAAAGCTAATGTTAGGAAGCGCATCTATAAGCACGGCATTGCGGCGGACATCCTCCTCTTGACATGGACGCCGCTGGGAGGTGAAAGGGTCGAGCACATCAGGAGCATCCGTATGGGCACCGTAGTAATAATTGTGCCCTTCCAGCCGCATTGCCAGCTCACCATCGCGTAAGTAGATCGAGAGCCCCTGTGGTGCTGACTGGATTGCCTCCTCGACCAAGTGCGCAGGGGTGTAAACCCGACCACCCTCAACATGTGCCCCGGCCCCATATAGCAGCGCTTGAGCCTCCGACTCGGTCAGCTTGACCCCTACTCGCTCAAGCAACTCGAACGCAGCCGCAGCGATCGCACTGTACTGCTCGTCGGTCAGTAAGCGAAGCGTCGGTCTCATTCCCTCCCCCGATCCGCCAATCCCTTCGACGAAGAACAAGGCATCTGATGGGAGAATTATCCTGCCGCCTGGGCCAGGATTTCCTGCACCTGTTGTTTCTTATCCGGTTCCAGGGGCTTGGGCTGGTGCTCTTTGGTGATCTCCTTAACCCGGGCGTTGAGCCGCTGGCCCAGCGTCGTGGCTCCAGCTTTCAACCATTGCTCCCGTCTCTTGCGATCTAAGAGACCGGGGAACCAAAAATCCTGGAAGCGTTTCAGCGTCTGCTCCGTATCCAAAAAGTGACCACCGGGGCCAACCGTGTCCAACTCGTCCAACATCAGCGTATTTTCACTGACTTCGATACCCTTCATAATATGATCTGTCATAGCAACCAGCTCATCGGTCAACACGATCATCTCGAATGAGGTTGTGAGCCCACTCTCCATATAACCAACATCGTGGGTCAAGTTGGCGCCACTAAACTTGGCCATCAACACAGACAGCATGGCCTCAAGGGCCGCCTGCTCGTCCATGACCTTGGCGTCGGAGCAGCCTGCATACCCCCAGGTGGGGATGCCATACCACCGGCCCAACTCGGCGATGGCAGCCTTGGTAAGCTGAAACTCGGGTGAAGCGTAGCAGATTTGAACTGCCCCCATGTCCATGTGATGCAATCCTGCGCCAAAGACAAAGGGAGCGCCCCGACGCTGCAACTGATGCACCACGAGAGAGCTCAGTATCTCTGCCAATGACATTGCCAAACCGCTGGCCATAGTGATGGGCGCGGTCGCCCCCATTTGTGGACCGGGCGAATGAAGCACCGGCAGTTCATATTCCGCCATAAGCAACAGCTTATCCACTGCCGTCTCCGATTGTTGCAGGGGCGAGCTAGGCTCAGAATAGAGCAAGATATGCTGCTGCTCCGTCAGTGCTTTGTAACCGCCCGCCACGGCGGCGGCCATGTCAATAGCCCGCTGGCAACTGGCTCTGTCGTTGGTCACAAAGACGATTGGTTTCATGGTATGTTCCAGCATCAAGGCCATTTGGATATCGTAGATCGAAGTCGGATCCACGTCGGAGGGGATGCCGACAGACATGACGAAATGGATGTTGGGCAAAGCATCACACAGGCGATAGGCATTGATCAGATCAGCCTGGGTGCACTTGCGGTGCTCGCCCGTTTCATGATCAAGCAGATTTGGACAATCTGATCCAGTGCCAAAGTAGACCTTACTCCCTTCCAGGAACATCGCTGGTTGGCCATCCCGATCACACATAACGATGCGACCAGGTGTGGAGGCGATGGCATCTTCAACTAGGCGTGCGGGGAACTTCACCAAGTTGCCATTTGAGATGAACGCGCCAGCCTTCTTCAACAGTTCTAATGCACCTTGATGATGAAATCGAATACCGGTGCGCCGCAGCACTTCCAAGGCAGCGAAATGAAGACCCTGGAGTTGACTATCAGAGAGGACTGCGAACTGGGGTGACTGAAAGTTAACACGATTACTGCGCATCACTTTTCCCTTTCCTCCGTACGGTGCAAGTAGCGAGTGAGACGAGGAGCAACAAAATCCTGTCCCGGACGGAAGCCCCCTGGCGTTTTTCCCTGAGGTGTTGGCCTAAGCCACCGCCCCGGTTTGCTACTTCGTCTGAGCTGCCACCACCCTTTCTGTAATTATCCTAATCCTCTNNTGGCCCGCTCACGCATTGACGTCCCGCCACTCGCCATCCACCCTTCATAGTTTTGCCGGTCGACCAGACGCGGCTGCCATCCTTCACGCACGTGGCGTAACGTGTGCTCGGCCCCCAGAAAATCCCCACTCAGCGCATGCTCATGGATTACGTCAAGGGCCAGGGTCTCCTCGTTGATCTCAAGCCCTTTCATGGAGGCCTTGATCCATGAGACGATCTCGTCACAGATCACGACCAATTCTAGTGAACCAGTCAGCCCCGACTCCATGTAGCCTAAATCGTGGATCATGTTGCCCCCACACATCGTAGCGTAGAACTGGCTAAGCGCAGCTTCCATGATCGCTTGCTCGTCCAGAAGCTTCGAGTTGCTGCAGCCGCCAGTACTGAAGACCGGCAGGTGGTAGTAAAAATTCATTTCGAGCACAAAACCCTTGCCTGCCGGTTCGGCATATGGCAAGACCATGGTTTTCATATCTATCGTAGTTGGCGCAGCTGCATTGAGTATGATTGGGGCTCCCTCGTTGACTAATTGGGCAAGCAGCAACCCAACCAACTGACCGGCATTGGCGCAAGCCATTGCACCGGCATACGTTATCGGACAGGAAAATCCGCGTTGTACATCAGGCAGGTATACTACGGGGAGACATTTCTCGGCTGTGTATATGAGTTTGCGCAGAGCTTCTTCGTTATGTCTGAATGCGGTAGTAGGATTGAGATAAAGAATTGCGGTAGGATTGATCCGCAGCTGCTCTGCACCACCGACAACCACTTCAAGCATCTCGATGATTTCCGCCGTGCCTTCCCATTCGTAGGTGACGAAGCAGATGGGCTTGGCGCTGTAGGTCAGCATCACCTCCATCTGCCGCACGTCCGCCGCGACCGGCACATCGCTGGGGAGGAACATCGACATGATAAAGTCGATATGGGGCATAGCGTCAGCCACGCGGATGCCATCGACGACGTCTTGGAGAAGTGCCTTCCGCCTCTCACCCGTGCGGTGATCCAGGATGTTCAGGCAATCGGAGCCTGTGCCGAAGGTAGAGATGCGATCCCCTAGGGGCATCACCGGTTTCCCAGAGCGGTCGTACATCATAATGCGGCTGGGAGCCGTGCGCAGCGCCCATTCAACCAGGTGCGCCGGGATGCGAACCCGATTCTCCTCCACGTAGCATCCCGCCTTTTTCAGCAGGTCGATGGCCGGCTGGTAATATATCAGTACGCCCGTGCGTTCCAGGATTTCGAGGCTGGCAGAGTGAATCAGGCGGCACTGCTCATCAGTCAGCCCGCGATAGAACGGTGCTGTAAGGGCGCGCACGTTGGTCCGAGGATGATGCATGCGAAAACTCCTGGCGGTGCGTTCCTCTACGGCTTGTCCAGCGCCTTTTCCGGGTCGATAATGATGTCTTCTGCGTCTTCCAATACGATCGACACCTGGAATTATTCCTATCCTTTCTCCGCCTGGGCAGCTATTGTTCTCTGGGTGATGTCTCTGATCTTCTGTTCAACCTCTAGTGGTAAGTTGTGCTCCGGCTCTGGACCCAGGATCTCGCCGATTTTCGTCCTGGCTCGCTCACGCATCGACGTCCCGCCGCTCGCCATCCACCCTTCATAGTTTTGCCGGTCCACCAGGCGCGGATGCCAACCCTCACGCACGTGACGCAACGTGTGCTCAGCTCCCAGAAAATCCCCACTCAGCGCATGCTCATGGATCACGTCAAGGGCCAGGGTCTCCTCGTTGATCTCCAGTCCCTGCATAAAGGCTTTGAGCCACGAAATGATCTCGTCACAGATCACGACCAATTCCAGCGAACCAGTCAGCCCCGACTCCATATAGCCCACGTCGTGAATCAAGTTGCCGCCGTTCAGGGTGGCCGCGAAAAGGCTCAGCGTGGCTTCCATGATCGCTTGCTCGTCCAGCAGCTTTGAGTCGCTCATCCCTCCCCAATTGAAGGCTGGCAAATTGTAGTAATGGCTCATCTCAAGGCCGTATGCCTTGCAATCTGGGTCAACGTAGGGGACGACCATCGTATTCATATCTAACGAGAATGGCAGTGCTGTGCAGAGTGCGATCGGGGTGCCCTCGTTGACCAATTGGGCAATGACCAACCCGGCCAGATGACCGGCATTGGAGCACGCCATGCCACCTGCATAAGTGATGGGACAAGTCAGGCCGCGACCAACCTCAGGCCAATACACGCATGGTAGGTGTTTTTCCGCCACGTACATCAACTTGCGCAGCGCCGCTTCGTTATGCCTGAAGCCACTGGTGGGGTTGATATACAAGATCGCCGTGGGACTTGCTCGCAACTGATCGGCGCCCCCCACCGCCACCTCAAGCATCTCGATGATTTCCGCCGTACCTTCCCATTCGTAGGTGACGAAGCAGATGGGCTTGGCGCTGTAGGTCAGCATGACCTCCATCTGCCGCACGTCCGCCGCAACGGGAGCATCGCTGGGGAGGAACATCGACATGATAAAGTCGATATGCGGCATAGCGTCGGCTACGCGGATGCCTTCGATAACGTCTTGGAGAAGTGCCTTCCGCCTCTCACCCGTGCGGTGATCCAGGATGTTCAGGCAATCGGAGCCTGTGCCGAAGGTAGAGATGCGATCCCCCAGAAGCAGCGCAGGCTTCCCAAAGCGGTCATACAGCCGGATATGGCTGGGAGCTGCGCGCAGCGCCCATTCAACCAGGTACGCCGGGATGCGAACCCGATTCTCCTCCACGTAGCATCCCGCCTTATTCAGCAGGTCGATGGCGGGTTGGTAATACAGCAGCACCCCTGTGCGTTCCAGAATTTCCAGACTGGCACAGTGAATCAGGCGGCACTGCTCATCAGTCAGCCCGCGATAGAACGGTGCCGTAAGGGCGCGCACGTTGGTCTGAGGATGATGCATGCGAAAACTCCTTGCGGTGCGGTCCTCTACAGCTTGTCCAGCGCCTGTTCCAGGTCGGCTATGATGTCTTTCGAGTCTTCCAATCCGATCGACAACCGTATCAACCCGTCATAAATACCGGCAGCCTCTCGCTCCTCAGGTGTCATCCCAAAGTGTGAATGGGAAGCAGGGTGCATTGCTACCGTGCGGCTTGTCCCAAAGCTGGGGATGATTGTTATCATCTTGCAGGCCTCCATCACCTTGGTCGCACCATCCAAACCGCCATCGACCACGAACGACAGCAATACGCCATATCCGTTGGGCATCTGTCGCTTGGCAAGCTCATGTTGGGGATGGTCCGGCAGGCTGGGATAGTTGATCCCTTTAACTTTGGGATGCTGAGCGAGAAAGGCGACTACATCCTCCGAATTGGAGCAATGTTTGGCCATACGGAGTGGCAAAGTTTCGAGACTCATAAGGGTGAGCCAGGCATCAAAAGGCGCCATGATCGCCCCGATATACATAATAATATTTCTGAGCATACTCTCAATCAGGTCATCGCTGCCGATCACTGCCCCGCCCATAACGGTTGCGTTTCCAACTGCGTTTTTTGTGAGGGAGAGAATCACGATATCGGCCCCTAATGCAAGGGGCTGTTGAAGACATGCAGTAGCCAGCGTGTTGTCGACGATCAATGGCACGTCGTGGGAATGAGCGACCTCGGCAAGACCGGCTATGTCGGTCACGAATGTGGTTGGGTTGCTGGGGGTTTCAGCCCACACAAAGCGCGTCTTGGGGGTGATCAGGCTGTCCCACTCATCCAGGTCAGCCGGGTTCTCGACAAAGCGCGAGGTAATACCCATGCGCTCAGGAGCCAGGCGAGCGAACAGGGTATGGCCCCCACCGAAGATCATGTGGCTCGTGACGAATTCGTCTCCGACCTTAGCCAGATGGTAGGTGAGCGCAAAGACCGCGTGCTGGCCCGATGGTGTCACCAGGCCGCGCTCGCCACCTTCCAGGGCGGCCAATCGCTTCTGCAAGATATCGGCGGTGGGGTTTGCGTCGCGGCCGTAGCCATATCCAGGCTCCTTGTGCTGGATGACTCTAGCTCCATGAGCGACGCTTTCGAAAGGGTAGACCGAGCTCTCAATAATAGGAGGCACGAATGACCTGAATAGCGTCATATCCAATGGGACCGGGCTGTATCCCGTATGCAGGGCGATCGTACTCTCTCCCCAGTCTTTCTTTTCTGCCACCATGTGTTTCCCTCCCTGTAACTATCAATCTGCGAAGCTTGACCACATTGTTGCACGACAGCTTAGTGTTGCCTTGAAGCGCGAAAATTCGTTCACAATTCGTCAGCGTCGTCGAAGCAGCGAGGTAAGCTCACGGACATCCTTTACGGCCTCAAAATGCCACAGCATCTTCAGAAGCGGGTCAATCTGATCCTCCTCGAGGACATACCCTGTTAACCACCGGAATTTCCCCTCTAGCCGCTCCTCATCCCCGCGTGCCTCAATGCGGCATGCGTCCGAGACCAGTCCTGAGTCAAGAGTCCTACCGTTGCCAAGGTGAATCGTGACTCGACTGGCACTCATACCTTCATCGCCGCCCTCAAAGCTCGGGCGGTAGAGACGATCAAGCTCCTCTGACTCCACCAGCTCGATCTTGTCCACTAATGCCTTAATGCTCGCATCACCAAATCGTGGCTCAAGAATTTGATCCGGCCCTACCTCTCCGTCAATGAGATAGGCGGCCAATGGCCACCTGACACTGAACTGGGCCTCCTCCGTTGTGGTCGGATGAGCGGTGTGGAGCACCGCTGTCCAGTGGTGTCCCTCGACCCTGATAGCCGCGATGTCCTCAAGGTTCCAATCGTGTTCTCGCTGCAACTTCTGGATTGCCGCGATAGCCATATGACCCCAACCACAAGAGCAATGCTGCTTGAAATCGACTCCATCTACCATGATGAACTCATCACCGAGTGTAGCGACCCAGCCCTGATATTCTTCAAAGCCCAAAAGCCCGGGGATGCCTGTGAAGCCTCGCTCGGCTAACTCGGCAGCCACGATGCCGGTCATGGCAGCCCATCCATGACCGTGTTTTACCATCGCAGGGTCGAGCAGGTCGCGCTCCATCGGGAGGTTGGGTGCATGGTATTCCGCGATGCCTAGAGCCTGTTTGATAGTATGTGTGTCAAGTCCCATCAAATTGGCAGCTGTCGCAGCACAGGCCACCGATCCCCAGGAGCCGTCAGCCTGATAGACCGGGTGCTGATACCGATGCCAGCAGCGTCCAAAGCGATGAGAGATCTCATAGCCGACAACCACAGCNNACCTGCGCACCTTGATGTCCTCGTGTATAGGCGCCCCCGTCATCGCAGTCCAGAGCATTGGCTGCGCAGGCGTTCGCAAAGGCTGCTCCAGCAGCGCTCGCGTGCGTGTCGTGCAGCAGGATTGTCGCCTCGTCTCCCGACCACACAACCGGGGCGTAGGCAGCAGCGATGTCGCTGATGGGCGTCAAAACCCCGCCCACAATGGCAGCGACGATGTCGACCAAACACATCTTGACCTTTTGCTGTACCGCATCGGGTAGGTCGTTCCAGCATGTGTCCCGGATGAATTGAGCCGCCAGCTCGTTCCCGTCCATAAGTTTTCCATTCCTCATTAGGACAAGCGCCAAAGTGTGTACCGGTAGCCTCGCAGATTTAGCGCTCTGTGCCTGTCTCTAGCCAACGATCCCCAGTTGACATAACAACTCACTGCGCAGTGCTGAAGACCGGTTCCACATCTTGCAATTCTTCTATTTCGATGTGACAGTAGATTTGGTGTCCTTCCGCTATCCCGCGCCACGGGGGAGACTCGCGCTCGCATATGGGGCCTATCTTGCGTGGGCAGCGTGTATGGAACCTGCAGCCTGAGGGCGGATCGAGCGCGCTCGGGACTGTGCCCGACAGACGGATGCTGGTCCTCTCCACTGTTGGGTCTGGAATGGGCACGGCGGATAGCAAAGCCTCCGTATAGGGGTGATAGGGTGGCGCGAACAGCGCCTCAGTAGGACCGATCTCGCAGAATTGTCCTAGATACATCACAGCTACGTTGTCACACAACTGAAACACAACGCTCAAGTCGTGAGAGATGAACAGCATCGTGGTCCCGTATTCTTGCTGAAACTCCAGCAGCAGGTTCAAGACAGCCGCCTGGACAGACACATCGAGCGAGGATAGCGGCTCGTCACATAGGACGAGCGTTGGCCGGCCGGCGAAGGCCCTGGCGAGAGCCACGCGTTGCCTTTCGCCGCCGCTCAATTGTCTTGGCAGGCGATCACAATAGTCTTCCCCTAACCTCACCGCCTCCAAAAGACGCAAGACCTCGTCCATGATCTCAGAGGAAGGTACGGTTCCGAACAGGCGCAGGGGACGTGCGATCGCTTCTCCGACTGAGCGTCTTGGGTTAAGCGTAGAGTCGGGATTCTGGAAAATCATCTGTAACTCTTTAAGCAGTTCGAAGGGGCGTTGTTCGACGACCCGTGCTACATCAATACCTATGAAGTCCATTTTCCCAGCATTGGGTGGCACCAGACCCGCGACGCATTTGGCCAGTGTGGTCTTACCGCATCCGGATTCACCCACGATACCAAGTGTGGATTTTTTCCACGCCATTAGATTTACATCGTCTACCGCCTTCACAAAGCCTTTCTTACGCCTGCCGGTCAATCCAACCAATCCCCGTTCTTGCGCCTTGTAGTAGGTCTTTAGTCCTTCGATCTCTAAGATTAGATCTTCCCCCCTTGGTGAGGGATCGGCCTCGGCAAGCTCGGCTCGGAGGGTTTTCACCTCGGCAGGATCTGGACTATCAGCATAGAAACAGCGCGCCAAATGCCCATCAGCGGTTCTCACGATGTCAGGGTGTTCAATGCGGCAACGCTCACGGGCGCGATCACAACGTGGCTCAAAGACGCATCCGCTTGGTGTTTCGTGGAGCGAAGGTACCTTCCCCCTGATCGGCTGCAGGATTTTTATCTGCCTGCTGGCACTCATCTTCGGAATACATCCAAAGAGTGCGACAGTATACGGGTGCTGGTGACCCAGAAAGATGTCCTGAACGGAACCTTGTTCGACCAGCTCGCCTGCGTACATCACGGCCACCCGGTCCGCAACTCTGCTGACGACGCCGAGGTTGTGACTTATGTAGAGAATCGTAGAGTCAAACTCGTGCTTCAGTTCGGCGATGAGATCCAGTATCCCCGCCTCAACCGTGACGTCCAGACCGGTGGTCGGCTCGTCCAAGATCAGCAGGGCAGGATTTGCCAGTAGCGCCATAGCGATCAGAACTCGCTGCTGTTGCCCGCCCGACAACTGGTGGGGATAGCGCTCCATGATCGCGGGTGGGTCCGGCATACGCACACGTTCCAGCATGCGGATACATTCAGCCATAGCTTCAATGCCCCTCGACATCTTGTGTTCTTCCAGAACCTCGGTGAGCTGTCGGCCGATCCGAAGCGAGGGGTTTAACGCAGCCATGGGATCTTGGTACACCATTGCTATCTTATTGCCACGGATATGATCCAATTCCCGTCCGCTTTTTTCACAGATGTTTTCACCGAAAAACAGGATACGTCCACACGTTACCGCGGCGTTTTTAGCCACATAGTTCATAATCGCAAGTGCGAGCGTGCTCTTGCCGCAACCAGATTCTCCAACCAACCCCAGCGCGTCGCCGGGCCAGATCTCAAAAGAGACGTCCCTCACAGCTTTGACGGGTCCTGCTCGTGTTGTGTAAGTGACTTCCAGGTCCTCCACTTTTAGAACGGGTTCTTGAACTGGTTGTTGCATACGGCTACCTCCTACCCTCACTTTGTCTGGCCAGCCACTGCCTTGTCCGCGATCGCCTTGATCTTCTTCTCAACATCGGCCGGCAATACGTGCTTCGGCTCCTCGGCCAGGATTTCTTCGATCTTCGCCCTGGCCCGCTCACGCATTGACGTCCCGCCACTCGCTATCCAGTCCTCATAGTTTTGCCGGTCGATCAGGCGCGGTTCCCATCCCTCACGAACGTGGCGCAAGGTATGATCGGTCCCAATGAAATCCCCACTCAACGCATGCTTGTGGACTAGGTCCAGGGCCAGATTCTCTTCGTTAAACTCCAACCCTTTCATACTGCCGGCTTTGATGATGGACACAATCTCGTCTTGAATCACCACCAGTTCCAGCGAGCCCATCAATCCCGATTCCATGTAGCCCATATCATGGATCATATTGCCTCCGGCCAACATTGACCCATACAAGGTCAGCGTGCCTTCAAATATGGCCTGCTCGTCCAGCAGCTTCGAATCGCTCGCACCGCCGGTGGAAAAGAGCGGCAGGTTGTAGTAATGATTGATGCCGATGCCGCCGAAACCACCCGGGCCGGTCGCATATGGAGCTACCATCGTTTTCATATCCAGGTGGGATGGTCTTGCGCTACTGATTATTATGGGGGCTCCCTCGTTGACCAACTGAGAAGTGACCAGACCAACCAATACGCCTGCATTGTGACAGACCATTGCGCCTTCACGGGTCATCGGGCCAGTCATCCCGCGTAGCAGATCGGGCAAGTATATGACGGGCAGTCGTTTTTCAGCACAGTAAACGAGTTTATGCAACGCTGCTTCGTTGTGCACAAACGAGGAGGTCGGATTGAGATAACAGATAACGGATGGGTTGATGCGTAAAATTTCCGCGCCGCCCATCGCAACCTCAGCCATCTCGATGATTTCGGATGTCCCTTCCCATTCGTATGTAACGAAGCAAATGGGCTTGTCGCTGTAGGTCAGCATCACCTCCATCTGCCGCACGTCCCCGGCAACAGGTACATCACTGGGAAGAAACATCGACATGATGAAATCAACATGTGGCATAGCATCGGATACGCGGATGCCATCGACGACGTCCTGGAGCACCGCTTTGCGCCTCTCACCCGTGCGGTGATCCAGAATATGCAGGCAGTCGGATCCCGTGCCGAAAGTAGAGATGCGATCCCCAAGAGGCATTACCGGCTCCCCTTTACGATCATAGAGCGTGATGCGGCTTGGAGCAGTGCGCAACGCCCACTCTACGAGATGGGAAGGGAAGCGGACATGATTGTCTTGCACCAGGCAGCCAGCTTTTTTCAATAAATCAAGAACCGGTTGATAATTTACGAGGACACCTGTACGTTCGAGTACATCCAGACTGGCACGATGCATGATGCGGCACTGGTCATCTGTCATTCCACGGTAGTAAGGTCCGATGAGCGAAGTGAGGTTTGTTTGAGGGTGCTTCATGTTGAAAGTCTCCATCCTTTATCTGGCCCCGGGTTCTGGGTGGCCGTTTGCTTGTTGGGATGGGCTTAATGCCTTTACCCTTTTAGCTTATTAAGTGCCTGTTCCAGATCAGCGATCAGATCCTCTGGGTCCTCGAGCCCAACCGACAGTCGAATCAAGCCGTCAAATATGCCGACTGCCTCCCGCTCCTCAAGTTTCATGTTGCAGTGAGTGTGTGTGGCGGGATGTGTCACGATGGTGCGGGTTGTCCCGAAGCTCGGGACGATGGGAATGAGCCGGAACGAGTTGATCACTTGTAGGGCAGCCTCCCTGCCTCCCTCCACTTCAAATGAAAGAAGCCCACCAAAGCCATCAGGCATCTGCTGTGTAGCCAGTTCCCGTTGGGGATGCTCCGGCAAGCTGGGATAGTTGATGCCCTTCACTTTCGGATGTTGGGCAAGGTACTCGACGAGCCTTTCTGCGTTGGCGGAATGCCGGGCCATGCGGAGTGGTAACGTCTCGAGGCTCATGAGCACCAGCCAGGCATCAATTGGCGACATGATCGACCCAACCCGGGCGACGGTGGAGACCATGTTCCGGATCAGCTCCTTATTGGCCACGATCGATCCGCCCACAATAGCCCCTTGCCCTCCCATGAACTTGGTTAGTGAGTGCACCACAATGTCGGCTCCCAAGGTGAGTGGTTTTTGCAGGCATGGGGTGGCGAGTGTGTTGTCGACGATCAGAGGGATGTTATGAGCATGGGCGATCTCGGCCAGGCCAGCGATGTCCATCACAAAGAAGGTGGGATTGCTGGGAGTTTCCGCCCACAGGAAACGCGTTTGGGGCGTGATCTTGTCCTGCCACTCATCCAGGTCACCGGGGTCTTCTACCAGATGTGTGGTGATGCCCATCTTCTTTGGAGCCATGTCGTAGAACATCCCATAGGCCTCGCCGAAGATCCGATGGCTGGTGAGAATCTCGTCCCCAGCCTGCGTCAGGTGCTGCAACACTACAAAGCAGGCATGGACACCTGAGGGAGTCGCCAGGCCAGCCTCGCCGCCCTCCAGGGCGGCCAACCGCTTCTGTAGAACGTCGACTGTGGGATTGCTGTTGCGACCGTAGTCGTAGCCCGGCTCTTCGTCAGAGACGATTCTGGTGTAATGGTCGACATCGCTGAGGGGATAGACCGCGCTCTGAATTACCGGCGGGACAAAAGACCTGAAGGGTGTCATGTCCATCGGAACCGGGCTGTAGCCTGCGTGTAAGGCTGTTGTGCTCAGTCCCCACTTTTTCTCTTCTGTCATAGGAATATTGTCCTCATTTTTACTGTAAGAAATATCAATACAGAGTGATCGCGCAGCGCGTTTGGGCATTGTACGGCCCGAGACGTGTGATACCAAGCGCACAGGTGCCTAGCGCTGCTGCGCAATTTCCCTGATTCCATCAGCCAACAGATTTAGCGCAATTACGACAGAACTCAAGGCCACCGCTGGCGCCAAAACGACCCAGGGCATCATAAAGATCCACGGTCGTCCCTCGTTGATCATCCCTCCCCAGTCCGGCGTCGGTGGCGGTATACCCAAACCGAGGAAGCCTAGCGAGCCGATGGCCATGATCGCGTACCCGACCCGGATGGTGGCATCGACGATGATCGGCCCGGACACATTGGGCAGGATTTCCCGCAGCAGAATATAGCGCCGTCGCTCTCCTCGCAGCCGGGCTGCGCTCACATAATCCTTCGTGCGTTCGTCCAGCGCGAGGCTGCGCACGATGCGGGTGACGGTGGGGACGTTCCCGATCGCCACAGAGATGACGACGATAAGCGCCGAAGGACCGATGCTGGTGATGATCAGGATGTAGATTAGCAGCGTTGGGAATGACATGAGGATGTCAGTGCCACGCATGATGAGGGTGTCAACATTGCCACCGACGTAGCCCGAAATGAGCCCCAGGGGGGCGCCCATCAGTATGCCCAAAAGGACGGAAATCGGCGCCAACAAGACAACCACTCGCGTACCCCAGAACAAACGCGTTAGTACGTCTCGCCCAATATTGTCGGTGCCAAGCCAGTGTTCCCGCGAGGGTGACTCGAGCTTGGTGCCTGCCATCTCGGTCGGCGAGTATGGAGATATGATGGGGGCGGCTATGGCTATAAAGAACCACAAAAGGATTACGGCTACGCCGATGGTCGCGCTTTTGGAACGGACGAGTTCTGAGATCGTAGTGCGCAGCCGCGCGCCTGGAGGCGATACCCGCCGCGGCCGGCGACCCATTTCCCCCCGATCGCGAGTCACCGATGTTGGTGATTTCTGCGAAGAGAACGAATTCGAGCTGTCGCTCATGGTTTGGGCTCCTGTGCAATTACCGATCACTCAAATCGAATACGTGGATTCATAAAGTAGATGCCAATGTCCCCGATAACCTGGGATGACACCGCCACAAAGGTGAGCACCAGCGTTCCTCCCTCAAGCAGGATGATATCGTTACGCATGGCGCTCTCCAGAAGCAGATTCCCTAATCCGGGATAGTTGAACAGCACCTCGACCACGACGACGCCGCCGATCAGCCAATTGACGTGCAACATGATGGCCGTGAACGGCGCGATCAAGGCGTTGCGCAACGCGTGCCGCCAGATAACTTTCCTTTTTGGGATGCCTTTCAGCACCGCCGTCCGAATGTAGTCGCTTTCCAACACCTCAGCCATGTTGACCCGCGTAAAGCGGGCCAGATAACCTATCTCGTCAAGGGACAACGTCAAAATGGGCAGGATCAGCCTTTTGGAAAATTCTAAAAAACTTGCATCGGGGTCAGGTATGCTCACGCCGGGAAGCCAATCCAGCCACAGCGCGAAAATCACAATCATAAAGATCCCACCAGCGAACGGAGGGACGGACACAGACACGCTACTGGTCACCGAGATGATGCGATCCAGGAGCTTTCCTTCGGTTATCCCGGCGATACAGCCCAAGGTCAACCCCAGCGGGATCATAAAGACAAATCCCAGGGCCGCCAGCGCCAGTGAACGACCGAGGCGAACGGCAACGAGCTCGCTCACGGGACGGCGAAAGTGGATCGACTCACCGAAATCCCCGCGCAAAGCACTTGTAATCCAGTCGACATAACGTACCACCACGGGGCGGTTGAGACCCATCTTTTCCCGCAGCTCATCGACCTTTTCCTGGGAAGCATATCGTCCCAGGGCATTTCGAGCGGGGTCGATAGGAACCACCTCGGCGATAAAGAAAACCAGAATGGAGATGACCAGCATGGTCACCAGCATCGTGCCGAAGCGGTTTAAGAGAAACCTAAGCATCTTCGCCTCTCTTTGGGATGCGGAATCACATCAGGCAGCAATGACTCTGTGGCTTCCAGCGTGTCGCCGGAAGCCACAGAACACACCGTTCATATTAGCTGAGTTGTGGTGCCTAGTCAGATTCTAACCACATCAGATGCCACAGAAAGCCGCCTCTGGACCAGGCGTCAGGTACGTGCACATGACTTCGAGAGGCGCTGAATTCAACAGCAAAGAAGGGTATCAAGTACGGTGCGTCATCCTGCATGATCTTCTGGATTTGGCAATACAGGGCGCGTTTTTCCTCGACATCGACTGTGCTATCGACCGCATCCAAAACGGCGTCAAGCTCCGGGTTACAATAGTACGCTTCGGACCAGGCGGCACCGCAGCGAAGGGCCAGGTTGATATTGGCAGTCGCCGGGATCCGTCCACTCCAGCCGCTGATGGAAAACGGCCATTCCGCCCATTGGTCCCAAAAGGCATCACTGGGATAGATATCGATCGTGACTTCTACGCCGGCCAAGGCGGCCTGCTCTTTAAACACCTGGGCATAGGCCGGACGGAAGCCATCGTCAGCGGTGGCGAGTGTGAGCTGAAGGGGATTATCAGGTCCATAGCCCGACTCTGCCAGCAGTGCTTTGGCCCCCTCGATGTCTTGCGGCCGCCCGTCCACGTCGGTGTCGGGGCAATAGGCGGCAGCGCTGGGCAGTATCCAGTGGTCGTAGCCCACCTCTCCCAACGGTTGGACGAGGTCCTTGACCTGTTGACGATCCTGGGTCAACTTGAGGGCTTTCATTAGATTGGGATCATCAAAGGGTTCCAAGTCGACGCGCGCCACGATGGGCGTAATCCATCCCGTCGCAAAGGTCCGGATATCGATCTCATCGGGATACTTCTGTAGCTCCTCAATAATCGCTTCCCCTGGAGACAGTACGTCTGCCTCGTTGCCAATGAGGGCTGCCAGTCGCGCGGCGTCATCCCATCCGGCGGTGATAACGACCTTGTCAACATAGGGTAGCGGGAGACCGTCTTCGCCCAGTTGCCAGTAGTTCGGGTTGCGCACAAGTACAAACCGCTCGTCGGGAGTGAACGATTCCATCATGAACGGCCCCGTCCCGACGGCGTTGGCCGGGTCGCCGCCGTAGAAGTCAGTCCAGCCACCTTCAGGGGCGATCATCGTCGGGTAGTCATAGAAGACGAGCATCAGATCGGCGTTGGGGCGGTCAAGCGTGAGCTCAATCGTCAAGTCATCGATCTTCTTGATGCCTTCGGGCGATAGCATGTCAAGCTTGGCTGCCGTCGACGCGCCAGTAGCTGGGTCCAGCCAGTGCTTGAGATTCCAGATCACGTCATCGGCGCCAAAGGGCTTGCCATTGTTGAACGTCACCCCCTCCTGGAGGTGAATAGTCCACACCGTCGCGTCTTCGTTGGCCTCCCATGACTTGGCCAGCTGCGGTCGCGGAGCCCCGTCTCCAGCAACCCAAACTAAAGGTTCTGCGATCGACAACCCGACATAGCCGGTACCGACGCCATCCGCGGCTGGGTCCTCCACGTAAGGCATCCAGGCATATTCAGTGCGCAGGGTGCCGCCGCGTACGGGGAAGCCTTCTGGAACTGCGGTCGGTTCCGGTGGAGGGGCGGCCTCTTCGGTTGGCTCAGGGGGCGCAGGCTCTTTGGTTGGCTCAGGGGGCGCAGGCTCTTCCGTCCGAGGAGCACAGCTTGCCACACCGAGCACGAGCAGCAGCAGGACCAGAGCGAACGATAAGAGAGTCCATAACTTGGTTCTCATCTTCTTTTCTCCTTAGCTAGTGAAAGAATTGTCTGATCTCAGCTTCTCAATTGAATATGCACGACCTCCTTTACGAACATGGGTTCTCCTTGAAAATCGCAGAGTCAGCGATTCACGAAATGCTCTTCCCATCGCGCTGCCCAGAACTGGACAGGTTTTCATTCTGTTACTTCTTGCTCTTCAGCCATCTTCTCCTGCCTGCGTTCCCACCACGCAATCGCTCTCTCTGAACTGGACAATATATGGTCCAGCATGATCTCATTTACTTTGCTGCGGTCGCCCTGCTTGAGGAGCTCAATCAATATGTGGTGCCGTTCAGCGTAATCTGTTTGACCGGATTGCCGCGTGAGATACATGTAATACTGTGCCTGGGGTTTAATATTCTCAAGGGCTTGCTCCAGCAAATCGTGGCGAGTGCGTGACCAAACGTAGGTGTGAAACTGAAAATCAAACAGGGCCATCCGCTTGTAGTCACCACTATCTGGATCTGCATCCATTTCCCCCATCTGCCGAGTGATCCCTTCCAGGTGATCAAAGTCCTCTTGTGAGAGGTTTTGCGGAGCGAGGCTAAAAGCCAGGCTCTCCAGAGCCGCCCTGAGGGTGGCAATCTCCCACAGAGTCTGCCTGTCCCACTCGGCGACATAATACGCACCGCTCGCATCACTACTCAGCAGGCGCTGTTGTTTTAGCCTCACAAAGGCCTCGCGAACAGGGGTGCGGCTGACGCCCAGAGCCTCCGCAATCTGCGTTACGCGCAATCTCTCCCCTGGAGGCAGCTTGCCCTCCACGATGGCTTCGCTTAGTGCATTATACACGTGTTCGGACAACCGCTGAGGTCGCTCGACATTAGGAAACAGATCCGATAACTTAGCCAATCCCTCTGTCATGTCGAGTCCATACACCTTCCTTTGTCAGTCAGCTTGATGATCGACCAGAATATGGAGTGTAGTAA
>JABAOH010122104.1_pt1 | contig 19803 bp, 11 predicted proteins | sample 7062181 | NCBI WGS metagenome assembly JABAOH01 (sample SAMN14538630, study PRJNA623070) | marine sediment metagenome | biome: marine biome [ENVO:00000428]; feature: marine pelagic biome [ENVO:01000023]; material: deep marine sediment [ENVO:00002113]; isolation source: pool of 5 deep marine... | reverse complement strand
TATTCTGCTAGTAATACCCCAGGTGGTGGGTCGAAGACCGGACCATTGAAGCCAAAGGCTTCGGAAAAAACAGTAACCCCGTCAACTGTAACCGTGAAGATATCGGGGTGACAGTCGAGACACCCCCCTGGATCTTCTCCCGGCTCACTTCCATCCCATGAGTCAATGATTGCCAGGAGGAAGTTGATATCGACGCTAATATGGGGCGGCAACCCTGTCAACGTGAGTGTTGTTGGCGAACCCGGAGTCCTCGGTGGTTCGCCCCCTCCCGATGTATTCCTGAGGAAAAGACCGCCAAATGAGTTGCCTGGGGATCCGATTCCATCATAGCCCTGGACGGGTTCAGTACTCGTGACCCCTCCCAGCGTAGCCGTAACTTTCGGCGCTACTGTCAGACCTCCGTCAAAATCGTTGAAATAGATCTGGCGTCCTTTCGATGGCGCAGCCATCACGTTTATGGGTACAAGAACTACGATAACCAGCACCACCAGCAGCACTCTCAGAAAATTCTTCCGCTTGTTCATAGTCAATCCTCCTCATTAATACGCCCGACCTTGTAGGAAGTCGGGTTTGTGGCCTACGTTGGTTATACTCGGTATTTGCTGACGCAAAGGTGAAGAACTTCATACTGATATTACAGGATTACCGGATTGCATTCAATAGAACAAACAATTGTAGCCATTGCAGGGTACAAAAGAAAGAATATGCAGGTCGAGTATGCTATTGAGCCCAGGCGTTATGTGAGCTTTCATTGTCTCATAGTCGGGGACTAGCTGCCACGTTATAGAGATCGCGCAGGCGCGCGTGCGCTTGCATTCGTTTGCTATTCCCTAGATCAGGCAGCGTGGAAGCGCTTATTTACCTGGGTTACTTTTATCACCGGCTTCATATGCCTCTGATAGGGATCGAATGCCGAATGAAATCTATCTTGAATTTTAAATATTGCATTTGATCCTGATTCGTGTGCTAATCGGAAGCTAAGTTGAGCCTCAATCGCGCGAAAAAAAGAATAAAACGAATACTCAACGAGGCTCGAAGCGGATTCGAAACGTCCCCTCGCAGAACCGTCATCGCAAGGGATACTGCTAGTTGAAAGTCAATAACCTTGTAGACCCCCAACATTCTACTGCGATCCAGATATGTTTCATCTTGATATTGGCTGTTCAGGCACCTGCCAACCGGGTCAATCACCATCCCTACTCCTGGAACGTCCACGTTACTGACCCAATTGTGATCCGGTCCCCTCTTTTCAGACGCGCGGCCTTGACCCTCTTCCCGTTTACCAACGTCCCGATCGCGCTGCCGAGGTCCTGAAGATACCAACCTCCCCGAACGCGCCTCAGAAGGGCATGCTCCCGTGACACAGCGCGATCCCACAATCGCACCTGGCATGCCGAACCTCGACCAATCCGTACATCGCTTGAGGTTAAAGTTACACGTTGTCCCTGGGGGTCGATAAGAAATGCGTGCCCTGTCGGTGTCGCGGTAACTACACTTTTTCTACTTCTTACCCAATTGGAGTAGATCAATACGCCAATTCCTGCCATGACGAGAAGTACAATCAGGATGCCCGTGCCATCTCCAGGTCTGGGTTGAGATGTATTCGGGATGACAAGTATCCCTTGTGGCTCGTCACCTGCGGCTGGTGTGTCTGTGATAGAAGCAGTATCCTGCGTGGTGATTGGCGGTTCCGTTTCGGGCTCCGGCAGGAAGGTGTTCTCGTCTAGAATCCATTCGAGCGAGCCGCTTGCTTGGACACGTAAAGTGTAAATCTGGCTAGCCCCTGCTATTACAGCGCCACTTTGCGACGCCGACTGGACGGCCACGGGGGCTGCAGCGTACTCTGCCACCAACGAATACGCACCTTTCCCCACCCCCGTAACAGTGACGGTATAGTCACCGGGAACAGCGTTCAATGCGTAGAACTGCTTGAAACCGTCTCCCATCAACGCCCCGGTTTGATCATCCACGATGGGTGGCTGAAAATAGTAATTTGCATCCGGTATTTCTGCCAGGTAAGTGCCGTCTGGAAGGTATCCGGTACGTCGCCCCTGAGGGTCCGCGACATAGAATTCGATCGGAGAGAAGGCGTTCATGATCAACGTGGGTCGGAATATGCCGTCATACGGCCTGAACCGCACAATTGCGCGTAATTCAATGAAATTGTCGAGTGTGTCTCTACTTGAGGGACAGCTAGGCCACGGATCCCCGCAGAAAGGATCATTAACCTGGAAGACACTATCTTGCTTACCAGTTCCCACCAAATAATGAACTCCCGAGGGGGAATCTGGATGCTTTACTTCGAAAATTACCGGCCAGCCATTGGTCAGGTCCTCTTCGGCAAACCTTTTAAGGTCAGATTGAGTGATCAAGTCACCAGTTTTAACCTTCTCGACCCATTGCATCAGATAAGGCTGTTGAAAGGGATTATCAGGGTTGCTACACCAGCCCACTTTATCCCAATAAATGGCTCCTATGTCACAATCTTTTGTTCTCCCATCAATACAATCGGGATCATCCTCCCACCTGACATATCCCCTAACATCGTCTCGGGACAGACAATCATCCAAAGTGCGAGGATCCACATCGGCCGCCCCATAGTAATGCAGTAGGTCGGCAGCGGCGGTAGTAGCACAGCCTACTTGGCCGATAGTGCTCGGGATATTGTCGTACGGATTATTCTCCCAACCTCCTTGAGCATCGGGGTGGTCCTGCTTGAAATCAGGTACAGAACCGATAGAACTGACAACGAGAATCAGGTCGTTGAAATCGTTGTCTGGAGGGTAATCATCCGGGAGNNATATTCGTAGATAGATACGTGTAACCGCTGCAAAACGAAAATGGGCGGAGATAGAAGATGAGTTCTGTTCCTGCTTCATAAGGACCTAAGGTGACTGATTGGCCTCTCAAGTCATTGTAGCCGGAGAACAGCTCCCGTTCTTCTGGAGAATAGAGCCCAGCAGCTCCGTCACAGGTGTTAGTAATCACATTGTTTATCGTGACGATGACCATGCTACGTTGGGTAAGTATCATCTTGGTATCGGACTGCTTCGGAGATGACATCTGTCCTTGGATTCCCTCAGGTGGCAGGAATAGGAAGATACCAATCAAAAATGTGAGGAGTTTCCGTTTCATGTCTGGTCCCTCCAGTCGGTACATTATCCTATTCTGGATGAGGCAAGATCGGCATAACCTGTGATTTAGGTCTATCCAGGTAAATCGTTTTGAAACGCTCATCCCTTATTGGTTATACTTCCCAGCCGAGTTTCATGGTGTCTCCAACGGCCTCACCACTACATCCCGCGACCCATAGGCTAACAATGTCCTGTCAAGTGAGACAATCATGCTCCAAACCGCACCGGTGTGCTCCATCAACATGTCCAGGAGCGATCCGGCTGCGATACGCCTTTCCCTCAAGGGCGCTAATCACCTGTGGGTAGATCACCTCAAAATCAATTAGCGTTTTCTGCTATGGATCCTTGTGGGAGTCGTTCACCGCCTTTTGAATTATGCTAAATACTGATGGGGCATTAAGGCCCTGCTTAATTGTTATAAACTGGCACAACCCGTACTGCCATGACGATATACAGATCAAAGCTTGATCGGGTGTACCCCTGAATGCTGGCCCGCTTTCCGTTGTTCTGGGAATTAGGGGATCATGGCATGAACGTGCTCTCGTAGATCTCCCATATCTTCAGATATTCTGAATAAGCCAGCTGCAGACGGATGTGTCTCTCCAAGACCACCGTATCCGCGGTAAATATCAACCACACATCTGCTGTAGCCTTGAAAACCTCCGCATCAAGGACTTTTACATCCACAACCTCAATCGAATCGGTATATTGCCAGCCTTCGACGTAGGCGTTATAACTGTTGTCGAGATACTTCTTCTTGAAGTGCGGCGTGAGATAATCCCACGCTTCTTCGAATCTCTTTCGATTGACCAAAGACCAGTACTCTCGCACGTCCTTAATGATTTTCACCTCCCTTTGTTCCTCAGTGTCGACTGTTGGGATGTTGGTGGCAATCACTCGTGGAGATGTCGGCGATGGAAGGATACGCGTTAAACTCGGTTTGACCCGTGTCGATCGTGTGGCCGCGGCATGCGAACCACGCTCTCCAGTTGCGGTGATGGCGATTACTACAGGCGCAGCCTGCTCTTCAATGGTTAGACGTCTCTCCTTGCTGGAATTGGTGGCAAAATAGACGAACAATAATAGCAGCCCAACAATTGCAACCAATGATGAAACGATCAGCCACGTCGGACGGCGCATCCCACGCACAACGACCTCTTCAGAAGGTTGTATCGGATCTTCGCTTCTCACCTCTGCCGAGGGGCGGAAGGGCTTAGTTCGAAACTCTTCGGGGAGCATGATTCGATCCCGAATCGAATCTGGCGATGCATTGACCGCATCCAGCACTGCTTTGAAGAACGCAGGTGCAGAGGCAAAGCGATCAGCAGGACTCTTTTCTAGAGCTCTAAGAATAACTTCTGCTACTGCACCAGCGAGCTCCGGGTTGAACTCTCTAGGGTCCGGTGCGGGGAGATGCATGTGAGCATAACGCACACGCTCGCTTCCTGTCGCCCCACCCTTCTCTGTGCCTGCTTCGTCGCCGCGGAATGGTCTCCGACCGGTCAGCATCTCATAAAGCATCACACCTAAGGCGTACACGTCCGTCGCTGCTGTCACCGCCTCACCACGGATCTGCTCCGGTGCCATGTATGCCGCCGTGCCCGCAAAGCCCAGTGTCGTCGTCGTGCTCTCCGCATGCCTCGCCACCCCGAAATCCGTCAGGTAGATGGCACCACCCTGATCCACCATCACGTTACCTGGCTTGACGTCGCAATGCACCACACCGTGCGCATGAGCATACCCCAGGGCGCTGCTGATCACCTTGAGGTAGGTCAATGCTTCCTGCACCATAACGGGTTTGCTTCCGCGCCGACGCAGAACCTGCTTGAGAGTTGGTCCATCGATGAAGCGCTCGAGCAAGAAGGCGAAGTCCAACGTCTGGTACAGGCCGTAGAAGGGTACGATGTTCGGGTGGGCTAGCTTCTCCAACGCCCGCGCCTCGCGTTTAAAGCGCTTGAAGATGGAGGGGTCTTCGGCCGGATCACCGTGAAGCACTTTCATCGCCAAAGGGACGTTACGCTGTCGATCCCAGACGCGGAAGACAGTACCCATTCCGCCGGAAGCCACGTATGCGTCTACACGGTACTTGTTCAGCAAAGTTTGACCGATAATATCTTGGGTCATCGATAGCTCCAAGATGTGTTATTAGAATCTAGGACTATTGGATACTTCATCGAACTGCAAATCCATGAAAAAGGATAAAAATAGCCCGGATTGGCATCGCAATCCACCAAGTTAATCTGGTGGGCGTAGTGCAGCGCACTGCAGATGGGTCGCATGATCTCCAGGACATATGCAGGGGGGAATTGTTGCTTGGCGCGAAAAATCACTTTGCGTAACGTTGTGCTTACAATATAGTCCATCAGCATGAAGGCAAGATCGTTATCCTGCTCTAATGCATAGAATCGGATGAAATTGGGGTATTGGGGATTAATTAATGTTCGCGCTTCACGCTTGAAACGGCGTAGCAAGATGCGATCGTGTGCCAAATCTTCACGGAGCAGTTTAAACGCGAGGAAGGTCGCACGCTGTTCATCGCATAACTTGTAGACTTCAGCCATACCGCCGCGACCGACTTGGTCATCAACACGGTAGCAATTACGCAGTGTTTGTCCGACAAGGCTAGGCATGAAATCTCCTTAACTCCCTTTGAGCTGTCGTAAGAAGAAATTGGGTGGAAGGATTTTTGAAAACAAAAGACCTAGAAATTAATCTGATTTTGTTACAGATCAAAGGTCGATCCATCAAAAGATCTCTGTTCCATCTCCCGAATCGACAACTACCATGCTGCCATCTATCGATCACATCACGGATCAAATCCAGCCCTTCTAGCTTTCATAGGTCCGTATTCTTGCACCTAATCTTCGGTCCCATGTGCTATGGGCAGACCTGCTTGTAGAATGTGAATTCACCAGCGTCGCTAATCTTAACGATGACAGCGCACTTGATCGGATCGCCATCCTCGGTAAGGGTTATCTTACCGGTGATGCCATTAAAATCTGTGATCCTAGCCAAGGCATCACGGACACACTTGCGGTCAACAACTAAGTCGCCAGTGATATTGCCACAAGCTTGAATGGCTTCTTGGGCGATGAGCATGGTATCCCAGGTCAAGGCGGCTACATCATTGGGGGTATAACCGTGGGCGGCCTTGTAGCGCTCGATGAACGTCTTCGTTGCGCCGGTCGCACCATGCGCAGTATAGTGGGTGCTGAAGTAGAGTCCGGAACAGTCACCACCGCACAGGTTTATTAACGCTTCGGAGCCCCAGCTATCGCTGCCCATGATTGGTTTATCCCAGCCCAGCACATGCGCCTGCCGGACGATGAGAGGAACCTCATTGAAGTATTGCGGCGCGAATAAGAACTCAGCTCCAGAGCTAATTATTGTCGTTAACTGGGTGTTGAAGTTTGTATCATTCATCTTGAAAGTCTCAAAGGCTACTACGGAGCCTTGGCCATGCAAGCTTTCCCACGCGGCTTTAAAAGATTCGGCCAGGCCTTCGGAGTAGTTACTGGCCACGTCAAAAAGCACTGCTGCCTTAGTGAAACCGAATTCTTCAGTAGCGAAATTCGCCACAACCAGTCCCTGCAAGGGGTCGAGGAAGCATGCCCGAAAGACCCATGGTCTGTCCAGGGTGGTTCGGGGATTTGTGGACCATGGGCTAATCATAGGGGTTTCGAGGTTGTTGGCGATCTCACCTGCAGGCACGGCCTGCTTCGAGGCATGAGGGCCAATGATGATTAAAACTTCATCATGGGTTATCAATTTAGTATTGGCACTGGCGGCCAATTCGGCTTCGGACTCATTGTCCTCGATAATCAACTCGACCTGATATTTCTTCCCAGCTATATCCAGGCCCCCAGCAGCGTTGATATCCGTAAGCCACATCTCGCCAGCGAACTTTGCCCCTTCACCGACTTTGGGGATATTTCCCCCCATAGGGTTGTTCATGCCGATCTTGATGATTCCTTCGGTGGACTTAGGAACAGGTGTCGAAATTTGTTGTTGTGGAACACTCGTTGGTACTTGCAAGACATCAGTCCGAGGCACAAGGACCAACGTCTTGTCTCTACCCCATAACACAACCGTGATTATCAACAAGAAGATCAATGCTCCAGTTATAAGACCCAATGGCATAATCCAACGTCTAGGTTTTTCTGGAGATATTCTACGGCGAACCTGCTCGCCCTTGCCTCTGCGAATGGGAGATTCCCTCACTTTTTCCGATTCCGATACCAGAGAATGTTGAAGAAGGGGCTCAAGGCTGGGAGGCGGGTATGCAGCTTGCTCCACCGGCTCCTTAAATCTACGCCCTTCCCAGATGCTCTCTAGTGTGAGGAGCAGTTCGTGCACAGTTGTGAAGCGCTCCCCAGGATCTTTTTCCAAGCACTTATTGACGACAGATTCTACATCGGAGGAGACTTCTGGATTCCACTTTTTGGGTGAGGGTGGCTCCAGATTAATCTGCTCCCATCGCACCTTCTCGCTGGTGCTGCCGGTGACGGTGGCACGCTCACCAGTGAAGGGCCGCTCACCACCAGTGAGCATCTCAAACATCAACACGCCCAGAGCGTAGATATCGGTCTGCGGGGTCGGGTCGAGACCGCGAACTTGCTCAGGAGCCATGTATGCGGGAGTGCCCATACCGACCATGGTGGCCGTGGCAGCGTCGGTCATGCGAGCGATGCCGAAGTCTGTGACCAGCACCTTGCCCGATCTATCGATCATGATATTGCCGGGTTTGGCGTCGCAGTGCACCACTCCTTGCTTGTGGGCGTAGTTCAACGCAGCGCAAACGGGTCGCAGGATCTCCAGGACCCTCTCCGGCTTAAACGGCCCCTTTGATCGGTAGATCTCACGGCGCAGCGTGGTACCTTCCACGTAGTCCAACAGCATGAATGCTAAGAATTTGTCCTGCTCCAGACCATAGAAGCGGACGATGTGTGGGTGCTGGAGGTCAGCCAGGGTTCGAGCTTCGCGTTCAAAGCGGCGCATGAAAACGCGGTCTTCGGCAAGATCCTCGCGCAGAAGTTTCATCGCCAGATTAACGGATCGTTTAGAATCCCAAACCTTGTAGACCTCAGACATGCCGCCGCGTCCAATGAAAGATTCGATGCGGTAACGTCCTAGCAATGTTTTTCCGATGAGATCTTCGTTCATTAACCAGCTCCTGCCATGTGTTTCACAAGGCTTGAATTACTCATGGGGCATAGGAGGCAAACATTTAGTCAAGTAGATTTGGACTGACTCTTAGTTTCATATTTTTCAGAGGGTCACCGTTTTCCATAGCAGGTGTCGAAGTAGCCTGCCGGATACCAGTAATCCCAATCCCCCTCAATCCATATCTGCTCTTGTAATAAGACAACTCCATCTATTGATATGGAAATTTCCCACTCCCCGGAGTGCAATCCATCCGGTTCAGTGAGGGTGACTTTCTCCTCTAAACCACTCTCTGGCCCTGGCCATGGGCACTCGTACCTCACCCACTCCCGACCATCCATGGTCCATTTTCGTACATAGTGAGCCCCCACGGGGATATTTTCATAACGCCATTGCACGAAAATCTTGCGCTGTTTTTCGGGAAATACGCGAGTCGCATTCGCACCACTTTCAAGGCACACATCTAGGCACGCGTGAAAATCATATATCCTGGGCGATGGTGTAGGTGTCGTAGTCACGGTAGGACTAGCGGTTATTGTTGGGGATGGAGTTGCTGACCCAATCACTGCAACCCAGACTTCAGTGGGTGAGGAAGTCACCCTAGCTTGATCGGATTCACCATTGCTTCCATCAACACCTTTATTCGTATTGAAAAGGTTATATCCAACGACTATTGCCAGCAGAATTATCGCACCCATCATTAACTTACCGGTCGTGGTGGAGAGCACCTGTCTGATGATCTGTAAAAGTCTTTCGACAGACACCGTCGGTGCGATATCTTGAGCGCGCTCTGGTTCGGTAAGCTGCTCTCCGTTCCGCGCTGGCACGATCCACTCTGACACCAACTCTTTCGGTAAAGTCACTCGATCTGGCACCGACGCTGGATCCATTCCTGCGGCATGACAAGCTGCCTCATATAGCTTTCGAACACTCGAATATCGCTGGTCATGTTCTTTAGCCAATGCCTTTTGGATCACCTCCACCAGACTCCTAGACAACGATGGATTGACCTGCTGTGGATCGGGAGGCTGCAAGTGAAGATGGGCATATCGTACACGCTCAGCGGACGTGGAGCCGCCTTGTTCCGTTTCCTTCTCGTCACCTCGGAAGGGTCTGCGACCAGTCAGCATTTCATATAGAATGATCCCAAGGGCATACACATCCGTCTGCGCAGTTACTGCCTCGCCACGACATTGTTCTGGTGCCGTATAAGTCGCAGTCCCTGCAAACCCTAACGTTGTTGTCGTACTCTCTGCGTGCCTGGCCACCCCAAAGTCTGTGAGATACACGCTCCCCCCCTGATCCACCATCACATTCCCGGGCTTCACGTCACAGTGCACCACCCCATGGGCGTGCGCATACCCTAAGGCGCTTGAGAGTGCCTTTAGATATACCAGCACCTCGTCCAAGTCGAGCGGCTTCCCTTCACGTCGGCGTAGGATTTGCTTAAGCGTCGGCCCATCGATGTAACGCTCCAATAGGAAGGCGAAGTCTAGAGTCTGGTGTAAGCCGTAGAACGGTACGATATTTGGATGGGCCAGCTTTCGCAAGGCACGCGCTTCGCGCCTGAAGCGCTTGAAGATCGCGGGTTCCTCGGCCAGGTCCGCATGAAGTACCTTCATTGCCAATGGCACATTACGCTTCAAATCCCAGACACGGTAAACAACTCCCATGCCGCCAGAGGCGATGAAGTCCTCAACGCGGAACTGGTCGAGTAATGTTTTGCCAATGATTTTGGTCATAGTGTCCTACTCAGGATGGGTGTCCATTCTGCAGATCTATACGTTTAGCGAGTGAATCCATTCACTCTAAAGTAATTTCAGGATTGGCTAGAAATCCCAGTTCGCCTATTATGGTTCCACCACACACCGAAACCCTCTATTCGGGGAAGTATCGTCTGGCCTCTCCCCCCAGCGATTGACAGCTGTTAGAAACCAAAGGCCATTATTCCATCCACCTCCACGAGTGACGACATGTGATCCTTGGCTAAGGTTGGCTGGGTTATGGTATTGGGATTTGGCATAATAATCCTGGGACCAGGTATCCTGTACCCATTCCTGAACATTTCCGGCCATGTCATAGATCCCATATGGGCCGGGTGGGAAGCTTCCTACCGGTGATGGGCCCGGCCAGCCATCTGAATACTTCTCGTCTTTCCATGGAAAGTCTCGAAGACATGTTTCGTCGCAATAATTAGCTTTGCGAATTGAGGGAAGGTCGTGGCGATCTGATCTTGCGTTGAATGATGGGTTTCCCCATGGATAGAACCTTCCATCGTCACCACGGGCAGCTCGCTCCCATTCAGCCTCTGTTGGCAGACGCTTCCCAGCCCATTCACAATACTTGGTTGCGTTATCGTAATCTACGCCCACCACTGGGTAATTAGCAAACTGAGGATTTGTAGCATAATCTGACGCCAATCTACCTCTTTCAATCGCCGCGGCATCCGAAGATGCGCACACATTAGCTTCCACACATTTTTGATATTCCGCGTTGGTCACCTCATACCGATCGATGTAAAAGGCGTCTAGAAAGACTTCATGAAGCGGAATCTGATCCGTATAATCCTCACGCAAACACTTTCCTACGGTCGTGACCAGATTACAGAACTTCACAGCCCATTCAATCTGCCAGGTCGCAGCTCCCATAGTGAATGAACCTTCATTTATGAACGCCATCTTACTAACCGATGCAGTTACCTGGGGATTGCTAAGTTGATCTGACGAGGTTTTTGTATTAGCAGGGTTTTCGGCGGTCTGCTTTGTAGCGTCCGAGACAGTGGAAGTTTCCTTGAGCATAGTTTGTGGGTTTGCTGCGCGATTTTCAGCCTCCACTGTGAGCGTCATGGATTGTGTGTTCAACGTTGCGCGATTTGTAGTCATTGTGACGCCCGATGCGCGGAGTAACATGAAGATGGCCACGGTAGCCAAGCCGATGCCACCAACCCAAGAAATCAATTGCCGAAACCGATTCTCGGAAAAGGTGTGGAGACAAGGGATCCGCTGGAAGTCACGCGAAGGTGTAGGAGCAGCTTTGGGTTCGTGCACAAATGCCTCGGGAATTTCCACCCGTTCGGAGATTGTCCTAAGGTCAATCTCTGCCGCCTCGCACACGGCTTCGAAAAACTCCCGAGCGCTCTGGTATCGGTCTGTTGGCTCCTTGGCTAACGCCTTTAAGATCACTTTCGCCAGTTCTTCAGAGATGCTCGAATTAAATTGCCGGGGATCAGGTGGGGATATATGAAGGTGGGCATAGCGCACTCGTTCTGCAGAAGTTGAGCCAGTGTCCTTTGTTTCTTTCTCGTCACCACGAAATGGGCGCCTGCCAGTAGTCATCTCGAATAACATGACGCCCATGGCGTAGACGTCAGTCTGAGCGGTTACAGGTTCAGCGCGACATTGTTCTGGGGCCATGTAGGCCGCTGTGCCTGCGAAACCAAGTGTGGTTGTAGTACTCTCCGCATGCCGTGCAACACCGAAGTCTGTGAGATAGATGGCTCCACCATGATCGATCATCACATTGCTTGGCTTGACGTCGCAATGAATGACCCCATGGGCATGCGCGTAACCAAGGGCAGCGGAGATGGCCATCATATAAACCACTCCCTCTTCAATCGGAATAGGTTTACCCTTCCTTCGACGTATGTTTTGCTTGAGCGAAGGTCCATCCACATAGCGCTCAAGGAGAAAAGCAAATTCGTCGGTTTGGTGAAGACCATAGAATGGGACGATATTAGGGTGAGCGAGTTTTTGTAGCGCACGGGCTTCACGGCGGAAGCGTTTGAAGATGGATGGATCTTCAGCAAGGTCAGCGTGAAGGACTTTCATAGCTAGAGGCACATTGCGTTTGGGATCCCAAACACGGTAGACCACACCCATACCACCCGAGGCGACGAATTCCTCAACGCGAAATCTGTTCAGAAGAGATTGGCCAATAAGACTAGTCATCTTCCCCCTCCGCTGATTACCAACTTATTCAGTGTGGGACTTACATCTCTCTCACAGGTGACTGCAGTACTTGTACTGATCTGGTGGACTATCTTGTCCAGCGCCCCGCTCTCGCGCTGGAATTGTTTAAAGATGGTGGGCTCCTCAACCGGATTGGCCTTTATCACCTTCACTGTTAGAAGTACATCTCGTTTTTTATCCTCTACCCTACACACAGCCCCCTTGCCTCCAGAGACGATAAATGTATATAGTCGGAATTAATCAACCAAGGTTCGTCCAAATATGTTTTGATTAGGAATTTACGGTAGATGGTAACTAAGCTCATAAAGACAATGCATGCCCTCCTACTATCGGAGTTAGGGAGCAGTATCTAGAACGCATCGAAATCCCACACCCGAACCATACTCATAGATTTCCCACCAATCGCGGTAGCCAGTGCTGGCATAACTTCCCTCCCAACCCCAGGATCCACCGCGGAGACAACGACGTTGATCATTTCCCCGGCTCGGACCTTTGGGATTTCTCCGAGATGAGCCATCATAAGTGTTGGGTGAATACCAGTCCGCTACCCACTCAAAGACGTTGCCAGCAATGTCAAAAGCACCATAGGGGCTTGCGCCTCGCGGGTAAGACCCTACAGCAACTGTGTCACCTACAAGTGGAAATAAGTTGGCGTGTCTTGAACCTGGGTACTGATTGCCCCATGGGAACAATCTTGCGTCCGTTCCTCGGGCGGCTTTTTCCCATTCAGCCTCTGTGGGTAATCGCCCTCCTACCCATCGGCAATACTCCCTAGCAGCATACCAATCAACGTTTACAACAGGGTAGTTCCTATAAGAGGTATTTCCATAATAACTGCTTCGCGTTTGGGAACTCCACTCGAAGGGTGGATTGCAATAACCCGCCTCGACACACTGGGCATACATTCCATTCGTTATTTCAGTCTTGTATATCCAGAACGAGTCTAACCAAACCTCATGAGCAGGCTGGGAAGCGTCTAGATTTCTAAGGGTGCATTCCGGACAAGCATCCCTTAGGTCGTCAACCTGAGAGGCCGTGAGCCCCATTGTGAAGATGCCTTCCGGCACAAAAACAACTTGAGCGCTATCAATTGAGTTTATGCGAATGTCGCCTGCTTTCGCTCCCGGGGTAGGATTTACCACAATCTTCATGGTTGCTGTGGCAGGCGAGACCGCCTGAGTTGGTGCAAGTGTTGGAGAGATCGCTGAGGTAGTAACATCTGATTCCAATACAATTGACGGACGCACGATCCTTATCAGAACTATCGCTGCAACAATACCCAATCCAATTATTCCTACAACCCATCTCACCAGTCTCCACGCTGGGCTGGCGACAACCTCGATGACACCTTTCGACGGAGGCTGATAATCCGGCACTATCCCGCTTTCCAATGCAATTGCGGTCAATCCCTCTGGCATCATCGCCAAGCCTCTAACTGAGTCCGGAGAAACATGCACAGCGATGCATACCGCCTCAAAGAACGCTTTGGTAGTTTGGTATCGATCCTTTGGATTTTTTGCCAATGCCTTGAGAACTAGCCCAGCTAATGCTTCTGGGAAATCCTGACGCGTCTCCCTCGGATCTGTCGGTGCCAGGTTCATGTGCGCATAACGAATGCGTTCGGCTGCCGTCATGCCTTTACCTTCAGTTTCACGCTCATCTCCGCGGAATGGTCGTCGACCTGTGAGCATCTCGTAGAGCATCACTCCCAGGGCGTACACATCCGTCTGCGCAGTAACCGCTTCGCCTCGGATTTGCTCCGGTGCCATGTATGCCGCAGTCCCGGCAAAGCCCAGGGTCGTCGTCGTGCTTTCTGCATGTCGAGCCACGCCAAAATCGGTCAGGTAGATACTCCCGCCCTGATCGATCATCACGTTACCGGGTTTCACGTCGCAGTGCACCACTCCGTGGTTGTGTGCGTACCCCAGGGCGCTGCTGAGTGCCTTCAGATAGACCAGGGCTTCATCCACAGGAAGAGGCTTCCCCTCACGTCGACGCAGGATTTGTTTCAACGTTGGTCCGTCGATGAAGCGCTCTACGAGGAAGGCGAAGTCCTGCATCTGATGAAGCCCATAGAATGGGACGATGTTGGGGTGGGCGAGTTTTTCGAGGGCACGGGCTTCGCGCTGGAAGCGTTTGAGGATTGACGGATCCTCGGCTAAATCAGCGTGGAGCATCTTCATCGCTAAGGGAACATTGCGTTTGAGATCCCAGACGCGGAAGACTGTTCCCATGCCGCCTGCTGCAATGAACTCGTCTACTCGATATTGTCTCAACAGAATGCTATCGATGGGCATCGTGCTCATGTGCTCGCCTTCCAGAGATGTCTTGTTATGATCACTTTGGCATTTTGTCGCAGCAGACCAGCCTCTAGCAGTTTTTCAGAACAATCATTCACCAAGTTCCCAAGAAAGGAATGCTATTATCGCTGTGAGATTTTGTTCCCAGTCTATGGTTTCATGCGAGGCGAGGTCCACTTCGATCGCAGTGATACGGTTTAATGTCATCCAATCGATCGCGTTTCCGGTTGTTATCTGACCGGGTATTCCTTCCGGTGCGTAGCGATAGCCTGTGATGGAGGTGAAAAGCTGGGCTAACTCGACAGTACGCGAGGTTTCCGTCCCAGCGCCGGAGTACACCTCCGCCATAGCGCTGTGATACATCACCACCGCACGGACATTATGGGACAGGATGAAGTCGCGCAACGCGACCGTCTCTGGCTCTGAGAATGGTGCCTCACCCCCCGAAATCAGCCAAGGACCATGAGACGCAGTAGGCTGCCATTGGTAATCCCAATTGCGGTTTAAATCGACGCTGTTGGCGTTTGTGCGCCCCTGAGATCGATCTGTCCCGGCTTCAAGACCATCTGGGTTGGCACATGGGATTAAATAGAGTGTGATCATTGATGGGATCAAGCTCGGTGAATCCTCAAGGTGTTCGATGAGCTTTTCAATAAAAACCGTGGTGTTCCATTCATAGCCGCCGTGAATGCCTCCAACGATCAAGCGCGCTTCATGTCCTGCCCCAATTCTATAGACGAGAAGCGGCCTCCCTAGCACTGAATAGCCATAGATTTCTGATTCAACAGTAACAAGGGTTGGTTCCGGTGTGGCTGTGTCAAAGCGTCCCTCGAAAGGAGGCTTGGTTGTACGCAAAGTAGGTTTCTCTATAGTCTCTGAAGACCCCCGATTTGCCACATCGGCCTGCATGCTCGCCGCAAACGGCATCGCAGAATCCTTTGAGACAGGAGCGCAGGCACACAAACCAAGAAGTACATAAGCCACAATGATATAAACTCGCCAGAGTGCCACGTTGCAGTTTTCCCCTGATGGAAAATTCGCTGGTTTTTCAGTTGCCTCGTGATTCAACCTCACGGAATGGCGATCGAAGAAATCGCTTCAGCGAGTGTGCTCGTCGAAGGTCCTTTGCCTCTTGGCCAAAGGATGTCCACTGCAGGGATTCCGTTCATGGGTGCCCAGTTGATCGCTTCGCCGGGGGTATCGTATTCCCACGCTGTGTCGTAATCGTAAATCAAAATGGCGCCTATTCGAAGTGCAATGGAATGTGATTCGGGGTCAATCCCACGTGAGGTGTATCCAGGGAACACAATACCTCCGGAAACATTTACGGAGGAATGGAGTACAACCAGATAGACATGCTGACTCAATATCTTTAGATACTGGAGTAAATCGGCTAGCGCGGAGATCTCTGGCTCCGACATAGGATACGGTCCACCCGCATCGGGTTTACCATCACTCCAACCAGGCAAAGGCGGATCGGTGGTCCAGTCCGGGGTATCCCAATTACGGTTGAGATCTACGCCGTTCGCGTTGAGACGCGCCTTTTGGGGATTCGATTTGGTGTTCCCGTCCGGATTGATGCTTGGGATGAGATACAGGGTTACGCCAGTTGGAGGTCGGAGACCACCTGTGTTGTACTTGCCGATCAGACGGTTAACCGCGTCTCTTGTGTCTGTTTGATAACCGTCGATTGAGCCCACGACGACGATCGCTGTACCAGTTCCGCTTCCGATCCGAACCATGCTGATACTTCGTCCCCCCGCCGAGCGGGCGAGGGTTTCTGTTTGCACTTCCACTTGAGGTGGAGATGTCGGGATCGGCGTGACGGTTTTCGTAGGCGTTGCGATCGTTGGCTCAGACCTCCCAGCGGGTTCATTCGTAGAAGTCGACAAGTTTTCAACCAACGATAATGATGGGTCACGGAAGATGAACACAACGACCATCGCCAAAACACCAATTACACCTATTACAACCGGCATGAGTTTCGTCCTACGATCGGCAAAAGATACACCCTCACCCGCACTTGGTGGAAGTGGGTGAACAGGCTCCATGCGCGGGGCCTCAATGGGACGTGGACTCAGCGCTTCTGGTGGGGTCACTCGATCCGAAACGGCTGTCGTAGCGATGCCCGCAGCATCACAGATGGCCTCGAAAAAGACACGCGCACTTCGATAGCGCTCCTCAGGAGCCTTCGACAGTGCCTTCAAAACAACCTGCGAAAACTCCACAGGAAGGGCAGGGTTGAGTGTGCGGGGATCCGGTGGCTTCAGTTTCATGTGAGCATAACGCACTCTTTCAGCAACTGTCGAGCCTCTACCCTCAGTCTCCCGCTCATCCCCTCGGAATGGACGTCGACCGGTAAGCATTTCATAAAGCATCACTCCCAGGGCATAGACGTCGGTCTGCGCCGTGACCGCTTCACCTCGGATTTGTTCTGGTGCCATGTAGGCCGCAGTCCCCGCGAAACCCAGGGTCGTCGTCGTGCTTTCAGCGTGTCGAGCCACGCCAAAGTCGGTCAGGTAGACACTCCCACCCTGATCGACCATCACATTGCCGGGTTTCACGTCGCAGTGCACCACTCCGTGGTTGTGTGCATACCCCAGGGCGCTACTGAGTGCCTTCAGGTAGACCAGAGCTTCATCCACAGGAAGAGGCTTCCCCTCCCGGCGACGCAGGACTTGTTCTAATGTCGGTCCGTCGATGAAGCGCTCCACAAGAAAGGCGAAGTCCAGTGTTTGGTGAAGCCCATAGAATGGGATGATGTTGGGATGGGCGAGCTTTTCGAGAGCACGGGCTTCTCGCTTGAATCGTTTGAGGATTGATGGATCATCAGCAAGATCAGTGTGGAGCACCTTCATCGCTAGTGGAACGTTGCGTTTCAAGTCCCACACCCGATACACTGTTCCCATTCCACCGGAGGCTACGAAACCTTCCACGCGGAATTGGTCGAGCAGAATTTGGTTTACGATATTGATCGACAACCTATTAATCCCTATTCAATGGCTGGACCAGAAGGACATCACTAAAATATTGATCGTGAACGTAACCTCCAGCGTGGATCACATGTTGAATGTCAGTCAGATGGACCCAATCATAAAAAAGGCACATCACATCGACACAGTTGTCATTATGGAGAGGCATCAGCAGCACACCGAAATCCAAGCACATCGCTTCTTATATGTGGGCGATTCCAGAGGCGATAAGTGGTTGTGACATAGACCATCTCTGTCCTATGCTCACTCGCCCACGATCCGCCTCGGAATGTGTGACCTTCTCCAGTTAATGGGCCTGTGGGATTTCGCTCAGGCGCATCCCTGTAGTACGACACATTGTAAAAATCGGACACCCATTCCCAGAGATTACCCGCCATATCCATCACGCCATAAGGACTCATTCCATCGGGGTAACTGCCAACAAGCACAGGTCCTCTTTGACTGACGTTGTAGTTCAATTGCTGTTGTTGCGGTGGTTCATTTCCCCATGGATACAGACGTCCATCAGCGCCACGTGCAGCTTTTTCCCACTCCGCTTCAGTAGGCAAGCGGCGATCAGCCCAGGAACAATAAGCCACAGCATCGTACCAACTCATTTGTGTAACCGGATAATTCTCGCGTCCAACAATGCTAGAGGAACCCCCCCTTGGGTGTCGCCAATTAGCACCTTTTACACTTGAGTATCTTCCAGTGCTGGGGTTGAGTACAGAAGAGTTACCTTGCTGTTCAGCTGTGGTGAGGTAACCGGTCTCGGAAACGAATTTTGCAAACTGCACATTTGTCACTTCGGTCTGGTCAATCCAGTAACCGTCAAGATAAATCCGACGCTGCGGACTTTGGTCCATGATGCTTTCTGGATCGCAATCAGGGCAAAGCAATATCATGCGTGCCAGGTCGTCGCTTGTGGATCCAAATAGAAACTCACCTTCAGGCACAAAAACCATCACCATGTCGTCTGTAGCTGAAATCCTATTGGTTCCAACGATGAGTGTCGGTGTTCGAGTAGAGGACTGGGTTAGCATGGTCATTGGCAATACAGTGGGTGAAGAAACTGGGGACTTCTTTACCGACTCAGGTACAATTCCTTCCTGCCTCGCACTTGTCCGTGTGATTCTTGCAGAGGAAATTATTGATAGTATGAGCGCGATCGCAAAAGCCCCCAATCCAACGCCACCTGTCAATATGGCAACCTTATTCCCAAGCGGCCATGGCAAAATTCGACGGGAACCTTCTATGGTGGTCTGTGCATGCTGTACTGAGTCTAGGACTTCGGCCCTCGCTTGAGAAGTCGAAGCAAACACCAATCCCTCCACTCCCACCAACCGATCCGGCGTCTTCTCCGGTGTTACACCCACCGCCTCGCATGCACCCTCATACAACTCTCGCATGCTGAGGAAACGGTCTCTTGGATCCTTCGCTAGCGCCTTAAGAATCACTGCTGCAAGCTTATCTTGTAACTTTGTGTTAAGCCCCTGCGGGTTTGGAGGCTCTAAGTGCACATGAGCATACCTCACTCGCTCAGCTATCGTTGACCCTTGACCCTCGGTCTCCCATTCATCCCCTCGGAACGGCCGCCGACCGGTGAGCATCTCATAAAGCATCACCCCCAGGGCATAGACATCGGTCTGCGCCGTGACCGCTTCACCTCGGATTTGTTCCGGTGCCATGTAAGCCGCCGTCCCGGCAAAGCCCAGGGTCGTCGTCGTGCTTTCTGCATGTCGAGCCACGCCAAAATCGGTCAGGTAGATACTCCCGCCCTGATCGATCATGACGTTGCCGGGCTTCACGTCGCAATGCACCACTCCGTGGTTGTGTGCGTACCCCAGGGCACTGCTAAGTGCCTTCAAATAGACCAGGGCTTCATCCACAGGAAGAGGCTTCCCCTCCCGGCGACGCAGGACTTGTTTCAACGTCGGGCCGTCGATGAAGCGCTCCACGAGGAAGGCGAAGTCTGGTGTCTGGTGGAGGCCATAGAACGGGACGATGTTGGGGTGGGCGAGCTTTTCGAGGGCACGGGCTTCGCGCTGAAAGCGTTTGAGGATGGAGGGATCCTCGGCCAAATCGGCGTGGAGCACCTTCATCGCTAGTGGTACGTTGCGTTTAAGATCCCAGACATGATAGACAGTACCCATTCCTCCAGATGCAATGAAAGTGTCGACTCGAAACTGGTTGAGTAAAGTCAGATCAATAAGGGAGACACTCACACATACCTCCTTATAAGCCTGCTCCCTCAGGTACAGATCTG
>JABAOH010171551.1_pt1 | contig 19807 bp, 13 predicted proteins | sample 7062181 | NCBI WGS metagenome assembly JABAOH01 (sample SAMN14538630, study PRJNA623070) | marine sediment metagenome | biome: marine biome [ENVO:00000428]; feature: marine pelagic biome [ENVO:01000023]; material: deep marine sediment [ENVO:00002113]; isolation source: pool of 5 deep marine... | reverse complement strand
ATGGTGGTCGATGCCGAGTCGGGAATTTACATTCAGTTCCGAAACGACGGTCAGTTCGGCGGCAATGCCGGGTGCAATCGCTTCTTCGGCGCCGCGCAGTTCGGCGAGTCACTGAACCTCGGCGGCATCGGCGCGACCCGGCGCGCCTGCCCGGAGCCGGCGAATTCGCTGGAGTATTCCTTCCTCGAGGCCCTCGGGCAAACGACCGCAGCCGCGCGCGTCGACGACCGGCTCGCCCTCAAGGACGACACCGGGGTCAACGTGCTGCGCTTCGTCGCGATCGACCCTGCCGCTGAATAGCGCTTATTCGTCGCCCTCGGACGCCACCTCTCCGTCGGTGGTGTAGCGGTTGTACCAGGACGTCATGTAGAGGATCGTGCGCATATAGTTCGACGGTTTCGTGCCCGTGCCGTGGTACTCGTCATTAAAACGGAACAAGCGGGCCGGTACGCCACGCATCTTGAGCGCCGCGTAATACTCCTCGGATTGCGCCATCGGCGTGCGCAGATCCTGCTCGCCGGTCATCACGGCGGTCGGCGTAGTCACTTTGCCCACGTGCATCAGTGACGAGTGGTGCAGCCAGTCGCTCGGGTCTTCCCAGAACGGTTTTTTGAAGAACGAATAGGTAAAACTCGGAATATCCGTCGTCCCCGCCATGCTGAGCCAGTTCGATACGGGACAGCGGACAGCCGCGGCCGCGAACCTGTCGGTGTGTCCGATGACCCAGCTTGACAGCACGCCGCCGCCACTGCAGCCGCCGACGTACATGCGCTTCTCGTCGATGTAGCCCTGCGCGATCGTCGCATCGACGCCCGCCATCAGATCGAGATAGTCGACGCTCGGGTAGGCATGGTCGATCGCTTGCGTGAATGCCTCACCGTAACCCGTGCTGCCACGCGGATTCGTGTACAGCACCACGAAACCGTTCGCGGCAAACGCCTGGTACATGAAATTGAAGGCGCCCCGATACATGGCGAACGGGCCGCCGTGGATCTCCATCAGCAGCGGATAATCCTGCTCGGGATCGAAGTCCGGCGGCTTGACGATCCAGCCATGTGCTCGATTGCCGTCCGACGCCTCGAACCAGATTTCCTCGTGAGCGCCGAGCGTCTTGTTTGCAAGCAGATCGCCATTTACATCGGTGAGTTTCTGCGGCGAGCCGCGGCCACTCAGTGAAAACGAAACAACGTCGCCGGGCTCGGAGAACGACGCGCCGATGCCGACGCCGACATTGCCGTTGCGATTCACGGAGCTGAGCGTCATCGTGTGCTGGCCTTGCGTGACCGCGCGCACCTCGCCGTTCAAACCCATGTGGTTGACGTTGATGTAGCCCTCGTCCTGCACCGTGAAGTAGATGCCGCGATTGTTGTTCGCCCAGATAAAGTCGCTTACCGGGCGATCGAAATCCTCGCTCAGCTGCCGCATGTTGCTGCCATCGGCGCCCATCACGTGCACACGCGGCAGCTCATAAGTCATCTCGGTGGCGGGGTACCCGGCAAAGGCGATCTGCCTGCCGTCAGGAGAGACCGCCGGCGCGGACCAGAAGCCGACCTCTCCGGTCAGCTGCGTGATTTCCTTCGACTGGATATCGATCGCATAGATATGTGAGCGCCTGTAAACGAGATCCCAGCCCGGTTCATTCCAGCCGTCAAACACGATGGCCTGGCTGTCAGGCATCCAGCTCAGGCCAGCGCCGCCGGACACGCCTTCACGCTGCGCACCGACGTGCCACTCGCCTTCCGTCAGCTGCCGCGCCAAGCCCGACTCGGCCGGAACCACGAACAAGTGCGAGAAGCCGGGGTCGCGGAAACCGACGCGGTCCCGACGGTAATGCAGCCGATCGAGGATCCGCGGCGGCTCGCTCCATTCGGCCCCCTCCGGCGCCTCGGGCAGGTCGATCGACCACTCGTCGTCCGCCGGCACGATGGCGATGGCGACAAACGCAATCTGGCTGCCGTCCGGAGACCACTCGGGCGACGACGGCGTCACATCCACTCGGGTGACCTGCGATACGGCCCCCTGGTCGTCCATCCAGCGAACGAAAATCTGTGGCTTGTCGTTGTCCCCGTCGTCGATGAACAGAATGCGGTCACCGCTTGGCGACCAGCGTGCATTCGACCCTGCCTGCAGGTATCGATGTCGGGAGCCGTCAGCATCCATGATCCAGAGCGCCGACGCCCAGCGATCGGTCTTCTGCTCGACCCAGCGCCGCGTATAGACGATCTGGCTGCCGTCCGGCGAGATCTGCGGGTCGACGACCTGCTCGAATTCGAGGTAGTCGGCAACCGACAGGTGGTGGTCGTCCGCCGTAGCGACTAGCGACAGCAAAACCAGGCAGGCCCCTGTGGCCAGGGCGGTACAACGTGGCGCAGAGATTGTCATGACGCATCCATTGGTGTTTTTGTGTAGTGAGGTAACGATCACCGATCGTTGCAATCCCGGGAATCATAGCGCAACCGGCCGCGCTGTCAGTGGGTGACGTGATCCTCGGTGACAAGGACCGAATGCCGAGCTGTGGCCTCCGACTGCGGCGCATCGGCGGTCCCCTGGTCGAGCCAGGCGACGATTTCTGCCATAGCGACGAGATCCTGCTTGGCGCGATAGAGCGGCAGGTCACAAATGCCGATACCCTCGTCTGCCGCCCTGACGAAATTCTGGCTGTCACGCAGAGTCGCGATCACGGGGATCTTCAGGCTGGACAGGAACCTCGTTAGCTGGCGAAAACTTTTGGTATTCCGGCGAGTCCGGCTGGCGACGATACCCACTCTGACGCTGCCCCGGTCGAGCTGGGCTACCAGCAACAGCTCCGCGATGAATCTTGCGGCATAGCGAATGTCGATCGGCGACGGCATGACGGGAATCAGCACGTTGGTCGCATCGTAGACCAGCTCGTGAATCTGCGGGCCCTCGAGCCCCGCCGGGGTATCGACGACGACCTGGCGGGTCTCGGCAGGCACGCGGAGCTGCCAGGTGCGCGTGACGTTGATCGATGGCCTGAAGCCGGCAATTCCGTGGATGGGAGGCCGCAGTCGGGAGCGCTTTTCGAGCCAGCGCATGCTGCCCCCCTGGGGATCGCAGTCGAGCAAGGCCGGCATCGGGCCACGCAGCGCAAAAAAGCTGGCCAGGTTGGTCGCGAGCGTGGTCTTGCCGCATCCGCCCTTCGGATTCAGCACCACGATTCTGCTCAAATCGTCACGATTGGATGCGATGACCATACTTGTTGACGTCATCATACGCCGCCGTCGCAAAGCTGACAAAAACGATCGCCGACCGCTGCGGACCCTGTCGTATCATGCCGCTGGCCATGCAAATCACTATTTCATAAACTGGAGTAAGTATCGTGTCTAAGCCTCTAATAAATATCGATGATTTACAGTTTATAGAATTCGGGAAGGGGGACAGGTTCCACGCCGGCAGAGCCGATGTATCCGCCGCTATCGGCGCCGAGCGGCTCGGCTACAGCGTGATCCGACTGCAACCGGGAAAACGCGCCTGGCCCTATCATGCGCATTACGTGATCGAGGAATTCTTCTACATCATCGCGGGCGCAGGCACTTTGCGGCACGCGGGCGAGGAGTATCCGATCCGCCAGGGCGACTTCATCTGTTCGCCTGCGGACCCCGAGCAGCCGCACCAGATCATCAACACCTCGGATGCCGACCTGCTGTACATCGCGCTCAGCACCAACGAGCGTGCCGACGTCTTTCTCTACCCGGATTCAGACAAATACGGGGCTTACAGCGGCAAAACGCGGAATCCACGCGATCCGGACAGCTTCATCGTGTTTGCCAGGAAGGACACGGCCGTCGACTACTGGGATGGCGAGGCCGAGGATTGAAAAAAATCGCCAGATTGGCCGCAGATCGGCCCTGCCTGCCGGTAGAATCGCCTAATCTGCGTTACGGAGCACGGTATGGCCATACTCGGTGAAATGCGCCGCCGGAACATTTTCAAGGTCAGCCTGGCGTATGCGATCGTCTCGTGGCTGGTCGTCCAGGTCGCCGACATCGTCCTGCCGACCTTCAACGCCCCGCAATGGATCATGCAGGTCCTGGTCGTGATGCTGATCCTGCTGTTCCCGATTGCCGTGCTGCTGTCCTGGGCTTATGAACTGACGCCGGAGGGTTTCAAGGCGACTGCGGACGTCGACCGTACGCAAAGCATTACGATACGCACAGGCAGGAAACTCAATCATGTCGTGCTCTTCCTGCTGACGCTGGCTGTCGTCTTCCTCGTACTCGACAACTACGTTTACAAGGACGAGATCGCGCCGGACCCGGACGTCGCCTATCGGCAATCCATCGCCGTCATCCCGTTCGCCAATCGCAGCGCGGCGGAGGAAGACGCAGGGTTCCTCGCTGACGGCATCCACGACGAGCTCCTGACCCGCCTCGCCAAGATATCCGACCTGCGGGTGATCTCGCGGACATCGGCCCTCGAATACCGCGGCACGACCAAGAACATGACCCAGATCGGTTCAGAACTCGGCGTCGGCAGCATCCTCGAAGGCGGCGTGCAGCGGGCCGGCGACCAGATCCGGATCAACGTGCAGCTGATCGACGCGGAGACGGACGAGCACATCTGGGCGGACACCTATGCCCGGGAGCTGAGTGCGGCCAACGTCTTTGCCATCCAGTCAGAGATATCGGCGGCAATCGCGGATGCGCTGGAAGCCGAGCTGAGCGACGCTGAACTCGAGCGCATCGACGCCGTGCCGACCGAGAACCTGGCAGCGCTCCGTGCCTACTACACTGGCAAACAGCTGGTAGAACAACGTACTACCGAATCTATTCGCGCGGCGATCACGCAGTTCGAACGTGCCGTCGCATTCGACGCCGGATTTGCGGATGCCTGGGCCGGCATTGCTGAGGGATGGCTGGAGTTACCCAACTATTCTGCCGCAGCGAATGCCCAGCGGGTGCGTCGCGAAGCGTCGTCTGCCGCGATCCGCGCCGTGACCCTGGATCCCGATTCGCCGCAGGCACTCGCCGCGCTCGGCTGGCACCTGTTGCTGCACAATTATGACTGGGAAGGCGCAGAAGACGCCTTCCGCCGAGCCCTCCAGGTAGACGCGTCCAATGTCAATGCGCTGCACTGGTATTCCCATCTGCTCTCATGGCAGGGCAAACACGAAGACGCGATCGCGGCGGCCGAACTGGGCATGCGTGCGGATCCGTTGTCCAGCCTGATGCGCACCAATGTCATTTACATGCGCATCGATGCCGGACAATGGGACGCCGCCTTGTCGAGCACAGAGATCGAGGCAGCGGAGTATTCATCACTGGGCGCCAATCTCTGGATCGGAAACTTGCGCGCACGTCGTGGCGCAGAAGCGGCGCGATTGCTCGTCGAATGGGCGGAAGCGACCGGCAGGGACGTTGAAGCTGCTGCGCAACTTGCCGACATGGTCATTCGCGCGCTTGATGACGACGAAGACATAGAGCTCGTTGCTGACCTGATCGATCGCCTCGGGGTAGGCACCGAGGTGCCCGAAATCTATGCCGCATTCGGCGACGCCGAAAAGACGATCCAGTCCCTGCAGGACGCGAATCGAACCGGCGTCGGCTTCCGCAGCCTCCTGTCGATGAAGATCAACCCGTCTTACGACTTCGTGCGCGAAGACCCGCGATTCATCGAGTTACTCGAGGAAATCGGCCTCGCCAATTAGTCTTCGGTCGCCTTGCGGACTCAGCCGCACTGACGGCACGCTCTCTGGCGACGCAATGTCTTCCAGCGATAGCGCTTCAGCGCCGATCGTGCCGGCGAGTGCGCTGGTGCCAAGGGACGAGGCTTACGCTGGAAAATCGCCTCATGGGTATTCTCACTTTTGTCATTCGTCGGCAATCGACACGAGATCGATGCCCATGGACTGGATCTGGCTGTTGAGGGCGGGAACATGTTCTTCCCAGACCTCCTCGAGCTGTTCGAGTTCGGATTCGATGCTCGAACTGAGCTCCTCGCGGACCGCGATGGCGCCGTCGGTGGGACGAGCGTCGCCGACATCGACGGTGCGCATCAGGCTCGTCAGCTTGTTGTTGAGGCGGATCGGGTAATTGAGCGGGTCCTGCCGGCTCTCGTTCTGCGTCTGATAGATCGCCTCCTCGATGGGCGTGATCGTTTCTGTCAGCAGCTCGATCTCCTCGATCAGGGCCGCGCTCGCCCTGTCCGAATCCGCATCAGCCTCGAGGCGCAGCTTCAGCGCATCGAGCTGGGTCCGCAGCTGGCGCAGCTTGCGAATCTCCACGTGCGCCCGTGACAACAGGTCGCGGGTTTCCACGATGAAGTCGAATTGCGCCTGGTAGTCGGCCTGGCCGACCGCACTTCGCGGATCGGCGATGACCTCGAAATCGACCTCCTGCGTCATGCCGCCGACCGTCAACACTGCGCGATATTCGCCGGGCACCGCTTTCGGTCCCTGCCGCATGTCGGACCACATGATCAGGTTGTCGAAGCGTTCCATTCCCGGATAACGCAGGTCCCAGGTAAACCGATTGAGACCCTGCGCCGCGGTCAGGACCGCGGTGTCCGGTGGATCGTTCGGACCGCCGCCGTCCGCTTCCTCGTCCGCCGAGTCCGGCTTGCGGGTCCAGGTCCAGATCGGGTCGGCGCCCCGCGAGGTATAGACGCTCAATGACAGTTCCGTATCCGGCTCGGGCGCTTCGGCCAGCGAATAATGAATCACGGCGCCGAGCGGCGGATTGGTGCCGGCGTCGCCGGGCGAATCGCTGCGTCCGCCCGCCGTCAGGCGGATCGCCGGCCGCGGCGTAAAGAGGTGCGCCGCCTTGTCGCGAACTGCCGGGCTGTCCTGGTGCAGCACGCTCAGGTCGTCGAGGATCCAGTATCCGCGACCCTGCGTCGCGGCGACCAGGTCCTTTTCCTTCACCGCCAGGTCGGTGATCGGCGTCATCGGCAGGTTCAGCTGCAGCGATTGCCAGCTCCGCCCGTCGTCACGCGAGTAATAGATTCCGCGTTCCGTGCCGGCGTACAGCAGTCCGCGACGATCGGGATCGGCGCGCAGGACACGCGTGAATTCTTCTGCCGGGATGCCGTCGGTGATGCGCTGCCAGCTTCGTCCCCAGTCAGTCGTACGGTACAGGTACGGGCGGAAATCGTCCGACTTGTAGCGCGTCGCCGCGATATACGCGCCGCCGCGCTCGAAGGGATGGATATCGATGCTGTTGATCTGCGCCCACTCCGGCAGTCCGGACGGCGTTACGTCCGTCCACGAATCGCCGTCATTGCGCGTCACGTGCACAAGGCCGTCATCGCTGCCGGCCCAGATGACGCCGCGCTCATGGTAGGACTCGGCGACGGCGAAGATCGTGCCGTAGTACTCGACGCTGGTGTTGTCCCTGGTGATCGGGCCGCCTGACGGACCCATCCGGGTCTTGTCGTTGCGCGTCAGGTCGGGACTGATCGTTTCCCAGGACTGTCCCATGTCGTCGGTACGGAACAGCACGTCGGCGGCGACGTACAGCAGATCGGTGTCGTGCACGGAAAACAGGATCGGGAAATTCCACTGGAACCGGTACTTCAGCTCGGCGGCGCCCCAGCCCATCGGGTTGTCCGGCCAGACGTCGATCGAGCGAGTCTCGCCCGTGCGATGATTGACCACGCGCAGGTAGCCGCCGTAGGAGCCGCCGAAGACGATGTCGGGATCGTCGGGTTTGGCCACGATGTGTCCGCTCTCGCCGCCGGCCGTCGGCTCCCAGTCGCGGACGCCGATCGCGCCGCCCCGCGCAGAACGCGAACGAATCCTGACGGCGGAGTTGTCCTGCTGACCGCCGAGCAGACGGTAGGGAAAGTCGTTGTCAGTGGAGACCCGGTACATCTGCGCCGTCGGCTGGTTGCTCTGCGTCGACCAGGTCGCTCCCCTGTCATACGAGACGTTGGCGCCACCGTCGTTCGCCTGGATCATGCGCAGCGGATCCGCCGGGTCGATCCACAGGTCGTGGTTGTCGCCATGCGGCGTGTCGATCTCCGAGAAGCTGCGGCCGCCGTCCTTCGAATAGTGGAAGCGGACGTTCAGGACATACAGAGACTCCTCGTCCGCGGGATCGGCATATATTCGCGTGTAGTACCAGGCGCGCTGGCGCATGTTGCGGTCGTCATTGACGCGCGACCATGAATCGCCGCCATCCCGGGAACGGAAGACGCCGCCCGCTTCTGCCTCGATGATCGCGTAGACATTCTTGTTGTTGGTCGGCGACACGGCGATGCCGCTGATGCCGATCGTGCCCTGCGGCAGTCCCTCGTTGCCGGTCAGTTCGGTCCAGGTATCGCCACCGTCCGTGCTCTTCCAGAGTCCGGAGCCTTCGCCGCCGCTCTCGAGACTGTAGGGCGTCCGCAGTACCCGCCAGAAGCTGGCATACAGGATTCGCGGGTTGGTCGGATCCATCGCCAGGTCGACGGCGCCGACCGCGTCACTCACGTACAGCACTCTTTCCCAGNNGGCGGCATAAGCAAGGTCCGCGTTTTTCGGGTGAACGCGGATCCGCGAAATATGCTGCGAGTCCTCGAGGCCGATCCGCGACCACGTATCGCCGGCATCGGTGGACTTCCACATGCCGTCGCCGGGCGAGACGTTACCGCGCACGGTCTTTTCGCCGAGGCCGACATACACGACGTTGGGATCCCAGTCGGACACGGCAACCGCACCGACCGAGCCACCAAAGTAGCCGTCCGAGACATTGGTCCAGGACACGCCGCCGTTACCCGTCTTCCAGACGCCGCCGCCGGTCGCACCGAAGTAATAGGTTTCACGGTCATCGGGGATGCCTGCTACGGCAGCAGACCGGCCTCCCCGGTACGGCCCCACTTCGCGCCATTCCAGCGCCCGCAATTCGGGCGGGAAGTCGCTGCGATCGATGTCGTCAGCGAGCGACGAAACGGAATTGAATATCAGCAGAATGCAAGCGACGAATGAACGGCTCACTGGCGCCCCCGGTTGTTTGTTATTGTGCCAGCACTTTACTACGGATATGTCGTCAAGCCACGCTCGATCCCGTACTCTTCGCCTTTCACAACCGGAGATTCCCTCAAATGTCCCTCAAGGCTCGTTTGCTCGCGACGGTTGGCGTCGCTTTTTTCACGGTCTCCTGCAGCCAGGAGGCGCCGCCGGCGGCGGCAGATACCGACGCGGATTCGGCAACGTCGATGCCCGAATCCGACCTGCTGCCGCACCAGCAGATGGCGAAAGACTTCCTCCGCGAATTGATCGAGATCGATACTACGCATGCGACCGGCGACAACACGGCAGCCGCGCAGGCCATGGCCGACAAGCTGCTGGCCGCCGGTTTTCCGCCGCAGGACGTGCAGGTGCTCGTGCCGGCAGAGCGCAAAGGTAATCTCGTCGCGCGTTACCGTGGCAGGAATCCTGAACGCAAGCCGATACTGCTGCTCGCGCATATCGACGTAGTCGCCGCGGATCCTGCCGACTGGACCCTGCCACCATTCGAATTCATCGAGCAGGACGGCTATTTCTATGGCCGTGGCACCACCGATGACAAGGACGAAGCCGCGATTCACATTGCCAACCTGATCCGGCTCAAAGAGGAAGGCTACGTGCCGGACCGCGACATCATCGTCGCGTTGACGGCTGACGAAGAAGGCGGCACGCACAATGGCGTGACCTGGCTCCTCGAGAATCACCGCGGACTGATCGATGCGGAATGGCGTGCACATCCTCAATGCGGTGCAGGCGAGCGAAAAGGTCTACCAGTCCTTTATCCTCGAGACGACCAATCCGGGCGGGCACAGTTCGCTGCCGGTCAAGGACAATGCGATTTATCACCTGGCAGATGCGCTCATCCGCATCCGCAACCACGATTTTCCCGTCAGCCTCAATGAGGTTACGCGCATGTTCTTTGAACGCACGGCCGATCTCGGCGGGGACTATGAGGACGCTATGCGCGGCGTCCTGCAGGAGCCGCCGGATCCCGCCGCAATTGCGCAGCTGAGCGGCATCCCGATGTTCAACTCCCGCTTGCGAACCACCTGCGTTGCGACCGAGCTCGATGGCGGTCACGCCGAGAACGCGCTGCCGCAGCGGGCGCGGGCGACCGTCAATTGCCGGGTATTGCCCGGGGAATCGATCGACGCCATCGAGGGGACATTGCGGACCGTGGTCGGCAATGCGGAGGTGTCGATATCGCGGGTCGAGGAAGCCACGCCGTCGCCGCCATCGCCTCTGACCCCGGCAGTCCTCGGGGCGATCGAATCGGTGACGAACGAAATGTGGCCCGGCGTTCCGGTCATCCCGACCATGAGTACCGGTGCCACCGACGGACTGTTCCTGCGTAACGCGGGCATCCCGGTCTACGGCGTGTCGGGCCTGTTCAGCGACATGGACGAACCAGCTCGCGCGCATGGCCAGAACGAACGCATCCTGGCGAAGTCGTATTTCGACGGCCAGGAGTTCCTGTATCGCCTGACCAAGACGCTCACCAGCGAGGACTCCCGTTAAGATGGCAAGCATACTCGTTACCGGCGCCAATCGCGGCATCGGCCTCGAACTCGTGCGGCAATTCGTGGAGCGCGGCGATGACGTCATCGCCGTGTGCAGATCGTCGAATGCCGACCTCGACGCGAGCGGCGCGCGGATCATCGACGGCGTCGACGTCAGCGACGACGCCGGCGTCGCCAGGCTCGCCGCGGCGCTCGAGGGAGAGACGATCGACGTTCTGGTCAACAATGCCGGCATCCTGAAATCCGACAATCTCGACAGCGTCGATTTCGAAGACATGCAGGAGCAATACCGCGTCAACACGATCGGCCCGCTGCGCGTCACGCGGGCACTGCGCGACAATCTCAAAGCGGGCTCGAAAGTCGGCATCGTGACGAGCCGCGTGGGTTCCATCGAGGACAACGGTTCCGGCAACAACTACGGCTATCGCTGCTCCAAGACGGCCGCCAACATGGTCGGCATGAACCTGCACCACGACCTGTCGCCGAAAGGCATTGCGGTGATGCTGCTGCACCCGGGTTATGTTGCGACCGACATGACCGGCGGCAGCGGCAATACGAATGCCATTGACTCGGCAGCCGGCCTGATCGCCAGGCTCGACGAACTGAGCCTCGAGACCAGCGGCACCTTCTGGCACGCTGAGGGCTACGAACTCCCCTGGTAGCGCGCGGGCGCCGGCACCACAAAAAGGGGTCCAAAAAGGGGTCGAACCGAATTTAATAAAATAGGGTCAGACCCTGCTTTTTTACTGGCTGTATCGATAAAAGGCGTCCATGGCACGGTAGAGCATGTGCACGTCGACCTTGGAGCTGACCGCGTAAGTCGAATGAATCGACAGCAGCGGCACGCCGTAGTCGATGACTTCCATGTTTCGCCGCGACAGGGAATTGCCGATCGTGCCGCCGGACGCCCTGCCCTTGTAGGTCGCCGTCTGCCAGGCGACGCCCGCGTCGTCGAGATAGGCGCGGTTCCAGGCGATGAACTCCGAGTTTGCGTTGAAGCCGCCACCGTACAGCTTCAGGTTCACGCCGTAACCGAGTCGCGGGGCGTTGCCGGGCTCCCAGACTCCCGGGTAGCTCGGATGGATGCCCGGATTGACGTCTGACGACACGACGAGCGTGTTGCCCAGCGCACGTCTGAGGTCCCTGTCGCTGTAACTGTCGCCGCGCTGCCGGTAGATCAGCTCACCCATCAGGTTGATGAGATAGTCCGAATTGGATCCCGTGTTATTGACGTTGCCGACTTCCTCGTTGTCCACGAGAAACGCGAGCGATGTTTGCGCAGGCGTACCCTGCTCCATAATCGCGCGCAACGCCGTGTACGACGACAGTTTGTCATCCTGGCCATAGATGGCCATCATGCTGCGATCGAAGCCGACGTCGCGTGGCGCCATGGCGGGGACGATCGCGAGTTCCGCCGAGACGAGGTCCTCTTCCTCGATTGCGTACTCGCTGGCCAGGTATGCCAGCACGGCGTCGGACACGGAATTCTCCTCGTTCGGGATGGACGCGACGATCGGGTCGAGCTCTTCGCCCATGATGACGTCGCGGTTCTGCCGTTCCCGATAGTCGTGATCCACGTGCGGCGACAGATCGGGGATGACGAAAATCGGGTCGTCCTCGTCGAGCCCGACCGATACGTCGACGCGGCTGCCGTCCTTTTTGTCGACATGACCGACCAGTGCCAGCGGCAGGTTCACCCACTGGTAGTTCTTGATACCGCCGTGCCGGTAGGTCTGGAACAGCGCGAATCCCTCGGCCTCGTAAAGCGGCCTGCCCTTCAGCTCCAGGCGCGGCGAATCGACATGCGCGCCAACCACCCGGAATCCACTGGTGAACGGCTCCGAACCGACCACGATCAGCGTGATCGTGCGGTCGCGGTTGACGTCATAGAGTCTGGCGCCGGGCCGAATATTGCTGCCATCGGTCAACTGCCGGAATCCTGCGCCTCTCGCGACGCGGATGGCTTCCGATACGAAACTGAGTTCCGTTTTCGCGCGCCCCATGAAGTCCTTGTAATCCTCGGCGAAGGCGAGCACAGCGCGGCGCTCGCCGTCACTCAGGCCAGCCCACGCGGGTTTCGGCGAATCGTCCTCAGCTTCCTCCTGGGCCTGCGCGAGCGGCGCGCCGCACATGACAAAGAGAAACAACAATGACCTCATGATTCGTGATCGGTAATTCATGTTTATGTCCTGCATTGAGCATGATCGAGGAGCGGCAAGAATAATGACTTGCCGGGCCGGCCGCAAAACAACGATCAGCCCCGCACCGCGAACAGGCAGTTTTCGAGTTCTTGCTCCGGTATTTCGTCCAGCCAGTCCGGCTTCCTGAAGTTGCGCTTGATGCCTCGCGCCAGTTTGCCGATCTGCGCCCCGTCGACGATTCGATGGTCGAAGGTGCCGGTCAGCGGCAGGATCGTGCGGATGACGACTTCCCCTTGACGGACAACGGGCTTTTCCTCGACCTTGCCGAGCACGATGACCGCCGGGACCTTTGCTGCCGGCATCAGCGACGTCATGCCGGTCGCAAGCCCGTGGCTGCCGATATCCGAGACCACGAAAGACCCGAAACTATGGGCGGACAGGCCGAGCCTGCGGATTTCGAAGCCCATGTCGACCGTGATCCACTTGAGAAAGCGGAACACCGGCCGCCGCAGCGGCCAGGGGATCCTGTTCAGCAGGTACTTGTTGCGGGCCGCTTTCGACTCATCGCCGCCGCGTGCCCGCGCCGCCTTGTCACGGAGTTCTGCAGCAATTGCAGAGACCGGTTTCGCGTGCGCGTCCCGGACGATGACCGAGGTGACGCCCTCGCCGCCCATTGCAACCGGCACCATGACGTCGAGCCGCTCGCGACCTTCTACGGCGCCGCGACGGATGAAGCAGTTCATCTCCGGCACGTCGAACGCCACCGCCCTCGCGAGGACCGCCGTGGCGAGATGCACCATCGTAATCTTGACGCCCGCTTCACGTTTGGCCTGCATGAACCGCTTCGCTTCGGTCACGTCGATATCGAGCGTGCCGTAGACGCGCGAATCGGTCGGGGTGGTGTAGATCGCCGCCGAGGCCACCCGCCACGGGGTGTTAAACTGATCCATCGACAGGAGCATAGCCATTCGTGATCACAAAGGACACAGAATGAACGAGGACGACAAAGTGACAGTGGACCGCCGGCGCATCCTGCTGGCAGCCATCATGGGCGGTGGCGCGGCGGCAATGGCCGCTTGTTCGCGAACCGAGCAAGCGCCCGCGGATGACACCTGGGCGGGCTTCGACCAGCGGATCACCGAACGAACGCTGGCCGAGGCCGAGAAGCTGTTCGGACTCGAGTTTACCGAGTCGGAAAGGCGCCAGATACTGGGAGGGGCGGTCGAGGAGGCGGAGGACGGTTTCTTCGCCCAGCAGATCGCCAATCTGCAGACCCGTAGATCGCACGACATTCCGAATTCCCTGGCGCCGGCGACCCGCTTCGACCCGCGCCTGCCAGGCATCGACTATGGGGAGCAAACGAATGCGCTGACTTTGGTACCGGAGGAGATCGGGCCGCTGCCGGATGATGCCGAGAGCATTGCATTCGCGTCGGTCAAACAGCAGGCGCGCTGGATGACGACCGGCCAGATCACGAGCCGCGAACTCACCGAGATCTATCTCGAACGGATCGAGCGGTACGGGCAGTTACTGCAGTGCTACATCACCGTGACGCCGGAGGTCGCCCGGGCACAAGCAGACCAGGCCGACCGGGAACGGGCAACCGGCCAGGTGCGGGGGCCATTGCACGGCGTTCCGTATGGTCTCAAGGACCTGGTCGACACCAGCGGCATCCTGACCACCTGGGGCGCAGAACCTTACAAGGACCGTGTCCCAGACAGCGATGGCGCGGTCGTGCGGGCACTGCAGCAAGCCGGCGCGGTCATGCTGGGCAAGACTGCGCTCGGCGCGCTTGCGTGGGGCGACGTCTGGTTCGGCGGCGAGGCTCGCAATCCCTGGAACCCGAAAGAAGGCGCTTCCGGCTCGTCGGCAGGATCAGGTTCGGCTACAGCCGCCGGTCTCTGTTCATTCAGCATCGGCACGGAGACGCTCGGCTCGATCATCTCGCCGTCGGACAGGAACGGGCTGGCGGGATTGCGGCCGACATACGGCCGGGTCTCGCGCGCAGGCGCCATGACGCTCAGCTGGACGCTCGACAAGATCGGCCCGATGTGCCGCTACGCCGAGGACAACGCCATCGTGTTATCGGCGCTGAACGGCTATGACGCGTTCGACACCGGGTCGATCGACATGGGCTTTGCTTACGACGGGCGCCAGCCTGTCAGCGAATTGACGATCGGATTCGATCCGGCCTGGTTCGCGGGCGAGGACGTCAATGCTGTCGACCGCAACGCCCTCGAGGCCGTGCGCAGTCTGGGTGCCGACGTGCAGGAGATCTCCCTGCCGGATTTGCCCGTCAGCCAGATATCGGCGGCGCTGGATGTGGAACCGGCCGCGGCGTTCGAGGAATTGACGCTCAGCGGACGCGACGACCTGATGCGCCGCCAGATCGATAACGCCTGGCCAAACGCCTTCAGGCAATCGCGTTACCAGTCCGCGGTCGACTACCTGCAGGCGGAACGGCTGCGCCGCCGGGTCATGCAGCAGGCCCACGAATTCTTCGACCAGGTCGACGTCGTCTTCGGCCCCAGCTTCGGCACGCCGATGCTGAGCCTGACCAATTACACCGGGCATCCGAGCCTGGCGATACGTGCCGGTTTCGAGGAACGCACGCCTCGTGCGCTGTTCGACCACCCGGAGAACGACACCGACGAGACCCTGCACCGTGTGCCGCGCTCGATCTCGTTGTGGAGCAACCTGTTCCAGGAAGGCAAGTTGATCACCGTCGGCCGCGCGCTCGAAACCGAACTGGGCGTGGTCGCAGAACGACCGACGCTGGGCGGATGACGCAGGCCGAAGGTATGTTCAGTAAACGACCAGTTTCGCGAACAGCGTGACGATCGGCAGGCCGATGGCGGTCCGCAACAGGAATACGACGACAAGATGGCGGAGCCTCAAAGGGATCTCGCACTTGATCATCAGGATGCCGATCTCCGACATGTAGATGAGCTGTGTCACTGACAGCACGCCGACGACAAAGCGCGTGATTTCAGCCTCGATGCTGGAGCCGAGCAACGCCGGCAGGAACATGTCGAGAAATCCTGCCAGCAGGGCCGGCGCAGCGGCGACAGCCTCCGGAAGTCCGAGCAGTTCGAGAACCGGCACGAGTGGCGCGGTCAACCAGCCCAGGATCGGCGTGTACTTGGCGATGATCAGTCCTGCGCCGCCGACCGCGATCACGGCCGGCACCAGGCCGAACCAGATGTCGAGGATATGCCCGGCCGCAACGCGGAACTGCTCTTTCAGCGGCAGGGCGGACTGCGCGCGTTTCGCCGCCAGCCCGACTGCCTCACGGAACAACGACCCCTCGCCCGCTTCCTGCGTTTCCCGCATGGGGTGCAATGTGTCATAGGGAGTATCGGCGAAACGTGACAATGGCGGAATACGCGGCATGATCATGGCCGTGATCACGCCCGTGACCACGACGGCCAGGTAGTAGTCGAGGAAACGGTGATCCACGCCGACCGTCTTCGCGACCAGCAGCGCGAACGGCACCGATACCACCGAGAAGTTCGTCGCGATGACCGCGGCCTCGCGGCCGGTGTAGTGACCGGAAACATACTGCTGAATGGTAATCAGCACGCCGACCGGCGCCGACGACATCCACGACGCCAGCGCATCAATGGCGGAGCGGCCGGGCAAGGTAAACAGCCGGCGGAAGATTCGCTTCAGCATCGTGCCGATGAATTCCATCAGCCCGTAATCCGTCAGGAACGGCATCAGCAAGCCGGCGAACAGGAAGATGAACACGATGTTCACAGCCAGGATATTGAGCACCTCACCGCCGGTCTCGGCGCTCCAGAACATCTCCGGCCCGAGCTGAAACATCGTCATCGTGCCCATGATCAATCCAGCCACGCGAAGCGCGACCCAGACCGGCGCGACGTGAAACAACCTGTATGCCAAAGAGCCCTCTGCCGGCTTGCCCGTCGTGATCGCCCATACCGTTCCGAATGCGCTGATGCAAAGAAGCACGTAGACGATCCACGGCATGCCGGCGCCGACGAAATTCACCGCAGAGTCGGAGATGAAGCCCATCAGGATGGTCCAGTTACCCTCCACCCGGATCGGTGTAAGGAACGTCAGGATGCCGAGCAGCGAGGGCAGCGCGAATTTGCGAATCGAGGCCGCATCGGGCGGACCCGCAGCCTCGTCCGTAACGATGTCCGTCTCACCTCCGAGGTCGTGCGGCGTGTCGCTCATATTTTTGGAGTGCTCTCAGGTAAACTGCCGATTGCAAAATAGCAGCTTCACGCTGGCTTGTTAACAAGAATGCCGATTCGTAAAGGTCATGCAATGCATTTTCGTCGCAACCTGTTCGCCGTTTGTCTCCCGCTCATCACCACCCTGCCGGCCGCCGCCCAGGACGAAAGAATCTCCCTGGAGTGGATATTCAGTGACGAGGGCCTGTTGGAAGCCGCGATGCCACGCCACGCCTGGCTGGATAACGACCGCCTCGTGATCTATGACACCCGCTTGCCGAAGGATGAACGCACCCTGGTCACCGTCGACGCCGACAACGGACGGACGCGCGTGCTTGTCGACGCCGAAGAAGCCATCGAGGGGATGGCGGCCATTCTCGAGCCGGGCGAAGCCTTTGAGGAGCTCGGCTGGCCCACGGCGTTAGGACCTGGCGGCCGCTGGGCGGTTTACGTCAAGGACGGCGATCTCGTACTGCTGAATCTTCGCAACTCGGAGACGGTCGCCGTTGCGGTATCCGATGCCGACGAGTCGTCGCCGCGGTTTTCACCGGACGGACGATGGCTTGCATTCGTCCGTGACAACGACATCTACGCGTACGAGATCGAATCTGGCGAAGAACGGCGCCTGACCACGGACGGTTCCGATACTACCCTGAACGGCACGGTTTCCTGGGTCTACTGGGAAGAACTGCTGAACCGGTCCGACCGTGGCTTCCTGTGGTCCCCGGACTCGTCCGCGATCGCCTACCTGCAAACCGATGAATCCGGCGTCGGCGAAATGCACTACGTGGACTTCGAGCCGCAGCTGCCGAAGCTGATCAAACAGCGACATCCCAAACCCGGTACCGCGAATCCGAAAGTCCGCGCAGGCGTCGTCTCGCTCGAGGATGCCTCGACCACCTGGATCGATCTCGGCGTTTACCCTTACGAGTACCTGCCCCGCATCAAGTGGCTGCCAGACAGCGCGCGGCTGGCAGTGCAGACGATGAACCGGCCGCAGACCATCCTCGACGTCTTCATCGCCGATGCGCAGACGGGCGCCGCCTCTCACCTGCTGCGCGAAACGGACGACGGCTGGGTCAACGTGCACGACGACCTGCATTTTCTGGCGGACGGCGAACGCTTCATCTGGCGGTCGGAACGGGACGGCTACTCACACCTCTATCTGTTCGACATGAACGGCGAGCCGGTGCGCCAGGTGACCAAGGGTGACTGGGCGCTGCGCCCGTCCGGCGGGCCGGGCGGCATGGATCAGGCCGTCAGCGCGATCGACGAAGACAACGGCATCGTTTACTTCACTGCGCTCGAGAAGGCGTCGACGGAACGGCATCTCTACCGCATCGGGCTGGACGGCAGCGGTTTGACACGCGTATCCGCGGAAGACGGCGTGCACGCGATCTGGTTCAGCCCGGACGGCGAGCGCTACGTGGATTCGCATTCGGCACTCGACACGATGGCGTCGATCCGCATCAGGGAGGCATCCGGCCGACAAAGCGCGTTAGTGGCCGATGCAGGCAACGCGCTGGCCGAGCGTTTCGAGCTTCTGCCGTGGGAGATGCTGACGATAGAGGCGCGCGACGGTTACGACATGCCGGCGATGATGCTCAAACCGAGATTCTTCGATCCGGGCCGGCGATACCCGGTCGTCACCTATGTATACGGCGGGCCCTCGGCACCAACGGTGTCCAACTCGTGGCAGGGGCGCAGTCGCGGCTACTATCACCAGCTGCTCGCTGACAGCGGCGCCATCGTTTTCCTGGTCGACAATCGCAGCGCCGCAGGGCGCAGCAAGATCGACGCCAACACCATCGTGAAACAGCTCTATGGCCCGGTCGAACTCAACGACCTCCTTGACGGCATCGCCTGGCTAAAGTCGCAGCCCTACGTAGACCCGAACCGGGTCGGTATCTGGGGCTGGAGCGGCGGCGGCACGATGACCCTGCAGTCGATGACGAGCAGCCGGGAATTTGTCGCCGGCGCGTCCGTCGCCCCGGTGACGGACTGGCATTACTACGACACGATCTACACCGAGCGTTACATGAAGCAGCCGCAGAACAACGAGAGCGGCTACGAATCGACCTCGCACGTGAAACGGGCCGCGGATCTGCACGGACGGCTGCTGCTCGTGCACGGGACCTATGACGACAACGTACACCCGCAGAATTCCTGGGCATTCGGTGACGCGCTGATCGACGCCGGCATCACCTTCGACATGATGATCTACCCGATGCGCAAGCACGGCATCAGCGACAACGCCGCACAATTGCACGTGTACCGGTCCATGTACGAGTTCTGGCAAAAAACCCTGGTGCTCGCCGATTAAGCTATATTCCATCTAAGAAAAGCATCATAAACTGTTGATAATCAATATTTTTTATAAGATCAATCTCGGCTCCTTGATTGTGGAACCTCGCCGCCTACAATCTTTCTAAGCTGACACGTCTGTTACCGGAGCTATCGCGACCCCATGCCGTTGTCCCGAATCATCCTCATCACCTGCCTCCTGCTTGCGCAGTCCGCGAGCGCTCAGGACATGCGTCCCGCCGATTTCGACTATCCGGAAGCCGACCGGCGCATGGATACCCTGCTCGAATTTCCCGAAATCAAAGGCAATATCTCGGTGGTCATGAACTGCGTTTCCCGCATCCAGGCGAATGGCAAGATGGAGGGCACAGGCTGCTACCTGCAAAACAACTACGACGAGCCGTTCATGCGGGCAATCGGCGCTGCGGCCAGGAAAGCGCGCATGAACCCGGCGATCGTCGACGGCAAGGCCCGCGAGATATTTCTGCAGTTCCGCGTCGAGTTCAACAAGGAGGGTGAGCAGCAGACAATCGACTATTACCTGAACCCGGGGTGGGAGGAAAACGTCAAGGCTTACGGTTTCCGTCACGTCGCCGGGCAGCGGGTCATCGGCAGAAACGAGCCCTGGAATGACGCCTGCCCCAAACGGGCTCACTGGTCACTGTGGGTGCGCGCCTACCTCGGTCCCGACGG
>JABAOH010000113.1_pt3 | contig 19809 bp, 21 predicted proteins | sample 7062181 | NCBI WGS metagenome assembly JABAOH01 (sample SAMN14538630, study PRJNA623070) | marine sediment metagenome | biome: marine biome [ENVO:00000428]; feature: marine pelagic biome [ENVO:01000023]; material: deep marine sediment [ENVO:00002113]; isolation source: pool of 5 deep marine... | reverse complement strand
TTTGAGTTCACGGCATAAAACAGCTATCGATCGCCATATATCTCAACAATAGCAAAAAGAGTGAGAATTTATAGTCTTTGATTTCGAATTTCTAATTAAAAACAGGAGGTGATCTACGCAACTGAACACTGAATCATGATGTGACCCGGATCTCCCAGGCATCATGGCCGAGGGACTCGCTGGTGATCTCCACGTCGACGAGACCTTACGGGGTCAGTTCCCATTTTCTCACATTTTGCATGGATCACTCAGCTCCTGCGAAGACCAAGCCCCTGCCATCTTTTTTCCTATATGGGAAAATTGCGAAAAACCTGAGGATATGGGAACTGACCCCCCGGGGAACTGACCCTCCATGCAGCGTATTAATTCTTCATGAGGTGGTTCGGGAATCTGCTACTGGTCAGCACTCGAGCAAGAATTTTCGGTGTGGAGTTTTTCATACTCCCGCTCGATGATTTCCGGTGAGTCGTTATGGAAATTTGCCTCGGCAAAAGCCACCCTGCCTTCTGCATCGAGAATGATCGTGGCGGGAAGCGCGTTGAGCCCGAAACGGTCCCAGAACTCGAAACTCCTGTCTATCACGACAATCAGCTGATGTGCGCCGATTTCATCGATAAATTTCTTGACCCGCAATTCATGGATTTTCTTATCGCTATCCTGGTTCACCGTAATAATCACGACGTTACCGTTGCCCCCGAATTTTTCGTGCAGGTAAGTGAGCTCCTCCTTGCACCGCACGCACCAGGTAGACCAAAAGGTGATAAACAATACCTTTCCCGCATACTCTTTCAGCTGGAAGGTCTTTCCGTTGATGTCCTTCAAAGTGGTGTCTCCCATGTAGGAACACGGCTCCACCGTTATGCCGTAGGCATTTGCAAGAGAGGTAAAAATGATCACCGCACTGAAAAAGTGGATGAGGTACGTTCTGAATTTCAGGTTGCTCCTGGCTCTATGCAATGAAGGTCGGCCCCCCTCCCTGAGAGACTCGCATCCAATCAGTAACAATCATCGTTTCAAAATACCGGAGTGACCATATCAAATATCAGAAGGTCTTGCAAGGAAATTAATTTTGTTCCGATTTGTTGTCCACACTTGCCCTGAAGAAGTCTCAGTAATTGGGAAACAAAAATCCCCTCTGAAGAAACCAGAGGGGATTTGATAAAAGAGGGAAGAGATGTATGGTTATGGGGTAAGACGCAGCGGTTCGCGTAAGTATTCATCAGCTGTCCCGGCCGCGAAGGGAAATGTTGGGAAAAGAGCAAGCCACCCATCGGATGACGGGTGGCTTCATCGAAAGCATTTAATTACAAGAAAGATTATTGCTCATAGATACCCGCGCCGACGAGGATGTCTTTACCTGGAACCCTCATGACGTAGCTCATTTTCTTGGAAGGTATCCTCTCCTCGATGGGTTTTTTGATTTCCGAAGGCTTCGGATACATGTAATCGAGCCATCCCTCACCCTTGGTTTTGGCAACATCGATCAATGCTTGGGTAACGAGTTTTCCATTCGTATCCTTCCAATTCAGGATGTTCGTGCCGACCACTTTCGGGTTTGTGCCATTCGCGAGATAATTCCCTTCAAGATCAAGGACGAACACGTAGCTGTCTTTCCAGACGAATTTTCCATCCGTCTTGTTGACCTCATCAATCGCTGCATCCGCCCCCTGGTCACTGAACATCTGAACCGCCTCCTTGACTTTCGCTTCGCATTCCTCCTTCGTCGCACTCTCTCCAAAGACGCTGGTTGCCAGACAAACGCCAAGCAAGAACACAAACATCATGGTAGTCAACTTACGCATAACTCACCTCCCTCTTCGTAATCAGGCCTCCTCCGTTGAAATTAAGTGACTTTTCTCCCCTTAACTCCGTCAATAAGTCCTCTGTGTCGAGGACATCTCTCGCAGATGATGTTCTTGGAAATAGGTTGAAAAGCCTCTTCGAACCGTCCAGATAGATGGTACAGCTTTTCTTCTTCCGAATGAAAACTGAGAGCAAAAAGGGTGCCACTCGCTATCTTGTTGATTTTATTGATTTTATTGAGAAACGCCCCCGAGGATCGGACCCGGGAGTTCCTGTTATTCCCGGTAAATACGCATACCGCTTGGAATAACACGGCAACTGGTTGATATGACATGACAATTTAAACAGGAATGCAAAGTTCCGAACTTTTATTTTAGGAATCAGCTATTCCGAAAATTTGTTTCCGCCGTTCTCATCGACCCCCCGATAGGTGTGTGCCACTTGCTGATTAGGGAATCCAGGCAAACTAACTACCAATCATCACTCATATAGGGGCGTGTGAGTGGGGCGGACAGGCACCCGAGTGGTGATTGGATTGCAGTATTCTTGGTGTATTTGTGTTGGGGGTGGGTATAAATTTTGATCTTGCCGTGCTACTTCCTCTTCATTCCTTTCATTACGAGGTCAGACAGCTCCGGTCTCGTCATCTTATTTGCTGCCTCAGTATGAGTAGATGTAACTCCTTGTGCCATGAATCCTCCCCCGACGATTGCAGGAACCGGCTCGCGGAAACCCCGGGGAAAACCCGGGGTCAGTTCCCATTTTCTCATATTCTGAGGATATGGGAACTGACCCCAATCCCCTACATGAGGATATGGGAACTGACCCCAATCCCCTGTGATCCGGCTCAGGACTCAGAAGTTGTTATCGGACCACCTTGATCATCACATTGATAACACCAGAATCAAGGTGAGCGATACTTTTGAAAGCCGAACGGGATAGATCGATGATTCTTCCTTTAACGAAAGGCCCCCTGTCATTAATTTTTACTGTGACACTTTTTCCATTCTTTACGTTTGTTACTTTGACCTTTGTCCCAAAGGGCAGTTTTTTGTGCGCTGCCGTGTTGGAAAATTGATTATAGCGTTCACCACTCGCCGTTTTTCTATTGTGAAACTTCGATGCATAATACGAGGCTTTCCCAGATTGCGTGTACCCAATCCATTTTGGATCTTTTTTCAATGGTACGGTGGAGCATCCCAACAACACCAGAGCTATCGAGATACAAAGAATTCTTCTGATCATCAAAGACATGTCCAATTCAGATCTCTTTGGAATCATTGTGTTACGTATTCCTCTCTTTCAATCATAATGACCCGCCCCAGATAGTTGTGCCACCTCTTAGGGAAATGTGGGGAAAGAGAGAGCCACCCGGTAAGGGGTGGCTCTACCTAATTTTTAACTGAGAAAGAAAATGCCGTTGCCGCATGGTTACGGTGTTTTCACGCTATCAGAATGCAAACACTATCCCAATTTTTCCCTCAAAACCCGTCGAATCCACATCAATGCCCGCTATTGTATTTTCCGCCCACAGGTATCCTGCCTGAATACTGATCCCGACGCTGTCTGAAAAGAAAATATCGCAACCGGCAAAGGGTTTGAACGCAAAGGACGTATCATCCTCGCTTGCGCTGAGACCCATAATACTTACCGTACCATCGACGTTTACCATGCCGGCCCCCAACCCAAGAAAGAAGGAGTTATTGCCGCCCTCTCCCCAACCGATAAAATACTCTGCTCGAGCTAATACCTGGAGCCAATCGGCTTCGAAGTTTATGCCGAACAAATCCTCATCTCCAGTTGCATAGTTAATTTCTGGTCCAATTCGGAAGCTGGGACCAACGTCGTAGAGCACTTCGGCAGAAAATCCATAGAGTTCGTCAATGGGATCCCAGTCACTGTCAGGAGAAATGTACACGAAACTTCCCCTGAAGGTCCACGGACCCGAGTTGCTCCCGGCTGCGACGTCACTGCTGAACGCAAACAGCGAGAGGAACATGGAAAGAACCATCAGCAAAACAATTTTTCTTGTCTTCTTGCTCATTGTGTCCTCCTTTTTCTTTCTTACAACCGGGGCTGTTCCGGAAGGTGCGGTAACAGTATCCCGGCGAATCTGAAACGCCTCATCATTTTTTTCTCCTTACCCGGTGTTCAATGATGAAGGAAGATAGTACAAAGATGATCGCTCTTTCTTTTTTCGGCGAATACCGGAATAACTTAAACCTTTCACCGTTGATACCTGCGGTTATCTCATCCCCGGTTCCAACCGTGCAGCCGTGAATAAGCTCGATAATCTGGGAAAATCCGCACCCTATACGCACCCTGCCACAAAAAAAGGGGCAGGCGAATCGCCTAACCCCTTGAATTCATTGGCGCGCCCTGGAGGATTCGAACCTCCGACCTGCGGATTCGTAGTCCGACGCTCTGTCCGGCTGAGCTAAGGGCGCACGATCATCATCTGGTAATTATCCATCTTATCACCTCCTTAACCGGTGATAAAAGGCAAAACGCACCCGATTTTTTCTGTATCTATCACCGCGGTCTAACCCGAAAGGGGGAGAGGGCATTTTTTCCGATATCTCGATGGCGCTGAAAAAGCCGGGACGGATACCGGTAAACGCGAAACCGGATCATATCCGGCAGAGCGGGTTACCGCCTGGACGAGAAAAAGTCGCGTATCAGGCGCTGGCATCTTTCTTCGAGGACGCCCCCTACCACCTCTATCCGGTGGTTGAGACGGTCATCGGTACCGATGCCGTAGAGGCTCACGAGCCCGCCTCCGCCGGGGTCGCCCGCACCGAAGTAGACCCTCTTGATCCTGCTGTTGACGAGTGCGCCGGAGCACATGGGGCAGGGCTCCAGCGTCACGAAGGCGAGGCAGTCAGGGAGCCGGTAGTTTCCCCGGTTGCGCGCCGCGTCACGGAGGGCGTTTATCTCCCCGTGCGCCGTGGGGTCCAGGGATGAGATGGGGGTGTTGTGGCCCCGCCCCACGATGGTTCCGTCCTCTTTCGTTATGACGCACCCCACGGGGACCTCGCCCTTTTCCAGGGATTTTTCCGCTTCCCTAAGGGCCTCTTGCATCAGGGATTCTATGTCTTTTTCCGTCATCACAGGCATTAGTATATACCCTTTATTTTCCCTGGCAAGCCGCCCGGGCGGGCAATAATCCTACCCTTTGATGTTTTGATGTGTCCTCCTCAATTTCTTGCTAATATGAAGATAATGGTCTATAAGTATATGATTAATAATAACGGGGAATAGCCCCGTTTTGGAGGACCGAAAAGATATGACTCTATTTTTTTCCTTCTTTCCTGCCCTGCCCCTGTTTGCAGGGCTTGTTAACAACAGGCTTTTCAAGCACATCGCGGGTTCCGGCCCCGTTGTCAAAATGGTGCTTCTTATGCTCATCGCCTTTTCCGTCATATCTTGGGCGATCATCTTTCTCAAATACAGAGGTTTCAAGGGGATCGAGAAGGAGCACGAAAGGTTCATGGAGCTCTTTTACGAGGGGAGGACGCTGAGCCAGCTCCTTGACTACGCCGAAAAGGCTGACAGGAGGATCCCCATCATCACCGTGTTCAAAGCGGGGTATACGGAGATCGTCCGGTTCAAGAGGGCATCCAAGCACGATGCCGGGGCGGTCGGCGTCAGTGATACCGTGGGCGGCCTCAGTGTCATGTCCTCGGTGGACCCGATCGAGGGGATAGAGCGTGCGATGGGAAAAACCATCAACGAGCAGCAGTCTGAGCTCGAATCCTACCTCCCCTTCCTTGCCACCTGCGGCTCCACCACGCCCTTCATCGGCCTCTTCGGAACGGTCTGGGGAATCATGAATGCCTTCGTGGGCATCGGGGTTACCGGCTCTGCGAGCCTGGCAACGGTTGCCCCCGGCATAGCCGAGGCCCTGGTGGCCACCGCCGCCGGTCTCGCCGCGGCGATACCGGCCGTTATCTTCTACAACTTCTTCCTCAACCGGGTCAGGAAGATCGTGACCGGCCTCGAGTCCTTTACCAGCGATTTTCTCAACTTTATCGAGAGAAACATAGAGAGGATCTCCTGATGGCTATGAATATGGGAGGAAACGGAAGACGGGAGATGTCCGAGATCAACGTGATCCCCCTGGTCGACATCATGCTGGTACTTCTGATCATATTCATGGTCACCGCTCCCATGCTCCAGCAGGGGGTGGATGTCAACCTTCCCCAGGCCGCGGCGAAGGCCATAAAGGTGGAGTCGGAAAGGGTCGTCGTCACCATCGATACCACGGGAAGGATTTTCGTGGGGAAACAGCCGGTGAAACTCAACGAGATCAGGAAGAAGCTGGCGGCCATCTTCGAGAATAAAAGCGACAGGGAGGTTTACTTCCGGGCGGACAGGGGAGTGTCGTACGGCCTCGTGGTGAAAGTGATCGCCGAAATAAAAAACGCCGGCATCGAGAAACTCGGGATGGTGACCGAGCCTCTCGAGAGGTGATAAATGTGAGTGTTTTTGCCGGAGAGGTTTTGCAGAAAGACTTCAGAAAAATGCTCACCGTTTCCCTCGTGTTCCACCTGCTCGTATTCCTTCCCCTCTTTGTCGTGTCCATGAAGCGGAGCACGATAATCATCTACTCTCCCGTATACACGGTGGACCTCGTCGAGGCGCCGTCGAAGAAAAAGAGGTCAGCCGCCGGGGCAACGGCTGCAAAAAGGTCCGGGGCGGCACAAAAAAAGGCAAAGGCGCAGCAGAGGAAAAAGGAGATGGAGGCCCTGCAGAAGAAACTGGCAACGCTCCAGAAGAGAAAGGTGATGGACGAGCAGCGGGCCATGGCTGAGCTGCAGGCCAGGGTGGCGGCATTGAAGGCGAAGAAGAGCAAGGAGATCCTCGACGAGCGGGTCAGGAAGATAGAGGAGAACCTGAAGGAGCGGGAGAAGACGGAGAAGCTGATAGAGGATATCCAGAAAAAGATAGCCGCTCTCAAGGTGTCAAGAGACAGCGGCGGAAAAGAGGCGCCGGGGGGAGAGAGGGAGAAAAAAGCCTACCGGAGGGGGGTGTCGGGGAGAGAGGCGCTCCTCATGTCCCCCGCGGTGAAAGCCTACCTCAATGCGCTGGACGAGACGGTGAGGAGCGCGTGGAATATCCCGCGGGCACTGCTGGACAACCGGGAGGACCTCATGGTCCAGCTCCGGATCACCATCGAGGAGGATGGCGGCGTCTCGTCGATAATCGTCGAAAGGCCGTCGGGAAAGAGGCTTTTCGACGAGTCGGTTCTCCGGGCAATCAACAAGGCCGCCCCCCTTCCCGTCCCACCCGAGCCTCTGCGGGAGGGCAAGGATTACTATGACGTCGGTTTCAGGTTCCACTACTTCCCGGAGAATCGTAATGAAGGATAGGGGGCGCGTCCGGGCACTGCCGGCCATCCCGGCGGTTTTCCTCGTCTTGCTTTTCACCCTTCTTTTTCCCGCCGTATCCCGCGGGATCATCTACATCGACATAAACTCCCCCTCGGGAATACGGATCCCGATCGCCGTCCCCGAACTGTACGCGGACAACGAGGCGGGGCGGGAACTCAAGCGCCAGATTGCTGAGGTCATCGCCACCGATCTCAAGATCTCCAATATCTTCAGCGTGGTCAATCCCGATGCGTACCTTGAAAGGATCACCGAACAAAGTTTCGAGGCGGCGGGGATATCCTTCTCCGACTGGAAGATGATCGGGGCCGACTCCCTCGTCGCGGGAAGGGTAAGCGCCAATGATGACAGGCTCTCGGCGGAGCTGCGCCTCTACGATGTCTCCACGGGGAAGATGCTTAGCGGCAAGCGGTACTCGGGCCCTTCCCGCCGATACGACATGATAGCCCACAAGTTTGCCAACGAGATCCTTTACCAGTACACGGGAGTCTACGGGGTGTTCGACACCGAGGTGGCATTTGCGGCGAAGAAAGGTGGCGGAAAGGAGATATTCATCGTTGACCTCTCCGGGAAAAAGCTGCGGCAGATCACGGGGAATGGCTCCATCAACATGTTTCCCCGGTGGTCGCCCGATGGATACAAGCTCGCCTACCTGTCCTACAGGAAGAAAAACCCCTACGTCTACCTGAGGAACTTTCTGTCCGGTTCGGACAGGCTCCTTTTCCGTTACGGCGGGTTCAAGTCTCCCGGCAGCTTTTCTCCCGACGGGTCCTCCCTTTTCCTCTCTATCAGCGTGAAGGGCAATGCCGACATATTCAAGTTTTTCCTTAAGGAGGAGGAGCTGACCAGGGTCGTGTCCAACCACAGCATCGATGTTTCCCCCTCCGTTTCGCCCGGCGAGGACATGATCGCCTTCGTTTCCGACAGGACGGGGTACCCCCAGATCTACGTGAAGGAGCTGCCCCGCGGCCCCGAAAGGAGGGTGTCCTTCGCGGGATATTACAGCACGTCACCGACCTGGTCCCCCGCCGGAGACCGGATAGCCTTCGCCTCCATGAACGAGGGAAAATTCTCCATTTACGCGGTAAAACCCGATGGTTCCGACCTGCGGCAGGTCGTCTCCGCCGACGGCAGCTGCGAGGATCCCTCCTTTTCCCCCGACGGCAGATATATTGTTTACATTTACCGGAAAAGCGGATATTCTGAGATGCGAATAATCAATGTGACCGGCTTTGGTGACCGGCTCCTTTTGAAGGGAATGGAAGATATGAGTTCTCCATCATGGTCTCCCAGGAGGTAGGGCAAAAGAAAACAGGGAGGTAGTATCTATGAGGGACAGGGTAAGGGTTTTCGGATTGTTGCTCTCACTTTTGCTGATCGCTGCATTGACCGTGTCGTGCGGCAAGAAAGCCACGGTGAAAGGGGAGGGTGAAGAGGTAACCGCTGAGGAAACGGAAAAACCGACAGAGATCAGGGAAGAGGTGGTTTCAATTCCGGAAAAGGTGACGGAGGAAACGGTTGTCGCAAAGGCTGAAGAGGAAGAAGTGACCGAGATTACCTTTGAAAATATCCAATTCGACTTTGACAAGTATTTCATACGGGAAGACGCTCGGCCGATCCTGGAAAAACTCGGATCCTTCATGACGGATAATCCCGACGTCAAGATCCTCATAGAGGGCCACTGCGACGAGAGGGGAACCAACGAGTACAACTTCGCCCTCGGTGAGCGGAGGTCCCAGGCGGCGATGGACTACCTCGTAAACCTGGCCATCGACGCCGGCCGCATAAAGACGATAAGCTACGGGGAGGAGAGGCCCCTTGATCCGGGACACAGCGAGGCAAGCTGGGCTCAGAACAGGAGAGCTCAATTTGTGATCCTGAAATAGCCGGGCAGGCGTAATGGTATCGAAACGGAAGGTATCCCTACTTGCCATAACTATATTCCCCTTCATGTTGGGGTGTGCCTCCTACATAAGCCCCGACCTCATTTACAAGCTCCAGGACGACGTGCGTGAGGTGAAGAAGGATGTGTCTGAGCTGAAAGGGGAGAAGGGCACCGAGGGTGGCGCCGCGGTGTCGGGCGATGCGGAGCTGCAGCTCCGGAAGGAAATAGCGAGCATCAAGGCCGATATGGAATCGCTGCGGGGAGAGATAAGCACGTTCCAGGGTTTCATCGACGAGACGAAGTACCAGATGAAGCAGGACCAGCTCATGGTGGAGGAGAAGTTACGGGAGAGCGAGAGAAGGCTTTTTGAGCTGGAAGGGAAGCTGGAGGCGTCGAGAGGCCCGGAAGCCGTGACGCAGGGAGGCGTGAGCCGCCCGCCGCAAACCGCCCCGCCCGCGGTGGTGGCGCCCCCGCGAAAAGAAAAGGAGCCGGTGGAGCAGGTATACATCCCGAAACGGGAAGCTCCCGTGCCGAGCAAAAGCGCCGTGAAGACCCCGGAAGACCTCTACGATTACGGGCTGGGCCTCATCAAGGCGAACAAGTTCGGCGAGGCGAGGAGATCCCTCGACGAGTTTGCCAATTCCTACCCGGATCACCGGCTCATGCCGAACGTCTACTACTGGAGGGGGGAAACGTTTTATGCCGAGAAGGATTTCGAATCGGCTGCCATAACCTTCCAGGAGGTGATAGACCGGTTTCCCGACTCTCCGAAAGCGCCGGACTCGCTCTACAAGCAGGGGCTCTGTTTTTTCAACATGCGCGATCCGATCAGCGCGCGGGCTGCCTTTAACCTTCTTTTGTCGAAGTATCCCGCCTCAAATGCAGCGGGCAAGGCAAAGATCAAGCTGAACGAGCTGGACGAAAAGGGAGGGTGATGGGCAAAAACTTCGTCCTCGACACCAACGTCCTGCTTCACGACCCCTATTCTCTTTTCAAGTTCCACGAAAATACCCTGGTTGTTCCCATCACCGTCATAGAAGAGCTGGACAAGTTCAAAAAAGACCTGAACATGGTGGGGAGGAATGCGCGGGTCGCCCTGAGAATCATCGACTCCTTCCGCAGCGCGGGGTCCCTGGCAGAAGGAGTCCGGATAGAGTCCAACGGGGGATCCATAAAGGTGGTTTTCGACGGGGAAGGCGAGAGCCTGATCCCGAAGGAGCTGCGGGGGAGCAAGGAAGACAACGAGATCCTGGCCGTTGCCCTCGGCGTCCGCGAGAGGGAGAAAAGCGTCCCCGTGATCCTCGTGTCGAAGGACACGAACCTGCGGATCAAAGCCGATGCCCTGGGCATAAAGGCGGAGGACTTCGAGAGTGACCGGGTAGGGAGCGTCGAGGAGCTCTACGATGGCTTCGTCGAGGTCTTTGTTCCGAAGGATAAGATCGATGCCCTCTACCGAAATTCATCCCTCAGTTTTCCCGACCTGGAGCTCTACCCGAACCAGTGCGTCCTGCTGAAGGAGCAGGCTACGGGGGCTTCCGCCCTCGGCATATTCGACAGGAAAGAGGGCGTTGTCAAGCTGGTTCCCCCGCTCAAAGAGGGCGTCTGGGGGATCAAGCCCCGCAACAAGGAGCAGCACTTCGCCCTGGCCCTCTTGCTGGACGACTCGATCAAGCTCGTTACCCTTCCGGGCAAAGCGGGGACGGGGAAGACGCTGATCGCCCTGGCCGCGGGGCTGAGGGCGGTTTCCGACGAACGGGCTTACAGCCGCCTCCTCGTTTCACGGCCCGTCTTTCCCCTGGGCAGGGACATCGGGTTTCTCCCGGGCGACGTGGAGGAGAAGCTCAAGCCCTGGATGCAGCCCATTTTCGACAACATCGAGTACCTTTTCGGCATGGACAGGCCCCGGAAGAGGCAGGGCATCCGGGGGTACCAGGAGCTGATCAATCTCGGGATCCTGGAGATCGAGCCCCTCACCTACATAAGGGGGCGCTCCATCCCCAACCAGTACATCATCATCGACGAGGCGCAGAACCTGACGCCCCACGAAGTCAAGACCATCCTCACGCGGGCCGGCGAAAACACCAAGGTGGTCCTCACCGGAGACCCCTACCAGATAGACAACCCCTTCATCGATTCGGCGAGCAACGGCCTCTCCCACGTTGTCGAAAAATTCAAGGACGAGCCCCTGGCGGGTACTATAATGTTGGTCAAGGGCGAGCGCTCCAAGCTCGCTGAGCTCGCCTCCAACATCCTGTAACGGGAAACCATGCGTGTCCTGGGAATCGAATCTTCATGTGACGAGACCGCCCTGGCGGTTGTGGACTCTTCCGGACGGATCCTGTCGTCGACCGTTTTTTCCCAGGTCGACCTCCACGCCGTCTTCGGGGGCGTCGTCCCCGAGATAGCTTCCCGGGAGCACCTGAAATCCATCAACCCCCTCTACCGCTTCGCCATGGAAAAGGCCGGGGTCACCCTCGAGGATATCGACGTGATCGCCGTGACCGCGGGGCCGGGGCTCATCGGCTCCCTTCTGGTCGGTCTCTGCATGGCCAAGTCGCTCTCCTATTTCTCCGGCACCCCCCTTGTCGGCGTCGACCACGTAAAGGCCCATATCTTCTCCGTCTTCCTTGAGGAGCAGGTCCCCTTCCCCTTCGTGGCCCTGGTGGTCTCGGGAGGCCACACCGTCCTTTTCCGGGTGAACGACGTCGTCGATATCGTCACCCTCGGGCACACCCGCGACGACGCAGCGGGAGAGGCGTTCGACAAGGTGGCGAAGTTTCTGGGCCTGGGATACCCGGGCGGCGAGGCCATCGACAGGCGCGCCGGGGAAGGCGACCCGCGGTTCGTCGATTTCCCCCGGGCGATGCTCAAGGAGAAGAACTTCGACTTCTCCTTCAGCGGCCTGAAGACTTCCGTCGTCACCTACGTAAAGCGGGTGGGGCACGACTTCGCGCGGGACCATGTGGGGCACGTATGCGCCTCCTTCCAGGAGGCGATCGTCGACGTCCTGGTGGAGAAATCGCTGGCCGCGGCGGTATCGAATGGCATCGATGATCTCGCCATCACGGGGGGGGTCGCAGCCAACTCGAGGCTCAGGGCAAAGCTCGCAGAGAGGGCACGGCAGGAGGGTGTCAGGGTGCACGTTCCCGCCGTCACCTACTGCACCGACAACGCGATGATGATCGCCTACCTGGGTGGCAGGATGTTCGAGAGGGGTATCGTGTCGGATCTTACCCTGAACGCCTATGCCAACATACGGTACTGACGTGGAGCATCCGTCGAAAGTTCTCGCATCCCTTAACTTCAGGCCGCGCAAGGAGCGGGGCCAGAGTTTTCTGGCAGACGGGAATGTTGCCAGGAAGATTGTGGAGCAGGTGCGGCCGGACGGTGAGTTCATCGTCGAGGTGGGCCCGGGGCTCGGCGCGCTCACCTTCCTTCTGGAGGGGAGGGCGAGGGCGATCAGGGCGGTGGAAATAGACCAGACCCTTGCCGGGTACCTGAGGGGGGAGATAGGGGAGGCGGGGGTCGAGGTAATCGTGGCCGATTTTCTGAAGCTGAAAGAGGAAGTCTTCGCCTCCTGGCGCAGGGAAGCCTCCGGGGGGGTAAAGGTGGTGGGTAACCTGCCCTACAGCATCTCGGGGCCCCTGGTGTTTCGCTTCGTGGAGCTGCGAGACTACCTGTCGTCGTGCCACGTGATGCTCCAGAAGGAGGTTGCCCGCCGGCTGGCAAGCTCTCCGGGGGGAAAGGAGTACGGTTCGTCGTCGGTCATCCTGCAGGCCGTCGCGGGAGTGAAGGTCCTGTTTTCCGTTTCCCGGAACTGCTTCTATCCCGTCCCCGAGGTCGACTCATCCTTCCTGGAGATCGACTTTTCAGCAGGCGGGGAGTGGGAAATACGCGATTTCCGGGTTTTTTCCGGCCTGGTGAACGCGGCCTTCTCCGGGAGGAGGAAGGTCATTCGCAATGCCCTTGGGCCGCATCTTGCCTCGCTCGGGGTCAGGGGCAGGGATCGGGTCGAAAGGCTCCTCGAGGAAGCCCGGATATCCCCCGGGGACAGGCCTGAGCGGGTCGCCGTGGAAAACTTCGTTACCCTGGCAAACCTGATAGCGTAGTTCGCGCTGTTGGGAAACGCTCTCGATTGGGGGGTCCAATTACCCCATCGATGATGGGGGCCGGAAATCGGGCATGGCGGGGCTGATTTTTCTGTTTACAAGGAAAAGGATAGATTCTACAATCAACACACGTCACCCGATGTCGGACTTCAGTTACATCGCATGAAAAGAGGACACGAGGCGAAAACCATATCTCCCACGCACCCCCGCTATATTGCCGTCGAGGGGGCTATCGGGGTGGGGAAAACGTCCCTCGCCCGCTTTCTGGCAGACGTTTTCAAGGGGAAACTCATCCTCGAAGAGGTCGAGAAGAACCCGTTTCTCGAAAGATTTTACGAGGATAGGGAGAAATATGCCTTCCAGGCGCAGATTTTTTTTCTCCTCTCCCGGTACCGGCAGATGCGGGAGCTCATGCAGGGGAGCCTCTTCGAGCAGTTTGTGGTGAGCGACTATATCCTGCAGAAGGACAAGATTTTCGCCTACATCAACCTGGAAGACGACGAGCTGCAGCTCTACGAGGCCCTCTACCGGCTTCTCGGGGGAAACATCCCGAAGCCCGACCTGGTGATCTACCTGCAGGCGAAACCCGAGATCCTCATGCAGCGCATCAGGAAACGGAACCAGGAGTACGAGAGAAACATTTCTCTTGACTATTTGAGGACTTTGAGTGAAGCTTATAATGAATTCTTTTTCCATTACGTCGACACGCCGCTCCTGGTGGTAAACACGTCGGAGATCGATTTCGTGGAGTCTCCGCGGGACCTGGAGCATTTGATCAAAGAGATAAAGAGTATCAAAAAGGGGGTTCAACACTACATACCGCTTGGATCCAGATAGTTTGGACCGAGACGGAAGGAAGACATAGAGGAAAGATCCGGAGCGCGGGTTACATCGCGTCTCTTTCCGATAAAAGCCTTCCTTCTGGAAGGTTTTTTTTTGTTGTCACGGTGGCAGATGAAGAAAGTAACGGTAATCGATATCAGGAAGATGAAGGCAGAGGGACGGCGGATTGTCATGATCACCGCCTACGACTACCCCTTCGCCCGGATATTCGATCCCATCGTGGACATAATCCTCGTGGGAGACTCCCTCGGCACCGTCCTCTACGGGCATGAGACGACCCTTCCCGTCACGATGGATGATATGGTCCGGCACACGCGCGCGGCGGCTGCGGGGAGTGAGAGGACGCTCCTGGTATCGGACATGCCCTTCATGAGCTTTCAGATATCCACGGAGGGTGCCGTCGAAAATGCCTGCCGTCTCGTGAAGGAGGCGGGGGCGGAGGCGGTCAAGCTGGAAGGCGGGGTTTCCGTTTTTGAGATAATACGCCGGCTTACCTCCTTCGACGTCCCCGTCATGGGGCACATCGGCCTGACGCCCCAGTCTGTTCACCGGATGGGCGGTTACCGGATTCAGGGCAGGGAGAAGGAGGCCAGGCTCAGGCTCCTGGATGATGCAAGGGCCGTGGAGGAGGCGGGGGCCTTTTCCATCGTCCTGGAAGGGATCCCGGCCGAGCTGGCAGAGGAGATCACCGGCGATCTCTCCATACCGACGATCGGTATCGGCGCGGGCGCCGGCTGCGACGGACAGGTGCTCGTGATGCACGATATACTCGGGCTCTTCCAGGATTTCAGGCCGAAATTCGTAAAGCGCTACGCCGATCTCGTGCCCGTCATCGAGGGCGCGGTCCGGGAGTTTGCCAATGAGGTCCGCAGGGGGGACTTCCCCGGCAGGGAGCACACATTCTACCTCGCGGAGAAGTGATGGAGATCATACGGGACGCGAAGGAGATGCAACGCGCTGCAGACACCCTGCGAGCCGCGGGGAAAAGGATCGGTTTCGTCCCCACCATGGGGTACCTTCACGAGGCGCACGTGAGCCTCGTTCGGAAGATGCGGGACCGCTGCGACGCCGTGGTCGTTTCCATATTCGTCAACCCCACCCAGTTCGGGCCGGGGGAGGATTTCGAACGGTACCCGAGAAACGAGGAGGGGGACAGGGAAAAGCTCGAGGGGGAAGGCGTCGACATCCTCTTCGTTCCCGAAGCGAGCCAGGTCTATCCGCCGGGATATCAGACCTACGTCGACGTGACGGAGGTGTCCAGGGGCCTGTGCGGTGACTTCAGGCCCGGCCACTTCCGCGGGGTGGCGACCGTGGTGGCGAAGCTTTTCAACGTGGTGAAGCCCCACGAGGCGATCCTGGGAGAAAAGGACTACCAGCAGCTGCTCGTGATAAAGAAGATGGTCGAGGATCTCCAGTTCGACGTGGATATCGTTCCCGGCGAGCTGGTGCGGGAGGAGGACGGCATCGCCATGAGTTCCCGCAACGTCTACCTTTCCCCGGAGGAGAGGGAACGGGCCGGGGTCCTCTACCGCTCCCTGAAGCGGGGAAGGGAGATCTACGAGGCCGGGGAGCGGGACGCCTCCCGGATTCAGGAGGCGGTCCGTGACGCGATCGTCAGCGAGGGGGCCGTTGAACTCCAGTACGTCGAGGTCAGGCACGCCGAAACGCTGGAGAAAACAGACGAGATAAGGGGGCCCGCCGTTATCGCCGTTGCGGCGGTGGTCGGCCCGTCAAGGTTAATCGACAATATCATCATCGGGAGGTGAAGAAAGTGAAGAGAATCATGCTCAAGTCTAAGATCCACCGGGCTACGGTGACGGATGCCGACCTGCACTACGAGGGAAGCATAACGGTTGATGCAGATCTCATGGATGCGGCCAGGCTCGTCGAGTTCGAGCAGGTCGACATCTACAACATCAGCAACGGAAACAGGTTTTCCACCTACGTGATAGGCGGTGAGCGGGGCAAAGGCGATATATGCCTGAACGGGGCCGCTGCGAGGCTGGTCTCCCGCGAGGACCTCATCATAATCTGCTCCTATTCCGTGTATGACGAAGAAGAGGTGGCTGAACACAGGCCGGCCCTCATATACGTGGATGAAAAGAACAAGATAAAGGAGCTGAGCGTGGCGCATGGCTAAGGGCTCACTTTTTCTCTCTTCTATCCTTTTAGCCTCCGCGGGAAAGATCTATTCCCCCGGAGGCCTTCTTGTATCCGGGGGGAAGGTCGTCTATGCGGGGGAGAAGCAGACGGCATCCCTTTTCGCCCCCGCGGGGGCAGACAGGGTGGAATTGCCGGGCACGGTCATCTTTCCCGGTTTCGTCAATGCCCACACCCATCTCACGATCCCCGAGCTGAAGTGGCGGGCCGGGGGCGATGGGAAAGACTTCGTGGGGTGGCTGCTGGAGGTGATGCGCTACCGGGGTGAATCGGGGGAGGACGACATCAGGGAGTGCGTCCGGGAATCGCTCCGCCAGTCGATCGAGAGCGGGATCACCCTTGCCGGAGAGGTTACCGGCGGAGGGCTCGCGCCGTACGAGGGCGCAAAGATCCGGCTTCGGGTCTACTTCGAACTGCTCGGCATGACGGAGGAGAGGTGGAGGGAGACGAAGAACCACATCGAGACCTGTTTTGATACCATCGGTGGTGACGGAGAGCTTTTGCGGCCGGGGATATCCCCCCACTCCCTCTACACCTGCAGCCGGGCGGCGCTCTCGTGGGCCGGGGCGTTTGGCAGGGAAAGAAACGCACCTCTCCAGATACACTTCGCCGAGTCCGCTCCCGAGATGGAATTCCTGCAAACCGGCGGCGGGGAAATCAAGGAGCGGATCTATGCCGCCCTTGCCATCAGCGACGGTGGGTTCTCCGGGTATGGGGACGGCTACACGGACACGCTCACGGAATCCATCCCACCCGGGGGAGGCCTGGTCCACGGGACGCTGCTGTCGGGGGACCAGATCCACTCCCTGGGAAACGCCGGGTATCGCTTTGTTCTCTGCCTTCGGTCGAACCGCTACCTGACCGGTGCCGTGCCGCGGGTCGAGGACGTCGTCGATGGCGGGCACCCCTTCGGTATCGGCACCGACAGCAGGGGCAGCTGCGGCAGGATCGACATGTTCGAGGAGATGCGCTGCTTGGCCGACGCCTATCACGGCTCCATGCGGGCGGGGGAGTTCTACGGGCGCCTCTTTGACGGCGCGACGGAGGGCGGGGCGAAGATCGTGGGTTTCAACGACCTCTGCGGCTCCCTGGAGGAGGGCAGGATGGCCGATTTCTGCGCCCTCGAGATCTCACCCGATAAGGACAGGGTCCTGTCCCGCATCATCGAACAGGGTGAGGGGAGGGACCTCGTCGACGTCTTCGTCTCGGGCGAGTCGGTGATCGGCTATTGAATTTTCCCGGCCCCGCCTATACTCTTTGCATATGGAAAAGATACGGACCATAGCGACGAACCGCCGTGCCTCGCGCGACTACGAGATTTCCGAGAGATTCGAGGCCGGGATCGCCCTTGAAGGGAGCGAGGTGAAGTCCATCCGGCAGGGGATGGTGAACATAAAGGATAGCTTTGCCCGGGTACGGGATGGGGAGGTGTTCGTGTTCAACATGCACATCAGCCCGTACAGCCATGCAGACAGGCGCTTTATCGATCCCGAGCGGACCAGGAAGCTGCTCATGAGAAAGCGGGAGATCAGCTACCTGTTCGGGAAGACACGGGAGAAAGGGCTTACCCTCATACCCCTGAAGGTGTATATCAGGGGCAGATACGTGAAGCTGGAGCTCGGTCTTGCCCGGGGAAAGAAGGTGTATGACAAGCGGGACGATGTGAAGACCCGCGAGGCGAGAAGGGAGATCGACCGGGCGATCAAGAAAAAGCTCAAATGAGGGAAGAGCGGGAAGAGCGGCTGTGAGGTGGGCCGTTTCTGCTTTTTGCAAAAGACCGGGGGGCCGTCACGGGGGGATTGTCCCCGGTTCGGCCCCCCGAAGATTCTCTCCCCGTCGCGGGGCCTATTCGCGGAACGCGAAGACCGCGTCTGCGATGAAGCACGGCGGGATGCCGGAGTCGTAGGCGCCAAGGAGAGTTACCCCGTCCCCAATCTGCAGATCTTCGAAGTGTCCTGCCTGGTTTATCGAAAACCCGGACTCGTCCTGAATCGTCGTTACAACCTGAGCGTCTTCGGTTACTGTAACGCAGGCAATGCCGGTGTCGGTTGCAAGGAAGGTCATCTCGCTCGTGATTGTGCTGCCCGATATGACGCCGCTGAGCGTCTCGGGTGATGTGCTGTCCCCGATGAGTATGGCCTCGGCGCTCAGAAGCAAAGAGTTAGTGGGGTCGAAGATCCCGTATACCGTTGCGAAGGTGCCCCCGGTTATGGATAACGAGGCCAGGAACTGGCCCGATTTCGAAAATATCCCCGTCTCGTCCCAGACCTGAACGGTGGCGATCCCGGTGTCGTCCGCCTGGCCCAGCAAAGAGGTTTCGAGGGGAAACTCTCCGGCAGAAAGCGCCGAGCGGATGATCCCGTCAGCCCTGCTGAGGGTGCCCCTGCCCACGACGAAAGCGTCGAGCGCAAGGGGCGGGGAGCTTTCCTGCGCGCCGAGGGTGCCGCCGTCGCCCACGTGGACCTTTCCGAAGAGGGTCACGAAATCCCCCTCGCTGATATCTTCGTACCCGGCAGGCGAGCCCTCGTCATCGAAGAACGTGGAGCTCGCGATTCGTACGTCCACGCATTTGCTCAGGTCATCCACCGGGGACGCTGTGGATGCCGTGCCGAGAGACTCGATCTCGCAGAGGGTAAACCCCTCGTCTTCCCGGTTCGTGACCACGCCGGAGGCCCGGATGATTTTTCCCTCCCCGAATTCGTCCACGATATTCACGAACACCACGGGGCGAAAGAGGTACATGCTGCTTCCCGTCTCGACGACGTGAATGGAATTGTGCGCGTCGAAGTCGACCTCGACGACCAGGGTCTGGCCGGGGTCGACGAAAAAGGTCATCCGCGGGTTCAGGTCTATCTTGCCGTTTGCCAGAAGTTTCTCAACGATAATGCTCTCCCCGTTAACCAGTTCTATTTCGGTTACGTGCAGGCGTATCTTGCTGTACGGGCCAGCAAGGATTCCCGATTCCAGAAAGATGAGGGATGACTCGTTTTCAAGATCCAGAAGGTCCACCCGTATCTCTTTCTCCGTTTTATCGAACAGGGTCACCTTGCTGCTTTCGGAGATAAGCTCTATCTTTTCGATGGTTACCCAGATGTTGTCGAAATCTCCTGTCGGCCTGTCTGTCAGAAGGATTGCAACGCTTCCCGTTTCACCCCCTGGCCCATCCTTTCCCGATTGGCAGGCAAGGAGCCCGGTGACAATGATGGTTGCCACGATAAAGAGAGATGCGTATCGGTTTTTCATCTTCTTCCCCTCCGCGTGTGGGTCACCCCTTAAGTCGGGCCGGCATCCCAGACTCTATTAACATAGGAGTTTTTCCGATCATAATCGATGAAAAGTATATCAACAGTATACATGCAACTTGGATGCCACAGGGAGGATTTTAGGGGAACCATCCCCCGATGTGAAATTTCGATCCGGGAGGGGGCAGCCCTGTGGGCCGTGATTTCTGTAAAAAAGTCAAGAAAAGCACCTATTTTTAACCAAACGGCAGTTTGTCGATGAGCGAAGCTGGGATAGCGGTGCGGTTCGACCCGGCAAAGAAATGCCAGGCGCTGTCAAGCAGCTATCCGGCGCTTCGTAAGAAACGTCACGCGGCAGGTGAAAAATCTGTAAGAAC
>JABAOH010157405.1_pt2 | contig 19815 bp, 19 predicted proteins | sample 7062181 | NCBI WGS metagenome assembly JABAOH01 (sample SAMN14538630, study PRJNA623070) | marine sediment metagenome | biome: marine biome [ENVO:00000428]; feature: marine pelagic biome [ENVO:01000023]; material: deep marine sediment [ENVO:00002113]; isolation source: pool of 5 deep marine... | reverse complement strand
CGCGATCGGTGTGGCGACCGTGACGAGCGTGTTCAACTTCGAGTCGGGTGGGATTGCCGAGGTGGAGGACCTGTATGTAGCTCCCGAGTGGCGCCGCCGCGGCGTGGCGCGGGCGCTGATGGAGGCCGCCTTGGCGTGGTCCCGGGAGCAAGACTGTCGGCACGTCGAGGTGGTGATCACCCCCGAGGGGGAAGCCCGGCACGAGCTGGCGAGCTGGTATCGGTCGTTGGGGTTCGTCGACACCGGCCGGAGCATCCTCAGGCGGGAGACCTAGGCGAAGGGCTGGAACGCCTCTCACCTGGCGCGGGCCGCCTCCAACCGTGGCGTCACCACGTGGACGACCAGCGCGGCACCGTAGAGGCCGGCGGCGAAGGCCGTGACCGCGGTGAACCCGAGAGAGATCGCCAGCAGGATCGCCAGGGCCGATCCCACCACCGAGGTCGCCCCGTTGATGCCCCAGGCCCAGGCGACCATCCCAGGGCTGCGGTTGGCCAGCAGGCGGACTCCCGCGGGGAGGGGAACCCCCATGAGCAGGCTCAACGGCAGCAGCAGCGCCACCGCCGCCGCGATCCGCAGCCATCGCGCCAGCCCCAATCCGGCCGCCAGCACTTCGGGAAGCACCACCGCGTAGACGAGGCCCAGCGCTACCACGAGAGCAAGGGCGATGACCGCCAGCCGGTAGGGACTGCCCAGCCACCGGCTGAGAGCGCTCCCCAAGCCGGCCCCCAGCAGGAAGGTGAAGAGCACAACGGTGAGCGCGTAGGTGGGATGCCCCAGGAACAGCACGAAACGCTGAATGAGCCCGACTTCCATGACGATGAACCCAACGCCCAGGCACCCGAAGTACCCGAGACGCCACAGGGGGAACTGAGACCGGGGAGCGCGCTCCGGCGACAGGAATCGCAGCGGGAAGAGAATCAGGAGCGCGACGAGCAACACCGACAACGCCAGCAACTGTGCCACCAGTCCTACGGCTCCGGTGTCGGTTCCGGCCACCAGCCCGGCCGCCACACCACCGAGGTCCTGCGCCTTGAAGGACTGGAAGAAGAACGGGCGGTCGTCGGTCACCGCGGAGAGATCCACCGGGCTCTCCTCCAGCAGCGGCCGCAGATCGGCGGCGGTCGCGAGCGTGACGAAGTCGCTGCGCCCCTGCGGAGCGCCGCCGCCGCCGCCCGGGGCGTACAGGACCTCGAAGCCGAGCTCGGCCGAGGTGGCGATGAGGCGGTCGATCTCGGCCGGCGTCAGCGGACTCCGCTTCACGATCACTGTGGCCAGGCCCGGTCCGCCGCCGCGATCGGGGGAGGCGGCCACGTAGAGACGGTCGGCCACGCTCGCCCAGCCCATCGACTCGGCCGCCGCCCGGGCCAAGGAGACCAGCCGCAGCGAACCGGGACGCCACCGTGACACGGTGAGAACACCGTCGGGGGTGAGATGCTCCAGGTACTCGACGAACGCCTCCACCGTGTAGAGGTTGCTCTCGCTGAGCGCGAAGGCTCCCGCCGAAGACGCCGCCCAGGTGTCGACCAGGGAGGCCTGGATGAGGTCGTAGGCTGCGTCGGACCGGGCGATGTAGTTGCGCCCGTCGTCGACCACCACCGAGACGCCCGGCCGGGCGTAGATGCCTGCCGACTCGGCGAAGAACTCGTCGCCCATGACCTCGACGATGATCGAGTTGATCTCGACGCCGGTGGTCTGCGCCGCTCCGAACACGATGCTGGTCCACAGGTCGCGCCCCCCGCCGGGACCGATGATCAGCGTCGACGCATCGGGCGGCAGCAGGTAGTACCCGAGCGAGGTGATGTCGTAGCGCAGGTACTCGACGTCGTCATCCGCCGCGGGCACCAAGATGGCGGTGGAGGCCGAGGCGTCGATGTCCATGGTCAACGACGGCACTAGTTCCACTGCCACCGTTGCGGTGAGGCCCCAGTCCGGGTGGGGGTCCGGGTAGACCGCTACCCGCGAGTAGGAGTTCCATTCGCTGAACAGGTGGGGCCGCATCGCCTCGCCCTTGGCGAACTGGACGTCGAACACCGGGCGCGCCGCTTGGGCGGCCAGCATCCCCACGACCAGTGTCAGCGCCGCCACGATGCCCCGCCTGGTGACCGTGGTGCTCCCGAAGGCGAGCGCGCCCGCCGCCCCCAGCGCGGCGGCGCCCAGCATGGGGCCGGGGCCGCCGAAGAGACCGAGGGCCGGGATGAAGAGCAGGCATCCGGCGGCGGCGCCGAGCAGGTCGGCCGCGTACACCTTGGTGACGTGAGTGGCGTAGCTCGAGATCGCCAGCGTGAGGTAAATCCCGCCGGCGAAGAACGGCGCGGCACCCACCAGGTGTGCCAGCAGCAGCCGGGCTACGCCGCCGCTCATCGCCGCCACCCCAAGCGAGGTGTTGAGGTAGAGGACCATCAGCAACACGCTGAGGGCCGCAAACCCCATCCCCGACCACACGAACAGGCGGCCGGCGGGAATCGCAGCGAGCCGGCGCTGTGCCACATAGACGAATACGCCGCTGGCACCGAGCCCCAGCAACGCCAGGGAGATGGCGAAGAACGCGAAGTGGTACCACGTGGTCACCGAGAGGAGCCGCGTCAGCCCCAGCTCCAGCATGAGGATGCCGGCCGATACCGCGGCCACGCCCGCGAGCTGATGGGGGCGAGGCGGCTGATCGACTACGCGGCGGGTCAAATCGGCCATGCAGCTGTTATGGGGATGGTCACAGCATCGACACGCTCAGGGCGCGACTGAAGCTGCAAGCCGTTTCCAGGACCGGTCGTGGCCGACAAGCGGGCGCGGCTCAGCTGCGGGAGCCGTAGCCGAACTCGACGGAGCAGGGCAGTGTCGCCGACGCGCTGCGGCGTCCGCCGCAGGTGGCGCCGACCTGCTCCTGCGACGACCCGATGTCCGACATGATGTAGAGCAGGTCGCAGGCGCTGAAGAACCCTCCCTGGCACTGGCTCTGCACCGAGTTCATCTCACTGAGGTCGCCGTGGTGGAGCTGGCACAGGTCGAAGTCGAAGTCGAGGGGGGAGTTGCGCCCGGCACACGTCTCCGCCAGATCCTCATACTCGGAGGCGACGGGTGACTCGAACCACAGCATGTCGCAGTCGGCCAGCGAGCCGGCCTGGCAGCCGTCGTACAGCATGTCGAGCACCGGATGGGATCCGTAGTCCATCGGGGCGTCGGGATCGACGGCGCCGTCGCCCAGCGCAGCGATCTCCTGCGGCGACAGGCACCCTTCCACCGGATCGAAGGCGTAGCGGAAGTAGGCCTCGACGAACGCCTGCACCGCCGGGGGAGCGTCGGTGAGGGCGCTGTCGTACTCCAGGCTCTCCAGGTAGGCGATGTCGGCGTCGTCCAAGTCGTCGAGGGGCTCCACGTAGCCGTTGGCGCGCAGGTTGCTCTCGATGCAGTCCCAGCCGGCGTCGGAGATACCCATCTCTTGCGAGGACTCGCGAGCGTCGGCAAGGAACTGCTCGCTGACAGACCGGTCGAACACGCCCACCCGCCACAGGGTGAGGCCGACGACGACCACGACGCTGACTAGCGCGCTGAAGAGGGGGCCCAGCGAGCCGTGCTTCTGACCTCCCGGGGCCGGCACCGGGAACGGGGGAGCCGGCTGCGGATCCTGGGGCGGCGTACCGGGGCTCGCCCAAAGGTCGTCGCCTCCTCCTCCCGGCGGGCCGGCGTCCCACGAGCGGGCTTCGCGCACCGGGCCGGCGCCCGGTTCGGCGGGCTCGCGGGACGGCGGCGCATCCCAGGAGCGCTGCTGGTGGGAGGGCTGGGAGTCCTGCGGCGGGCCCGGTTCGGGCGGCCACGACGCTTGGGTGGGGGCAGCGGAGGGGTCGGCGAAGGGGTCGGCGGGCGGCTCCGACGCGGCCGCTTCTCGCGCGGGCTCGGGCGGCTCCGGCTCGGCCCGCTCCTCGTCGGCGTATTCGGGCGAAGCTTCCGGGTCGCCGCTCAGCTGCTCGTGGGCCTGACGGAGCAGGTCGTCGCTGCTCGGCTGTTCCTCCCAATCGGACACAGGTGCTCCTTGCTACCTCCCCATATATCGGTCCGCCCCGCGGGGTCATTTACGGAAATAGCGAGCTCTTGGCGGCCGGGTTTGGAGCGGTTGGTGCGGCGTTTCTTGGGCGTCAGGGGCGTTTCCGAGTCGACCATCTCTCGCGGGTCTTGGAGGGACGTGAGAAGAGGTCCCGCCGGCCGGTCTTCCTGGTATTGAGTCAGGAGAACCCATGGTTCGCTTCCGGCCCGAGGGTTGCCGCCGGGTTCAGCGACGGGGCGGGAAGGCTCGCGGTGGCCCGGACCCGCATTGCCTTGGGTAGCCTTGCCGGGTCCGAGCAGGCCGGGCGGCGTCACGCACACGGCGGAGGGCGGCAGGGCCCGGCCTCGAGGCAGGTCAGGGAGGAGACGTGACCCGGGCGGTGGTGAGCGACGCGGATCTGGTTTCGGGAGCCCGCGCCGGTAACCGCGACGATTTCGCCGCTCTCTACGACCGCTACTTCGACCCGATCTACGGCTTTCTGTTGCGCATGACGCGGGACCGCGAGCACGCCGCCGACCTGGTCCAGGACACCTTCCTGCGGGCGATGCAGCAGCTCGATGACCTGCGCGACCCGTCGCGGTTCCGGGCCTGGCTCTACTCGATCGCCCGCACCCAGGCGTTGCATCGTATGGACCGGGAGCAGCAGGCGATGCCGGTGCCGGCCCGTAGGGACCGCGAAGGCCTGAATGTTCTTCTGGCGCGAGTGGATCGTGATGCGCTGGCTCCTCTTGGTCTTGTTCCCCGGCTGTCCGAAATGGGCGCCTTGGTGTGGGAGGCGGCCGGGGCGCTGGACGCTCGCACCTACTCGGTGCTCGACCTGCACCTGCGGCAGGGACTCGACAGCGCCGAGATCGCCGAGGTGCTGGCAGTGGCGCCCGGCGACGCCGACACGATCGTGAGCCGGATGAAGAACCGGGTGGAGCGGGCCATCGGCTCCTACCTGCTCGCCCGGCGGGGGAGCAGGCACTGTGAGGAGCTGGAGGACCTCGTTGCCGATGCCGAGCTGCCGCCGGTCTCGCCCGAGTTGTCGCAGTCCATCGACCACCATGCGAGCGATTGCGAAGCCTGTACCGAGACCATGCGCCGGCTGCTCTCGCCCACGGCCATCCTCGGCGCCTTCGCCGCCGTCGGTGCGCCCGAAGGACTCCGCGAGCGTGTGTGGCAGAAGGTCGCCCGCCGGTGGGACCGCTGGCACCGCGGGTGGCGGCGGCGTTGGTGGCAAGGGGTGGCGGTGGCGGCGGCGGTGTTGGTGCCGGTGCTGGCCCTCCCCCAACCGCTGGCCCGTGATGACATCGAACCCATCGTCTCCTCCCAGTCGGTGGAGCGCCGCGACGAGCAGCTCGATGCGCCGGGCATCACCGTGCCATCTTCCACGACGGTGCCGCTCTCTCCCGGATCGAGCGTCGCCACCACCGTCCCGCCGACCACCCTCGCCGCCAACCTGGCTCCGGTGGTCGCCATCGCCGCGCCCGCCGACGGGTTGCTCGTCTGCGAGGGCGAGTCCGTGACCCTGGAGGGCGACGCCAGCGATCCGGAGGGGGCGACGCTGTCCAACTCGGCCTTCGTGTGGACGTCGAGCCGGGATGGCGTGCTGGGCTCCGGCCGCAGCCGGTCGGCGACGCTCTCGGTGGGCACCCACAGCCTGCGCCTCACCGCCACCGATCCCGGCGGCGCCGCCGGCAGCGCCACCGTGGCGGTGAGCGTCTTCGGGGCGGCCACTCCGACCTGCTTCGACGCGGCTCCCGGACTGGTGATCACCGCTCCCGAGGACGCCGAGACCTTCTTCACCACCCGCACCGACGGCGTGTTGGGGAGTGTCGACGACGTTGCCCTGGCGGCCACGGTGTCCGACGACCGGGACCCTCCGGGCGAGCTGGTCATCGCGTGGACGTCGGATCAGCTGGGGGCGCTGGGCAGCGGCGCTGCGCTCACGGTGCCGCTCACCGGCGCCTGCGGTGGCGTGGTCCATGTGATCACCGCCACGGTGACCGACAGCGGCGGCAACACCACCACCGACTCGGTCACGGTGACGGTGGTGGTCGCTCCCTGTTGATAGAGCGCCCCCTTCAGGGAGCGGAGGGGGCCGGGTACTAGGACCGTTCTTCTCTCGGTACTCAGTACTCAGTACCAAGTACTTGGCTTTGGCTCACCGCCGCCCCACGTAACGGCAGCCCTGCAACTCGTAGTTCTCCGCCACGGAGCGAGCCGGGGCGCCGTTGTACTCGGCGATGATCTGGTCGACCACGCCCATCGCTTGCTGCGGGTTGCAGTTGCTCTCGGCGTGAATGTCGGCCACCCAACTCGAGCAGCGGTCGGCGTGGAATCCGGCGTTGGCGGTGCAGTGGCTGGTCACCCGGGCGATGTCGGCGTCGCTCCAGCCTGAGCTGCACCCGGTGGCGATCAGGAGAGCGAGGACGACCCCAGGCAAGCTGCTTCGCTTCATCCCCGCGCTATCGGCAGGCGCAACGGGACCCTCAAGGTGTTCGTGACGTCGAGGCTTCGAGGAAGCTCATCCCGTCGCACTGCCCGTTTTCTCCCCCAGGAAGCGGAGCGACAGGAGGAAGGTACTGGGTACTCAGTGCGTCCAAGTACCCGGTACTCGGTACTTGATACCGGCTTTGACGCCAATCCCCCCGTCCGGTCCTACGTGCCCTCGCGTTTCTGCTTCCGCTCCCGCTCCTGCCGCTCGTATTCGTCTCTCCGCTCCCGCTCGTAGCGCTCGTGCTCCTCGCGGCGCTCCCGCTCGTAGCGCTCGTGGGCTTCTCGGCGGTCCAGCTCCTCCTGGCGTCGGCGTTCGACGAGTTCCTGCTCCTCACGCTCGCGGTGCACGAGGCGCTCCTGCTCCTCGCGCTCGCGGCGCTCCAGCCGTTCTTTCTCTTCACGCTCACGGCGCTCGAGCCGCTCCCGGTCCTCCCGCTCGCGGCGCTCGATGAGTTCCTGCTCCTCCCGGTCGTGCCGCTCCGCCCGCTCTCGATCGGTCTCCATGTCAGGCTCCATGGGCTCCAATGACATCAGTATTCCCGGCCGCCGGATAGTACACCTGCGGCGGTGGTTCCCCGTCCTTGCCGAGCCCCTTCAGTCGCCGCCTCGTTGGCCTTCCCGGGCGAGGAGGAGGCAGCGATGCGAGAGATCACCGTGAGCAGAGACGTGGCGGCGCCCCGGAGCGGGTGTGGGCGGTGATCACCGACCTGGACCGGTCACCCGAGACCATCTCGGGGATCCGCGACGTGGAACGACTGGAAGGCGGCGCCGGCTTCGAGGTGGGGACCAAGTGGCGGGAGACCCGCGTCATGTTCGGCCGGGAAGCCACCGAGGTGATGGAGGTGACCGCTCTCGACCCCGGCCGCTCCTACACCGTGGAAGCGGACAGCCGCGGTGCCCACTACCGCTCCACGATGACCGTGGAGCCGGCGGCGGGAGGCAGCCTTGTCACGTCGACGTTCGGCGGCGAGCCCGCCGGGGTGGTCGGCAAGGTGCTGGCGGCCACCGTGGGCCGGCTCTTCCAAGGCGCTACCCGCAAGGCCCTCCAGAAGGACCTCGACGACATCGCCGCCGCCGCCGAGTGCCCGGATTGACGCCCTGAACCTCCTCCCGGGCGGCTCCCGTCAGGCGAGCACCACCACCGGGGTGCCCACGTCGGCCCATTCGTAGAGCTGGGCGGCATGGCCCACACTCTGGCGCACGCAGCCGGCGCTGCGGAACTCGCCGAGCTCGTCCTCGCTCTGGAGCGGCCGCCCATTCCCGTAATAGGGGATGGAGTGGAAGCCGATGGAGAGCCCCGAGCTGCCCTTGGCGAACCGCACCATGAACCGCATGCGGATGTCGTCGTGGCCGGCCTGGGCGTACTCCGATTTGGAGAACACCTCGTAGGTGCCGGGAGCGGGAACCCCCTGCCTGCCGGAGACCAGGTAGGAGTCGACGACCTCGCCGTTGGCTTCCACCAGCCACACCCGCTGGGCGGCATTGGCGTAGACGATGCGCCGGCCGCTCCCGGAGTTGGCGGGGAGCGGGGGATCGTCGCCTGCTTCACCGGCGATCTCCACCGCGATGGGACCGATGTCCTCGAAGGGCGACACCAAGAAGCCGTCGCCGCTGGGACGCACCCAGAGGATGGAGGTGGCCTGCTCGGTCATGCCTTCGCGGGTGACGGTGGCGCGGAGCTCGACGCTACGCCGGGTGCCCCCGGGCGCCTCCTCCTCCGGGCCCAGCGTGAACTCCAGTCCAACGGCCTTGGCCCAAGCACCCCACCCTTCCTCCAACTCGGTGCCGATGATGCTGAAGATCTCGAAGTTGCCCAGGGAGTTCTGCGACGTCGGCGCCAGCAGCTCCCAGGCGCTCTCCAGGTCGCCCTGGTGCAGGGCGTCGAACCAAGCCTGGAAGGCGGCCGCCACCGCCTCCTCATCGGAGGTGGGCGGTAGGGGAGCGGTGGTGGAGGTGGTGTCAATCGTGGTTGCTGGTGAAGTGGTGGTCGCAGTGGCCGGAGTGGTCCCGGGGTCGGCGTTCTCCCCGCAGGCGGCCACCACCAGGGCGAGCGCCAGCACACTGGTAGCGAGGCGGATCATCTCCCCCTTCCTTTCGCACTCATGCCGGTTGGACGTCGGGCGTTTTCGGTGGGGTTCCCCCGGCGCGGATCATCGCGCTGCTGCGAGCCGAGCCGCAGGGCCAGAAGTCCCACCTTTTGGAAGGTCCCCGTTTCCTCCCCCAGGAGCGAAGCGACGTTGGGGGAGGTGGCTGCCCGGCCGCAGGCCGGCAGGCGGAGGGGGCTGCTCCCAGCGAGCGAAGCGGCAGGTACTGAGTACCAAGTACCTTCTTCTCACGCGATGAGCCGCTCGGGGGCGTCGGTGGGGTCGATGCGCTCCAGGCCGGGGATGTCGTCGAAGGCGGGGTCGGGGCTCACGATGACGGTCGCATGGCAGGCGAGCGCGGTGGCGGCGTGCAGCGCCTCTCGCATGTGGAGCTGGTCGTGGGTGCGGAAGAGTTGCAGGGCGATCTGCAGCTGGGACATCTGCACGTCGTGAACCCGGCACAGCGCCACGATGGAGCGGGCCTCGTCGACCACCTGCGAGCGGCCGATGCCGCGTTGCGAGCGGATGTGGGCGTATTCCTCGATCAGCTCGCCGCTGACGTCGGCCACGATCTGCTCGCCGGCGAGCAGTTCCACCAGGCGGCGGCAGGAGTGGCGGTAGCGGTGCTCACTGCCGACCGCGTAGATGAAGACTGCCGTGTCGAAGAGGACCCTCAATCCTCGCCTGCCATCTCCTCGAGCAGGCGCCGCTTCCAGTCCTCCCAATCATCTACCGGCATGGAGGGGGCATCGAGGAGCAGTCGTCCTGCCGCCGCCGGCTCCATGTGGGTGGCGGGGAGGACACGGTCGATGGCGTCCCGGATCACTGCGGCCACGGAGGATCCGGAAGCCTCCGCCGCCCGTTCGAGACGCTCGTACTGAGCCGGATCGAGAAGGATCTGCACGCGCCGGTCGTAGGACATACACATACTGTAGCATGTGTAGGTTCCCTGTCCAGAGCCTCTTGCCGCTGTGCCGGGGGACCGTGATGCCGCTCAGGGAGCAACTACTGGGTACCGAGTACTCAGTACCTTCTTCCAGTACCAGGCCTGGTATCTGCATTCGCCCGGCGCGATGCTGACGCTGAGGGAGCAACCATGCCGGCGACGCTGCGCGTTCCAATTCTCCATCTGGTGGTCGGGACTCTCGTGCTGTCGTCCTGTGCGTTCCTCGAAGAGGCACCCACCACCACCGCCGCGCCCCCCACCACGGTGGCGCCTGCCACCACCCCCGCACCCGTCACCGCGCCCACGTCGTCAACAACCGAGCCCCCGCTGACCACAACGCTGCCACCTTCCCCGACCGACGCCCCCGCATCGACGACGACTGCGCCCCCACTCATCGAAACGAGGTCAAACGGACTCGGCCCCGCAACCTTCGGCGACCCCGCGGAAGAGGTCATGGCGGCACTGGTGGAGCTATTGGGTCTCCCAGACGTGGACGAAACCCTGCGCTCCCCAATAGACCCGTACCAGTGGGGTGTGGCAGGGGACGACTACCTGCGTCGGGCCTCGTGGACGGACCTACGACTGCACGTGATACTGAGCGACTCGCCGCTCTACTACCGGACCGACGGAGTCCCCCATTTGACTGGGTACTCGTGCGCCAGCCCTGCCTGTGCAACCCCGGAAGGTCTGAGCGTCGGTGACCGTGTCGATGATCTCCAGAAGCTCTTCGGCCCGTTGGTGTTGCCCAAGGACGTCGATGAGTGCGGCTACTACTGGCACGTAGATATCGAAGCCGATCCCACACCCAACGACTGGTGGACCGGAGCCCGTGACGTGGTCTTCGACGGCGATCCGAACGAGCCCGGCACTCGAATCTCCTCGATCAACTCCGGCACCCGATCCGGCTGCTAACCCCCAAGTGTGCTGTGGCCCCTCCCGGCTTCGCCGGACTCCCCATTTCCTCCCCCAGCGAGCGGAGCGAGCGTTGGGGGAGGTGGCCCGAAGGGCCGGAGGGGGCGGTTCCCCGACGGTGAGCCCTGACCGGTCCGGCTCTTTGGGGGGAGAAACGGATCCGACGCGCCCCGCCCCGCAACCGTCGCAACGCCGGCGACGTTAACCAGCCGTCGTCTCCGCACGCAGAGCGCTGTGCGGAGGCGGCCCAAAGGGGGTGTGCGGTGCGTAGGACCGGTGTCCTGTTGCTGGGGGTGGTGCTGGTGGCTTGCGGGCGCGGGGCAGGCCCGTCCACCACCGCGCCCGCGCCGGCCGCAACCTCGACCTCGGCGACTGAGATCCCCACCCCGACGACTACCGCGACGACCACCACCGCCACCGCGACGACGACGGCCCCGGTGTCGCAGCCGCCCGTCGTGCTGGCAGCGGACGGTCTGGGAATCGTCGACCTGGGCGACCCCGTGGAGGAAGCCATCGCAACCCTGATAGCGGCGCTGGGTCCACCGACCGCAGACAACGTCGAGAGGGGACCGTTTCAGGGCGGGATGACGAGCGGCGGCTTCGGCGGCGTCGACTACTACCGCGATGCCTGGTGGGAGTCGCTGTGCCTGAGTGTCGTGTTCAGCGACGCCGCCTACTACCGGGACGATGGTGTGCCCCACTTGATCGCTTGGTATCACTTCGACGGTGGAGATGGTCACTGCGCACCGTTGGCTACCGCCGCCGGAATCGGGCTGGGTGCCACCGTCACCGAGGTGCAGGAGGCGTACGGTGCCGCCTTGCACCTGCCGGAGCTGATCGATGAGTGCGCCGGGTGGAACGCGGCGATCGACGGGCTACGGGTCACTTTCGACCCGCCACCGCAGGATGCTGCGGCGAGGGTGATCACACTGCACGGCGGCTTCGACTCCAGCTGCTGACAGAAAGTAGAAGGTACTGGGTACTCGGTACCTTGATCTGCCGGCCGGAGGCCGGCAGGTACGCCCGTCTGATTGAATGCAAGCATGCCGCGCCTGCTGTCCGAGTATCGAGTGCTGAGCTTCGACTGCTACGGCACGCTGATCGACTGGGAGCGGGGCATCTGGGCCGCGTTGCAGCCGCTGCTGGCCGCCAACGTCCGCACCGACCTCCCCAGGTCGGAGGCGCTGGCTGCCTTCGCCCGCTCCGAAGCCGCGCACGAGGCACGCACGCCGGGCCTGGCGTATCCCGAGGTGCTGGCCCGGGTGCACCACGACCTGGCACGGCAGTTCGACCTGGAAACCAGCCACGAACTGGATCGGGCCTTCGGAGCTTCCATCCCCGACTGGCCGGCGTTTCCCGACAGCGCCGACGCCCTGCGCTACCTACAGACCCGCTACCGGCTGGTCATCCTCTCCAACGTCGACCGGCACAGCTTCGCCGCCTCGGCCCGCCGGCTGGGAGTGGACTTCGACGCGGTCTACACCGCCGAGGACATCGGGTCGTACAAACCGGATCCGGCCAACTTCGAGTACCTGCTGTCCCGGCTCCGCGCCGACTTCGGCCTGGAGCCCGGGGACCTGCTGCACGTGGCGCAGAGCCTGTTCCACGACCACCTGCCGGCGCAGCGGCTGGGGCTGGCCACGGCGTGGATCGACCGCCAGCGCCTCTCGGAAGGGGGCGAGTGGGGCGCCACCGCTCCCGTCGAGGAGCGACCGGAGCCCGACTACGTGTTCTTCTCGCTGGCGGAACTGGCCGACGCGGTGCGAGCGGGCGGCTGAGCGGCCGCCGGGGAGCCGGTCATCCCGGCAGGCAGCGCCACGCGTTTCGTGCGGCATGACGTGCCGCGTTGGACCCGAGGCGGTTCCAGACCGAGGAGCGCAGCGACCGTTGGTCGCTGGCCTCCTACCGCTGGCCCTGCAGGCCCGCGTCTTGTACCGCCCGACGAAGACAGGGGGCAGCTCCCACCACCCGGACGGTAGGAGGCCCCCGGCTGAGCCGGGGGCCTCCTAGCTTGATATGGGCCGAGCTCTGCCTACGGACAGGGGGGCCCGAGCGTCGGGTCGAAATCCAGCGGTGTAGCGACGAAGGTCCCGAGGGACTGATCGCCTGCACCCTTCAGCAGGTCAATGTGGGCCTGCTGGCCCGTGGTGAACGCGTTCCCGCTGATGAGGGCATCGGCGGTGCACTTGGGGATGGTGAATTCGCCGGTGGCGTTCCCCTTTCCGTTGGTGCTCAGCGAGCCGAGGCTGGTGAAGCCGCAGCTCTGCGCGTGCGGGGTGCCAATGCCGCCCGGACCGCACACCAGGAAGACGGTGTACGTGCCGTTGGGGGCTCCCGACTTCATCATGTGGACGACCACCCGCAAGTCGCCGGAATCGTCCTGGTTGTAGTTGACGAAGCCCTGTCCTCCCGGACCTTGCATGTCCAGGGGATTGCCGGCGGTGCACCCGCCCACGTCACAATCGCGGAACAGGTCCAGCTTGACGTTGGGGCTGCCGACGGCTGCTGCGGGAAGCAGCAGCATGAGCAGTGCCATCAGGGACAAGACGAGGCCGAGACGGCTCAGTGCCGCCGCCCTCCGGGACAGTGTGAGGTCCTGTCGCATGCTCCTCCTCTCGGGACGAGCCTCCCACCGCCGCCGCGGATGGCAGTTTCTACCACAGAGCGTGGCCGTTGTACAGCAGAATGTGGCAATCCCTCGTCTCGGTAGGACCCGAGCCTCACGCACCCGCCGCGGCGTAGCGGTCGGGGACGAAGGTCTGGTCCTCCATGGGGGGCCGCACGTAGCCGGTCGGTTCCACCCGGGGCGGCAGGTCGACCGGCTCCGGGGTGACGTCCTTGTAGGGGATGATGCTCAGCAGGTGCAGGATGCAGTTGAGGCGGGCGCGCCGTTTGTCGTCGGCGTCGACCACCCACCACGGCGCCTGCTTGATGTCGGTGTACTTGAACATCTCGTCCTTGGCGCGGGAGAAGTCGACCCAGCGGTCGCGGGACTCGATGTCGATGGGGCTCAGCTTCCACCGCTTGCGGGGGTCGTGCATGCGGTCCTGGAAGCGGCGCTCCTGCTCCTCGTCGCTCACCGAGAACCAGTACTTGATGAGGATGATGCCGGAGCGGACCAGCATCCGCTCGAACTCGGGACAGGAGCGGAGGAACTCCTGGTACTCGTCCTCGGTGCAGAACCCCATCACCGGCTCGACGAGGGCCCGGTTGTACCAGCTGCGGTCGAAGAGCACGATCTCCCCGGCGGCGGGGAGCTGCTCCACGTAGCGCTGGAACCACCACTGCGTGCGCTCCCGCTCGGTGGGGGTGCCGAGAGCCACCACCCGGCACACCCGGGGGTTGGTGCGCTCGATGATCCGCTTGATGGCCCCGCCCTTGCCGGCGGCGTCGCGTCCCTCGAAGAGCACCACCACCTTGAGCCCTTCCGCCTTGACGTACTCCTGCAGCTTGACCAGCTCCTCCTGGAGCCGTCGCAGCTCGGTGTCGTAGAAGCCCTGCTTCAGCTTGCCCCTCTTGTTGAAGATGGACTCGGTCGCCGCTTCCTGGGTGGCCATCACACCTCCATGCGTGGGCTCCAGCTTAGGGGACGGGTCGAGGAGGCGTCCGGGGCGCCGCGGTGTGGTGGGCCCCGCTCCCCGTTTGCGTCTGCCGGTGGTGCGCCGGATCCTCGAGGAGCCTTGGGCCGAGCTGCCGCCCGCGTCAGGTACGGGTGCCTCGGCGGGGGGTGCGCTGGACGTGTGGAAGCTCGATCGCCGCGTACCCGCCGTGTTCGATCTCGTGGTCGATGCGGGCCAACTCGGCCAGGGTGGTGGCGGCCAGCGACTCGGCGAACGCGTCCAGGGCCTTGGACCAGGTTTCATGGACCGGGCAGACGCCCTGCCAATCGCACGGACCGCCCCGCAAGACGCAGTGGTCGACGACGAGCGTGCCCTCGGCTGCTTCGACCACGCGCAGCAGCGTGACGTCTTCCGGGGACCGGGCCAGCTGGTATCCGCCCTGCGGTCCGGCGGTCGAGGTGAATACCCCGCCGGCCACCAGGTCGGCCAGCACCTGCTTCAGGTAGTCGGGTGGGATATCCATCGACGTGGCGATCTCCCGGGCTTTGCGGGGTTTGCCGTTCCAGTGCCGGGCCAGGTCGATGGAGGAGCGCACGGCATAGTCTCCGCGTCTTCCCAGGTTTGCGCGCACCAACCACCGTCTTTCGCCGTGGGGTATCGACACTAGACGCGCCATGAGGGGAGTGAGCCGCCGAGTATGGACGGCTCGCCACGCGAAGGTGCACGTGCCGGCGGCGTCGAGGTAATCCGTGAGGTCGGTGCGGCGCCGGGGGGCCGGCGGACAGATCGCACCCGGGAGGGGCCGGCGGGTGACAGGGTCAACGAGGCTGATCGGTGACGTACCCGCCGGCCGGGCCGGCCGCCTCGGGTGGAGAGGACAGCCCGTTGCGGTCGCAACTTTCGGCGAAAAGGTCAACGTTGACCCGGACACCCCATTGATCTGATGCGGCCGCGTCCGTACGTTGGTCGATCGGGGCTGATCGCAGACGCACGGTGGGGGTACCGGGGGCCGTCCGGCGGATGAGAGGGGCGTGGCCCGGCGCCCCGGGCGGTCGAGAAGGTGGCGTCTGCACAGTCCTCGAGTGGAAGAAACCCCTGAGACCGAGGGAGGCTCAGATGCGAAGAAACCTTGCCCTGCTGCTGACAGTCGGGTTGCTGCTGGGAGTGTTGGCCGTGCCGGCGTCGGCTCACACGAAGATGCTGGCGCCGCTACCGGGCGGGATGGGTCACTGGCTCGCCGGCCCCCTCGCTCAGACCGAGGTCGCCGGCTCCTGGGGGCAGGCGACCATCAACCACAACGGGGCGACGATCACCGTCTCTGCGACCGGGCTCGCACCGGGTCATGCGTTCACCATGTGGGTGGTGTACTTCAACCACGGGCCCGCCTGTCAGTTCGGAGAGACCAGTCCGGCAACGAACTGCGGCCTGCAGGACTTGCTCAATGGATTGGGCGGGGCGACGTTCGGTGACGGCAAGGTGATCGGCGGCAGCGGCAAGGCGACCTTCACCGCCCACCTCAACGTCGGCGACCCGGCCTCTTTCCTGGGAGCCGGCTATGAGCCCGGCGAGTCGCCCGACTTCCACGTGATTCTCCGCTCGCACGGCCCCAAACTCTCCGGCAGCACCCAGATCCAGGGTCCGGGTCCGGAAGGCGGGTGCACGTCCGAGGTTGGCCCACCGCCGGGCCAGTCCGGGACCCAGTACCCCATCCCGGCCAACAACGGAGAGTGCGGCGACGTGCAGCTCTACATCTTGGAGACCACGCCCGCGTAGGAAAGGATCCGGCCAGCTTCAGGAGGACGGGGCCGTCCGGCCCGGCCCCGTCCTCGGCCCAGGCGTGGTCGAAGCCCCCCCGTCGGCACCCCCTGTGGTGGAAGCACTCGATCCCCACGGAGCGCTCATCAGGGAGGATCGGTGATCCCGCCTGTCGCTGCAGCCCTCGAGCAGCCGGCCGACCCCGATACGGCTCGGCTCGGGAACCGCATCGAGACATCGGTCGGGCGGCTCGGGCAACGCCCGTCCCACGCCGCCCGCGGTCAACAACGGAGCGCCATACTGGGCTCATGGCGTCGGGGATGCATCGGGTCTACGTGGTCGAGCTGGCCGATGAGGCCGGCCCGAGAGTCTCGCCGGCCAAACCGCATGTCTTCGTCGGGGTGACCGCGGCTCGTCCNNGGTCGAGCTGGCCGATGAGGCCGGCCCGCGAGCCTCGCCCGCCAAACCGCACGTGTTCGTCGGGGTGACCGCGGCTCGCCCGGAGGAGCGGTTCCGCCGTCTCATCAGCGGCCGGCGCTTCCACCGGCTGGTCACCCCCTACGGGGTGGCCTTGCGTCCCGACCTCTCCGACCATCTCCCCGCGTTCGAAGAGCGGGAGGAGGCCCGCAAGGCGCAGCGGGTGCTGATGCGGGAGCTGCGGCGCCGCGGGTTCACCGTCAACGGGAGCTTCATGGTGTGGCGGGTCTACGTCATCGAGCTCTCCGACGAGGTGGGCCCGCGTAAGTGTCCCGACAAGCCGTGGGTCTACGTCGGCCAGACCTCGCTGACCCCTGAGGAGCGCTTCCGCCAGCACCTCGAGGAAGCCCGCACCGTGGAAGGCCAGCCCCGCTTCTCCCGGGTGGTGCACCGCCACGGGGTGCGGCTGCTCCCCGAGCTGTACCTCCACCTGCCGCCCTGCTACCTCCAGGAGGACGCCCTGCAGCTGGAGGCCGAAGTGGCCCGTGACCTGGCCGCGCAGTGCTACTCGGTGAAGGGCGGCCACTGATCGCGTCGGAACCGGCACCGCGGGGCGAACAGGCCGGGGTGTAGCTCGCGTCCTACTTGCGGTTGTCAGGCGCACCAGGTCCGCCACGCCGAGTGAGCCTTACGGCGGCGGGGGAAAGCCCCAGCGTATCCTCTGGTGGAAGGTTTCCCGCCCGATCCGAGCCGGTTCGCCGCTGCGGTACTCCCGCCAACCTCCGCTAACTACGTTCGCTGCGGGGACGAACGGAGATGCACTACCCGTCGCCGCCGTGTCGGCGGAGTGTCGCCGTGGCCGAGTCCTCGTTGGGGGCGGATGACGGCAGGTCGAGCCTGCCGAGCCGGGCGATCTTCCTCGGCCGCTTCGGCAGTGGTGCTCGGTCAATGACTCGTGAAAACGCCTGGCGCAGCCACAGCGCCGATTCCGATTCCCAAGTGCGAAGCGTTGACCAGCCTGAAGCGCCCGACACGGTCACGAACGCTGACAGCAGGAACCCGCCAAAGGTCAGATGGATACCATCCCAATCCTCGGCCACTAATGCCCAATCCGGCACCATCTCGCGGCTTGCGGTCGTCGTGTCCTGGACTGTCGGGAGGGGGTAGCGGGCCGCCAACTGGTGCCAGTCGTCCGGGCCGTTGATCTCGAAGATCCGCGCACCGGCCTCCACCTCAATATCAGCCGACGGCAATGGGAACTCCGGGTCCCAATCACCCGCCTGCTGGGCGAGTAGCGAGTGCAGAGCCGATCTGCGGCCGAATCGGGTCGCGGTGGTGAACCAGAACCTGGGGCGCTGCCACCTCACCGCCCACGGGTCCGCCGGTGTGGAGGGCGTCACTACGGTCGACGTGCCATCTCTGCTCGTACTTAGCCAGATCTGATGCACCCGGTCCAAAGGCGAGAACCACCAGTCGGTGGCGGAGTGCCGAGACACCCGATCAGCGAGGGACTCCAGAGAGGCTGCGGCATCGACAACCTCCCGGATTGTGGCGCTCTGGTGGCCCGACCAAGGGTCCAGCACGTAGAGGGCCTTGGCGGCGAGGTCAAGGGCGAAGGGCGGGCGCAACGCTCGGGCGAGGGGCACATTCGCTTTGTCCGCAAAGAGTAGGAAAGCGCAGGCTGTGGGCGCACCCAGGAGCTCGCGTGGGGAGAGATCGGCGCGGTTCATGCCAGCATCATAAGTGGTTGCCTGTTGGACAGCCGGGCGCCACGGCCACACGATCCGCTCGGCTCGCCTGCATTGAAGCCCACGCCCAGGGCGGCGGAAGAGTTCTCAGGCCGGAGGTTCGTCACGGTGACAACGTGAAGAGCCAGGTCGCCCACACAACCGCGAGATCGTTGCCCGAGAGCCGCGGCTCCACCCATGTGACATTTACGGCGATCCAGGCGTGGGTGGATCCGCTAAGACCTGGCAGCTCGAGTAGCCAAGTGTCAGATTCTGGCACCAGCGCGCAGGTGCTCTCAGGATTGAGAAACGACGATTGAGCGCACTCCAGCTCTAGAGTCGGTTCTCCAACTGGGACGCCATCGCTATCGAGCCCATTCGAGTAGGCAAATACCGTGAGACTTCGCGGAAGGGCGGCGCTCCCAATCCTCAGGGCAATCCTGGGGGTGCTGCTCACCGAGACGGGCGAAGGCCACGGTACTTGCGTCTGTCGCGTGGGCGCGAGCGCCTGCATGGTTCCGGTTGTGGACCACTCACCATTCAGTACCGCGCCCCGCTGGACATAGTGCCATTCGCCTTCCTGCGCTGCTACCAGGACCACATCTGGAGGCTCATCTGGAGGGTTCTCGGCTGCTACCAGAGGTGAACTCCCCGCCGCCTCCTCTGGTCTCGGTACGCTTTGGGGCGCTCTGCTACAGGCGGTCAGTACTGCGCTAGCTACGAGTAGGACCATCGCGAACACGAACCACGGCTTCGACACATCAAGCCTCGCGGTAGTGAAGGGGGGCGCCGCTTACCGGCAGCCTACGTCTGCGTATCTCCAGGTATGCGCGGTATAGGTCTTACCCCGCTCCACGGACCAGTGATCACCTGTTGTGCGCCACCGGTTCGACTCACACCAATCGTATTTGGCGCTCGCCTTAACCTGGTCGTCCCAATGGTTCGTGTTGTCGCCCTTGGTCCCGACCTTCTCATAGCCCCACCATCTCAGGCGCCATAGCTGTGCTGTTGTTCGGAGTTCGCTGACGAAGGCGTCACAATCGACCTGGGTGACACCCTTGATGTATCCGTAGACAGTCTCGTGGGGGTTGTTCGATTTGCCGACACAGCCGGCAGGTGAGTACTCGACCGCGTGAGACTGTATCCCACCTTCCGAGCGGAAGTCACCGGATACCAACGACGCAGCCGGCTGCTCTGGTGTCTCCTTGGTCCCGGGAAGCTCCCGCTGAGGAGTCACTGGCGCACCCGCGCTGGCCACGCTGAGGGCCACCAACGCGACCAGTGTCACAGCAGTCTGTCGCAACCGTCGTTTGAGAGTCATAATGTCCTGCCCTGCTCTAATCACCGGATCGGGATCGCGTTTCTACTCCGGCTTCTGCGAACTACGCAACGTGGGTGTGTCCTGCGCGAAACTCGTCCCCGTGCCCCTCCGTCCTTCCGACAGCCGGCTCATCCTGCAGATCCCGTGTCTCCCGGGTGTCTCAGTGCTCCTGCCGGGACGCAGCCGAGCTTGCGCTCAAGTGGTGCCGAGTTGCTGCCATGGCGTCGGCAACGGGGGAGGTGGAAGGCGCAGCTCCACGTGTGGGGGATGAGCCACTCCTCTTGCGTTTTACTTGCGCTTGCGTTTTGCTTGCGGTATAATCTGATCATTCATGTCATTGACCCATATCGACCGGGTGCTGCGCGCCGAGAGTCCCGCCGAGATCGAGGACTGGTGCCGAGAGGAGATCGCGGAGCGCGTGCTGGGGTTTCAAGAGCTCACCCCCGCGGCACTCATGGGCAGTCTGAAGGCGGCCCGAGGCTACGTCTCCCTGTGGCGGGGCCTCCGCAACGATCTCCTGTTTGCCTTGCGGGATGCGGCGCCGGAGCTCGTCTGCGAGAGCGGGGGTCAGATCTT
>JABAOH010052190.1_pt1 | contig 19816 bp, 13 predicted proteins | sample 7062181 | NCBI WGS metagenome assembly JABAOH01 (sample SAMN14538630, study PRJNA623070) | marine sediment metagenome | biome: marine biome [ENVO:00000428]; feature: marine pelagic biome [ENVO:01000023]; material: deep marine sediment [ENVO:00002113]; isolation source: pool of 5 deep marine... | reverse complement strand
ATAGACACCGTTATAAAAAAGATAGGAGGCAAAAAATGTAGCCTTATCTTAGTGACATTCTTCCCTGGCACCATATCCAGTTCTTTCTTTATTTAGAATTGCTGGTAAAACGGCATTTTGCCTTGAAATTTTAACACAATGTGTTATAATTTGGGGGCAAATTATGACATTCATTGTTTAAATTTCGGAGCTTTAATGAAGATCGCCAGGCATATTGAAAAAGAACTGCTGCTGTGGAAGAATTCAACCACCAGGAAACCCCTTATTTTACGCGGCGCCAGGCAGGTGGGGAAAACCTTTATCGTAGAAGAATTCTCTAAGAATTTTAATCATTTCATCAGCCTGAACCTGGAAAGACCCAGGGAACGTAAATTATTTGATAATTTTAATACAGGCCCTGAACTTTTTGAACGAATCCTTTTTTATAAAGGCATTAAGGCAGATGAAAAAAACACCCTTTTGTTTATCGATGAGATCCAGCAGTCTTCTGAAGCCATTCGTTCCCTCAGGTATTTTTGGGAAGACATGAAATATCTGAGGGTTTTAGCGGCCGGTTCGCTCCTGGAGGTGTTTTCAAAGCAAGAAGGTTTTTCTTTTCCCACCGGGAGAGTGAGAAATGTTTTTATGTACCCGGTAAACTTCCTGGAATACCTGGAACACAAGAACCCCCCGGCAGCCCAAAAATTGTTAGACCTGGATTTAACCGTCGATACACATCTTCATGATTTACTGCTGGAAGAATTTTATGAATACGCGTTTGTGGGAGGAATGCCGGAAGCTTTATCCCTGTACCTGGAAACCGGTACTTATTCTCAATTAAGTGAAGTATATGATGCGCTAATAATGGGATACATGGAGGATGTCGAAAAGTATGCCAGCCAGGCAAAAGCTGGATATTTAACTCATATCATAGATTATGCCCCGCTCTATGCAGGGGAGCGAATTACTTATGAAAAATTTGGCGAATCTTCCTACAGGTCCAGGGAAATGAAAAATGCCTTTGACACATTGGAAAAAGCACTCATTCTTTATCGGGCCAGACCATCCACATCCATACAAATTCCAATTATCGAGAAAAAACAAATGGCCCCTAAATTATTTTTTCTTGATGCCGGGTTGGTTAATTTCCGGGTGGGTATCAGGGAGGCTTTTAGAGGCAGGTCAGCGAAGGAGATGATTAACGGGCAATACATGGGGAAAATTATGGAACAGTTGGTGGCCCAGGAACTTCTTTCAAAAACCCATCGAAAATCTAAACTTCATTTCTGGATTAAAAGTAAAGGGGAAGCGGAAACAGACTTTTTATATTCTTTTAATGGTTTACTCATACCTATTGAAGTGAAAAGCGGGAAAGTGGGTACACTGCGCTCTCTTTTTCAATTTATGGAGAGGAGTAGTCATTCTTATGCTCTCCGGGTTTATTCGGGAGAAAATCGCATCGATCAGGTTCAACTTCCTTCAGGCAAAGAATTCTATCTGCAATCCATACCGTTTTATCTTTTACCGAGGCTGGATGATGTGCTGACCCAATTGATTTTAAAATACCCATCAGAGCCTTTTGGAAGTAGAAAGTAGGAAGTAAGAAGCGAGGATAAGAAGAGGACAGGCAAGTTAATGGTCCTTTCTTACTAAAGCTAATCTCTCGTACCGCACGGGCACTCTAAAAAAACTGATGCCCTCCGTGCGGATCTACTAACCCATATTTTTATCTACAGGATGGACATAAAAACTAAAAAAACAAAAACTTTGAGTATGTCCATCCTGAAACTCCTATAAAACTCTATCAGAACTTTTCTGTGCCTTCGGCGACAAGGGGATTCTTTTGAAAAACCACCCCCTGGACCCCCGCAAAACTTTTTATTAGAGTGTGTTCTTCTTAAGTCAACGGTATTGCCGCGCGGGGGGCCTATTCTAGTGATTCCAATGGGGCTTGATATCTGAAACAAACTTCAATGACTGTCCGCATATGAAAAGCTTTTGCGGGGGGTCCAGGGGGGCAGTTTTCTCGAAAAGAGCCCCCCTGGTTGCTGAGGACACCTTTAACTCTTATAAAACTTCTTATAAATCACCGGCATCAACAAAAGTGTGGTGAAAATAGAAAAGAAAATACCGCCAATGACCACAATCACTAAGGGTTTCTGGATTTCTGAGCCGATACCGGTGCTGAACAGCAAAGGAAACAAACCAATAATAGTGGTGAACTTGGTCATCAATATGGGACGCAGACGCAGCCCCACACTCTCACGAATGGCAGCATCAAAATCTTTGATTTCCCCGGTCATACGTTTGAAAAAGGAAATTAAGATTAAGGTGTTCTCCAACGCAATGCCCAGCAGCGCCAGGAACCCGATGGTCGAAGGAACCGACAAATAAGCACCGGCTAACCACAACGAAACGATTCCACCGCTTAACGAGACCGGGAGATTAATCAGAATAACAATAATGTCTCTCCAGCATTTAAGGTAATCAAACAGCAGCACCACAATAAGGAAAAAGGTTATAAAAAGAACAATGTAAAGCCGCTTTTCCGCGCGCTGCTTCAACTCGAACTGACCGCCCCAGGTAAGATAGTAACCAAAAGGAAGACTCAGTTGACTATATATCTTGCGTTTGGATTCTGTGACAATGCTGCCGATGTCCCTGCCCCGGACATTGCATTGAACCGTAATATAACGCTTGCCGTTCTCCCGGTTAATGTTGCTGAAACCAGTGGCTTCCTTGACAGATGCCACAAAAGAAAGGGGAATCATCTGGCCATTTTCTGTGTGTACCAGCACATTATTCAGGTCTCTTATACTTTTACGGTATTGGGGAGAATACCGGACAAACACATCGTATACCACATCGCCCTGGTAAATTTTAGACACGTTTTTACCGCCCACAGAGGCTTCCAATTCCTCCAGTACGTCTTCGGGATTCAACCCGTAACGGGCCATTTTTTCACGGTCCAGTTTAATCGCGATTTCATTTTGACCGGATACCCGGGTTACCTGGACATCCGCAACGCCTTTAATAGACCCCATCAAGAATTTAACATTCTCCGCCATAATCAGTAATTGATGGTAATCGTCGCCAAAAACTTTAATGGCCAGGTCGGCGCGGACACCGGTTATCAGGTGATCCAGGTTGTGCTTGATGGGCTGGGTAAAATTCAACAATACACCCGGAACCCGCTGTTTAACCATGACCCTGATTTTCTCGATCAGTTCCTCAAACGAATGGACTTGCCAGTGTTTTCGCTGCTTCAAGTTAATAATGGTATGACCGATATTGACAGGATGGGGATGGGTGCCCCCTTCACCCCGCCCGATGCGGCCGTACGCGGATTTTACCTCAGGTAAGCGAATCACCTCCTTGTGGATGATGTTCACGAAATTCGAGGTTTCTTTTAACGTGGTGCTCTGGGGCAGGTTTATTTCTAATTGGATGGTTTGCTCATTGAGAGCAGGAATAAACTCCGACCCTGTAGTGAACAACACAACCAGGCTGAGGATAAACACCACCAGGAAAACCAGGATAGTGAGATTCTCCCTCCGGTAAAAGAAATCAAATACGTGCAAATAGGCTTTTTTGAGGTATTCAAAGATAAACCCGGTGGCATTCACTTTCCGTTTCCCTAATACGTTCATCAGGACCGGTGAGAAAAAAACCGCATAGAAAATGGCAGATACAATGGCAATGAGCAAAGTAAAACCAAAGGGTCTAAATAATTTCCCTTCCACACCCTGAAGCGTGAGAATAGGGAGAAAGGAGGCAATGATCATGATCATGGCATAAGTCAGGGGTCGCAGCACCTGGGTTACAGAGGATATAATAACGTCGATATCATTTTTGGCTTTTTTGAGCTCTTCCCGGTTCCTGGAGATGTTTTCCACCACCACCACCGTGGCATCCACCAGCAGCCCGATACCTATAGCCAGCCCACCGAAAGACATAAGATCAGCAGTCATATCCGTGAGCCTCATAACGATAAAGGTGACAAATACGGAAAAAGGAATGGCTAACGTGGACACCAGCGAAGAAGAAAAGTCGTTGATAAAAAGGAAAAGAATGAGAGAGACCAGGATGATACCGATAAGCAAGGCTTCGGATACGGTGCGAAACGCAGCTTTAATAATGGCTGCTTGATTGTAAACCGGGACCACACGGATGCCTTCAGGCAGCCCGGCATTGATCTCCTCCACCCGTTGATTGATTTTATCGATCAGTTCAGCGGTGTTGACACCGATTAGTTTCATAACAATACCGGATACTGTGGTATCCTCGGTGTTCACCATGGCATCGCCCCGCTTGATCTCATTGCCGATTTTGATCTCTGCGACATTCTCCAGGTAGATAGGCGTAGCACCGGATACTTTTATCAATACTTTTTTCAACGCGTCCATATGTTCCATCAAGCCAATGCCGCGAATAATATACTCCTCCCTGTTTTTAACGATATAACCGGCAGTGATGTTTTTAGAGCTTTTTTTGATACTCTCAATCACCGTATGAAGACCCACCTTATATTTGATCAACATCTCCGCATCCACGATCACCTGGAATTGTTTGACATCCCCTCCCTGACTCAGCACCGCGGCAATACCGGGAATGGTTTGTAATTGGAATTTTATCACCCAGTCCTGCAGGGTCCTTAATTCAATTCCCGGTTGGTCGCCGCTAAGCGCATAAATGTATACCATGCCCAGCCCGGTAGTAATGGGTCCCAATTCCGGCGCCTCCACAAAGTCCGGCAATTTCTCCTGGATAGCCGGCAACTGCGCCGCCACCAATTGCCGTGCAAAATGAATATCAATGCTGTCATCAAAGTATACGTTAACAGTAGATAACCCAAAGGTAGAAAAAGACGTGACTTTCTCAATATGAGGAAGACCATATAAAGAGGTCTCAAGAGGATAAGAAACGAATTTCTCCACCTCCTCCGGCGCCATGCCTTCAGCATCACAGTGCAGTTGCACCAATACCGGCGACGGATCAGGAAACACATCGATTTTAAGATTCCGGTACGCCAAAATACCGGCTGTAATAATAAACGCTATAATAAGAAAGGTAAATACTCGCTTTCCCAGTGTCATTATAATTAATTTTTTCATTGTTTTATACCTCCAGCCAGGGGGGCTCTTTTCGAGAAAACTGCCCCCCTGGACCCCCCGCAAAAGCTTTTAATACAAGGTCAGTCATCGTACCACGCTTCGTAAGGGTATTTCCCATTGGTATCATTCTCTTTCTTCGTGTTCCTTCGTGTCCTTCGTGGCTAAAAAAGATTTTTCCTCTGTGGCTAAAATCTTTATCAATGAGAATGTCCGTGACCGGATTGGGTCTCTGAACCGCCGCGCTGGATTTCATACTCTGCTTTAAGATAAAAAGCACCTGTAGTAACTATCATGTCTCCAGGCTTAATTCCCTTTAAGAAGGCAAACCCGGCGGAATCGGTATCCACTAATTGGACCGCTTTAAACAAGAATTCTCCTTCCTCGATAACAAACACGCCGTCAACCCCGGATAATTTCACCAGCGCATCCACCGGCACAGCCGGGAGTATATTTTTGATTAATTTATCGATGCGTCCGCGAACATACATTTCCGGTTTGAGACGCCCATCAAGATTGTCCACTTCCACCCGAACCTTCAGGGTACGCAATTCAGGATCGATTCGTTCCATAAGGGTTAATACCCTGCCGTCAAAATATTCACCCGGATATACATCCGTTTCGATCTGCACGATTTTGTTTTTGTCAATGTAAGGAAGGTCTTTCTCCAGGGCATCCAGCATAACCCACATTTTGCGGGTATCGGAAATCTCGAAAATGGCAGTGGTAGTCTCTACCCGTTCTCCCAGGCTCAAATTTCGTACCATTACCTTACCGGGGCCAGGAGAAAGAATGTCGCAGTACGGTGAAAGAAACGCTTTGATTGCTCCTGTTTCATCATTCTTAACTGCCGCTTTGATAGATTGAAGCTTTTGTTTCTCAAAACAAAGAGTATCCAACTCAGCTTCCAGGGAAAAGTACTCGGCCATGGCCGTTTTATAATCCGTTTCTCTGCTAATGAGCTGCTTTTTTTCAATCGCTTTGATCTTAAAAAGGCTTTTGGCCCGCTCATAATTTTCTTTGCTTAAACGGTACCCCTGGAACGCTTTGATGTACCTGGTTTTGAGTTCCAGGAGTGCGGTTGAGTTTAAGATACAAAGGATATCTCCCTTTTTCACCGGGTCACCAATATCTTTCTTGATATCCGTGACAATACCCGGAACCAGTGTATTGATAATAAACGAGGTTTTTTTATTTTCTTTGACCACGCCGGTAAGGGCGACGGTTTCAATGTAATCCCTTTCCCCGGCTTCGGTGTATTGAATGCCCCACTGTTTAATGATCTCCGGGCTTACCTGCAAATGCCGGTGCCCGGTTGTACTGGAATGATCGGCTGCCTCGCCTTCGTGGGTATGTCCGTCGTCAGCATGTGTACTTGCAGGTGCTTGAGAACCTGATTTTTTTCCACAGTGGATAAAAAGTCCCGAAAAAATCAACGCCAGGAAACTTACACTTAAAACTACAAAAAATCCTTTTTTCATCAGTCACCTCCTAACAGGGCTTCGAGCTCTGCTTTTAAAATGTTCCATTCGCTGATGGCTTCATAGTACCGTTCCTGCACTTCAAAGAAACTGTTCTGCGAATCCAGGAAAACCACCAGTGGAACCTCTCCCTCTTTGTATAGTTTTTCCGACAGTTCTATGTTTTGCCTGCCTTCCTCTAATATAGCGCCTTTAAACGTTTCGATTTCTTTTTCCAAAGAGCGGATTTCCGCTGCCATCCGCTGGATGTCGGCAAAGAAATGCTTTTTGGCGTGCTCGAATTCGGTTTGCGCTCGCTGTTTTTGGAGTTTGGCTTTGCGGATGTGGGCTGATTTTTGATTGAAAAGAGGAATGGAAATGCCGATACCCACTTTCCATTTCTCGCCCTCCACCTCCTTTTCCTTCTCAGCGAATATCTCTATTTCTTCAATGATGGAAGAACGCGCGGCATGAAGGTGCGCTTTTTCCCGTTTTAGTTGAGTGAATTTGAGGCGAATAAACGGGGATGCTTCAATCAAACGGTTGATTTGACTTTCAATGTCCGGCAGGGGAGTAAAACTGAAATCCTCTGCCGCGGTGAAATCCTCCGGTAAGATGTAGTTCAGGAATTCGTTCAGACTGGTCCGCTCATAAGCAATGGTTTTTTCGATGCGGAAAAGGGCAGTTTTGTTTTTCTGGATTTCTACCGAAGAACGAAGAAAATCGATCTCCTTTGATTCGCCGATGCTGACTTTTGCTTTGGTAATTTTGCTAACTTCATTTAGAATTCGTAATTTTTCTTCCAGGAAGGTTTTTACCTTTTTATAGAATTGAAGCCTGTAGAAATGAGTTTTCAGGCCTTTGACGATCTCACGTTTATTTATTTCTGCCTGGATTTCCGCTTCGCTGAGATGAATTTTCATGGATTTGAGGAAAAAATACCGGTGGATGGGATTGGGCATGGACCATTTCAGTCCAATCTCCCAGATATCAGGTTTTTCTACTTCTCCGGGTATTTCTCCTTTGCCCCGGGCATACTCGAACGCTGGGTTGGGCAAAGCCCGGACCTCCCGATATTCCTCTTTAGCAATACGTTTATCCAGTTCCGCAACTTTCAGCAGCAGGTTGTTTTGTTTAAGCAATTGAATCAATTGGTTCAGCGTATATGTTTTTTCATTTTCCGCAGTCAACCGCATGGCAAACCAATTCATCATAAACAGCACCAAAAACAAATATGTCCATTTTTTATTTATTGTTTTCAATGATTCCTCCTTATAAAGATATAGATATTATCTGTGTTCTCTGCCTTTGGGCTGCGGTCGCGCGGTCGACCACCGCCTCTGTGGCTAAAAAAGAGGAATCAACAGCGAAGGATGACGCTGCCATTTGGGAATGGGGAGGGATAAAGAAATTTGCTCACCGGTACCGCTTCAGGAAGCTGCCTGAAGGGTTCGGTTAATTGCGTATTGTTTTGATAGGTTAAATCATGTTGTTTAATAAGATTTACAGCGAAGATATTATCGGTTATATTTCGTTCCAGCCATGGGCTGTTGAGAAGTTGATCGTAACAGCAATCAAAGTCAAATTTAGAGGAAAATTGGCTGCATTTTTCGGATTGTGCAATAAGGGACGGATGGGAATGATGTTTATGGCTTTGGCAGTGGCACTGAATGCTGAACGCTGCCAGTTCCAGGTCCACGCAGCCGTTGTCTTTATAGCATAATACCTGGATTAAAACGACTTCCTGGCATAGGAGCAACGCGTAAACAATCATTAGCAAAATGGCTGTCAACAATTTTTTATTTTTCAACATGATATATCTGGCACATTTATATCATGTTATCCGCTAAAAATCAATAGGCACTTACAGTGCGGTAATAGGCAACATGTTTTAGATATTGCATATCCCACGCCATTTTGCAGGTGGTTTTTGTTTCAAGCGCAGTCCTGAAACAAACGTAGACAGTGAATTTGAGATTTTCAATCATTTTGGAACGATTTTTATCCCATTTTGGAACGTCAGTTATAACCTCCTTTTGAATTTTATACTATAATACAGGCAGATCATCTTACGATAAGGAGAGAAAGATGAACATTAGTAAATACAAAAATCAAAATAAAAGGAGGTAGACGATGAAAGGTATTAAGATCGTCGTTTTGAGTGTCATGGTATTGGCGCTCACGTTTGCAGTCACAGACTGCTGTAAGAAATGCTGTTCACCGAGTATTGAGGTAGGATTCTGCAAGGAGCCACCGCCTCATCGGCAGTGCGGATGCACAGGCTTCCGACTCTTGACATGGCAACCAATTACCTTGTTTCCGCGGCACACGGACCTGGATGTTACCGGGACTCCTCTCCAACCATTGCGCCCCTACCTTATGAAAGTAAAAGTAACCAACTTCTCCAATGTCCCGGTTCGAGGAGTAATGGCTGCTTTTTACTGGGCATCCTTTGGCCTTTTCGATAGGGGAACGCCAATAGGTTCGGTTGGAGTCGATCTAAAGGCAAACGAAACCAAATATGTCCGCAGCCCGTGGAGTTTCGTTCTTGGCGGGGGTACTATTGGGACCTCTATCTGCTACTCTGTAAGAGTTTTCCATCCCTGTGATACAAACCTGAGGAACAACTACTGCTTTATAAATCTAAAAATATTACATATTATATGGCCGTTCAAGTACTTCGTTGTTCCCATTACAGTGGATTTTAGGGAGTTAGATGGTGACCTGACCTTTAAGATTGATACGCCCCCTGGTATTGGGGCACGTATCGTTAGCGAAGAGTTGAATGAAGGACCGGTAGAGGAAATGCCTGTGGTAAAGGCGCTGACGAAACTAACAGTAAAACAAGGAGTCCCAATGACACACTCCCTTGTGGTGACCAATGAAGGAGCTAATTATAAGCCGGGTGATACTTTTGATGTGACCGTAAGGGCGTTCAAGAATGACAGCGAAGTGTGCAGCTTCACTGTTCAATTTAAAGTAAAGTAAGAATAGAATGCAATTTAGAGGCCACACATGAAATCTGGGGGCGAATCTTTCATTAACGCATCGCAATAATGCAATAATGAAAGATTTGCCCCCATTCTTTTGACTTTTTACTTCTTACTTCTTAATTCCTACTTTCTTCTTAATAACAGGCGTGTACAGGGTGTCAAAGGTACCACCAATGCTGACATGGCCCACAGCCTTCTGCGGTTCCTTTTCAACATCCACCACATTGCCATTGGCATCTACAGGCTCACCTTTATCATTGACTTTTACCAGACCCGTGGGCGTAATACCAACCCCATCCGGCCCCCAGGGCCTGCTGGTAATCACAGCCCCCACCGGGATAAGCTTGTTTTTGCCATCCTTTACCGTGCCGTCGGAACGGAATGTAAAGGGAATGGCCTCAGGCTGCGTGCCAAACGTGCCTTTGCCCAGGTTGAAACTTTGATCCAATACGATGCGGCGATAACCGGCAATGTTGGCTTTCATGGTTTTTTCCGTGGGATAAAAGATGTTGCCTTTGATGAAATGCTCACCGGTATCCTTATCGTAATAGAGATACGACCGGTTTTTAGCATAATGACGCATGATTTTGGCCCGTTCCTGTAAAACCCCTTCCCGCTTCTCTTTTGGAGTTGATTTCAATGTTTCATCGTCGAAGATCAAGGCCAGGTCTGTTTTCAATTGGAGTTCCTTTTGCAGGTTGTTGGCGTTGACATATGCCAGCAGCTCTGTTTTGATTTCATCCGGCATGACGCCGAACAGGTCGGCACCCACCACGGAATAATAAAAATATTCCAGTTCGCCCATGTCGATGTTTTCATTTTGATAATCATTAAGACGAGTTTTCTCCGCTTCCGCTTTTTTGTAATGGCCGTAATTCATCTCTTGCCATCCGGTATCACCGGGTAGTTTTCTCTGGAACGACCACACCGCATCGATGGTGTTGCCCACAGAGGAGTGACAACCCAAACACTGCAGCAGCTCTTCCGTGGTCTGGGGCCGCAGTTTTCCCTGGCGGTTTTCAATATAAGCGGCCAATATCCAACCGGCTTTGTTGTCGATCCAACCCTGCCACTCTTTGCCGATGACTTTTGCATATTCCTCTTCGATTTCTACGGCACCGATATCTTCCAGGCCCACATCTTTCCATTTGTACATGTAACGAATTTCTTTGACCCGTTTGGAACGGGTACCGGGGAATTCGTAATCCGGGGTTTCATTGTTGTTCACCCCGTCCAGGCTCTTGCCGGTTTCACCGTCGGCGTTTAAATCCACGTAGTGCAGCGGATGGGCAAATTCCGCTCCCACAGGATAGAATCCCTTTTTAACCGGGATGTTGGCCGCATCACCATAATAATCCTGTTCCGAAGGATTGTCCATTTTGATATTCCGCTCCAGCAGGTCCAGGTTCTTTTTGTAAACGTCGATATCTATTTTCCCTTGCTTTTGCATAAAGGGTTTGGGCAGCCTGATGTAAATCCCGCTCACCGAACCGGTTAAGGGCGTGAAAATAGCATAGGGGAAGAAGTTAACCGCCCGCCACCCGGTATACTGATCCTGTTTGTCTTTAATAAATCCTTCCTGATCGATGTACCCGTGCCGGTTGTTACCGGTGGGATTGTCTGCTTTGTAGGAGAAAAGGTCCTGCGGGTTCAGGGCAGGGAACAGTTGGAACTCGCTTCCTGCCTGCTTCATGTTGTCCCAGGTGGTATCGCCGTCAGGACGGGCTTTTTTATAAACGTCGGCCCAGTTGTCCGTTCGCACATACGCCAGGTTTTCCGCGTCATCCGGCTGGGGGACGTTTATTTTTTCATCTTTCAGCCGTTGGATAATTTCCTGTGGGTGGGTGACGTTTTTCCAGTTGATTTTGTTTAAATTGGGAGACGGGAAACTGAACAATACCTGGTCTTCGCCGATGGGAAAGTTGTTGCCGTGTTTTTTTTCGGCCATATAATTGGTATGGCAATATTTACAGGCATTCTGGGTGCCGTAACCGGTTTCGATCCAGCACTGCACGGGTATGGCCGGGTCTTCGTTGAAACCGGGTTTATATTTGGCCCCGGTATGAGCTTTGAATCCTGGAACACCCTTGCCTTTGACAATGTGTTCATAACTGATAATATCCGCTTCAAATTTGGTAGAATCTTTGAGCTCCTTTAACAAAGCCTGGTAATATGGAGCCGCTTCCGGTTTAGTTTCCTGGACAGGCACGGCCTTTTCCGCCTGTTGTTCTTGCTTCTGCGGTGTTTCGCTTTTGCCGCATTGATTTAAAAAAAACATCACAGAGAATATTAAAAAAATAAAAATTATCGATTTCCTATTCATACTGTCCTCCTTTTAAAAAAGGTGAGTAGGTTGAGTATGGTGAGTAAGGAAGAGCTCATGAATTTACTCACTTACCCACTTACCTCACTCAACTCACTCAACTAACCCTCAATAATATAATCCTTTGGAAATCGATTGTCAAGGATTTCAAAATTTCAATTCCACACCGGTGTTCAGGATATTAATGGATTCTTTATTTTTGGTGCCCTGCCGGATGTAATTGATCACAAATCCCGCATGCTTGCCCATGGGAAAAACAAACCCCGCATAAAACCGGTAACGAAAGATTTCATCGACGATGGTGTCGGCAAAGGGTTCCATGGCAATAAATGGCTCCAACTCCAATTGTCCGATTTTCATTTTGGTCTTTACCCGGACACGGAGACGGAACCTCAGGTGATCCTTTGCCAGATCATCTTCATAACGCCGGATTTCTATGCGGAAACGGATATCAAACGCTACTTTCTTGCTTAAATTGAGTTTCCAGCCCGATTCAAGGTTAAACCGGTTTTCATGCAGTATATACGACGTTTTTTTTGTGTCTTCCCGTTTGTAAAGGAAGGACACATAGAGGTTTTTGCCAGGATTATAGACGATTCCTCCCTGCCAGTTTTTCAAATATGGGTCCGTATAGGTCAATTCATTGCACCGTGTTTCGTTGGAAAGCCTTAGTGAAAATTTCGGATTGATTTTGAACGTAAGGGAATTGTTGAGCCATCCCTGGCTGTCCGCCACCAGCGTTGTGCCTGCCAGGTATACAACCATAACCGCTAACCATACAAATATACAAATTCGTCTTTTCATCGTAGGTCGCACCTCCTTAAAAATTTTCGCTTACCTATATCCATTCTTCCTGGATTTTGATACTGACGCGATTGGCAATAACTCCAGGGACATTCTTTTTGTATTAATATCATACTCTCATTGTACTACCATTCTAGCGTTTTTTCAATCCCGGGTTAAGAAAAAAAATTTTTTAGCCTTTAGCGCCGCACAGTCGGGTGATGCCTGTTCCACCTTCTAACTGCAGCATGGGAACCACCTGGTTGTGGGTAAACAGTGAGAAATAGGGGAGTATATCTCAGCACTTTATTCGCAGGAATAATTGGCAAATCTTCACAAAATTCCAAGGAAAAACGTAAAATTCTTCACGTTTTTCCTGCGAATAATTGACATCCGGTCCAAAGAAGTGTAGTAAATGCCTTTTACCTTTTACTTGGACGGGAGAATCCGGCAGCTGGCACTCAGTTGACCTCCGGCTCCATACTGGGCCACTTCTACATAAGCAGGGATAACCAAACCGGTATTTTTACTGTATGCAAAACTGCCGTCAGGGTTGGCAACTATACGAATAATTCCAACGCCCCCGATTTTAAGTTGTACCTGGGCTCCCGGCATTACTGCCCCGGGTTGTCCAACAACATCGATGATAAAGCCTCCACCCCTGGGACCGACGCCGCCTCTGCGAACGAACTTGATGAGTCCGCAATTGGGCTTACGTGCCGGATATGTCGGTGTTTTTACACCTTTTGGCAGGGGTGAGGTCACCACACAGGCAGGTCCCGGTCCGGAGGGTGTAACAATCTGTACACGGGCGTTAAAAGGTATGACAATCCCGGTATTTTTGCTTAAAGCAAAACTTCCATCCGGTTTGGCTGTGACATTAAAGCTCCCCACTTTGGGCAGGGTAATCAAAACGTTTGCGCCGCCGGGTACGGAGCCTGCTTTACCCACTACATCAACAATGGTACCCCCCTGGCCCGGCCCGATTCCGCCGCGCACATAAAAGCCTATCAAAGCACAATTGGGTTTAGCAGTGACTTTTGGAGGTTGGGAAGGCGCAGCACCATAAGGACGCCGGGGAGCACGGGGAAAAACCGGGGGCTTCGGCCGCAGCCCCGGTGGGCGAATCGGCGGCGCTGCAGGAGGAAACCACTTCATAAACAACATCTGAAGCTGCATGACCGCCTGCTTATTTTGCATGACAAGTATTTTATGCAAGAGCAGCTTATGGATAATATGATGGATGTCGATACGAAGGCTCAATATATCCTTACGCAGCTCATTGAGTTCACTGCAAAGGTCCATCACTTCCAATTCCAGTTGGACCAGCTCCATCTTTTGGGGCATTTCTTCTTGCATGTCATGCCCCCTCACCCCGGCATCATCAAGACCTTTGACCACCTTATCGATGGCTCCCGTGATCCGGGGAAACTCGTCGATTTTCACTTCCATTTGGGCCATACCGGACAGCATTTCCGTGCCCAGAGATTCGATGCCGGTTTGCAGGCTGTGGGTTCGCTCTATCAGGTCCTGGGCGCAGGCCTGGCCCTCCCGGTACCATTCTTTTTCGGTGTTCTCCGTGGTTATCCCCTCCCGCCGGATCAATTCCAGTTTTTGCCAGTCCATTACCCGGATATCCTCTTCTAAAATCTGGTGTTCATCCAGTAAATTGGAAATATGCTCGGATAAATTGCTGGTTTCCAGCTTGATCTCGTCCTTGAAATTCTCTATTTCCCGGAGCAACTGCTTTCCCAATTTTTTCCCATCAACGGCCCGGTTAACCACATGATCTACTTCCTCAGGTGTGGGCTTTACCGTATCTGACGTATCGGGTTTTCCCACTGCCGGCGGAGACTCATAAACAACCCGTGCGGAAATATTAAAATTGCCGGGCATAATACCGGTAACCACAGTCCGGTAAATATAAATGCCCCCGGGTTTCACATCTGCAGGTTGGATAAAAAAGGTCCCTTCGTCTTTTAGACTGACGATAGTGGGGGTTTTGTTTTTGATACTAAGGGGGACCGCCTCCTCTAAGCCCTCGACTCCCGTCACGGTTACGGATAATTCCGTTGTTTCGCCTTTATGTAGTTTGAGTTTGTCCGCATGGAGCGTCACTACAATATTTCGACATTGACACGTGCCTTTATAACTGCCCTCTGTGTATTGGATGGTTGTATTGCCAACTACATCCATCGGGGTTTCCAGGATTACCTTTCGTGGAGATTCCGCCCATTTTTCTACTTCCTTGCCGCCCATACTGACATCGGTATTAGAGAAGTCGCCGTCAAATTTTCCATCCATACGCCACAACCGGCCGCCCTGGGTGACTTTGGGACACTGGAAATCTCCGGCTCCACCCGCCGGCGGGTGAGGATTTACCGGGGTTTGAAGGGTGTCAACCACTTTGCCGTTGGGGTCCAGGAGAGCCACAGACACATTGTCTGCCGGCGGTATTGTCCATTTGCCCCAGTTATTGCCCACCGCTGCTTTTTGCCCGCCAATATCCACCGAGTACCGGTTAAGCTGTTTTTCATTTTTGGCCCGTTTTTTTTCACTGCGTCCAGAAGGTTCTACAGCAAGTTGTCCTGAAATTATATCCCCCATTGCCATATCATCCGGTAAACCGACGCCGATTTTTCCATAAGGTGTATCAAAATCGATGTAACGCAGCCCTTCGATGGTTTTCACTGCGGCCGCATCTAAACCGGTGAAACCACTGCCAATGAAAAATACCAATAAAGCAAGATAAAAGAATCTTCTTATGGGTTTCATTTATTCTCCTCCTTTTATTATATGGTTTTTATTGTTCTATTCGTGTCCTCCGTATTTTTTAAGGAGGTTGATTATTTTTTTATAACCATTACTTTTGGCGATGCTGAGGGGCGTGCTGCCGTATTTGTTTTTGCTGTTCACATTGGCGCGGTTCATGATAAACAGCTTTACCACCTTTTTCCCACCCCGCGAAACAGCTATATGCAGGGGGGTGTCTCCTTTATTGCTGCTGGCGTTTAAATCCGCACCTTTTTCAATCAAAAACGCCGCCACCTCAAATTGACCGGCAGATGCTGCATGATGAAGGGGTGTCCAGCCATCCGCATCAATGGTATTAATAATTTCGCGATTCCTTTGCACCACATGTTTAATTTGCTTAAGCCTTCCCATGGCTGCATCCATAAAAAAATTGCTTCTTGCCCCTTTGCTGGCTAATAGTTTAGCCACATCCAACCTCATACTGTATACTGCTGCTCGTAAGGGCGTTAAGCCGGTATTGGAACGGGCATGCAGATTCGCACCGGCATTAATTAAAACCTCTGCGGTCTCCTGGTTTTTTGCTTCGTGCAGCGGTGTGAAATTCCACTTATCCTTGGCGTTTACGTCAGCCCCCCGGGAGATCAAAAATGTTGCCAACCTGGAAAAACCTTTTTGAGCTGCAAAAGAGAGCAAGGTTTTTCCCTTTTCATCGGCGACATTCACCTGGCCGCGGTCCAATCTCAACAACGAGCGAACTAACGATAAAAGTCCTTGCTCACGCTCACGCATCGCTTCAATGAAATCTCTTCTCCCTATCCGCAAGAGATTCCCCAACTGGAACCGGGCAAGGTCATGCACTTCTAACATCACATCAATCGCCATATCCCAGGGGACCTGGAAAAATTCACAGGTAATACTGTGATTAATACCAGGATCAACAATAATCTTTAATTTAGCTTTAGCGGCTATCATTTGTAGAACAAATTGGATATCATCTCCAGGAAACGAAAAATCCAGGGGGTTGCCGGTAAACGTTTTTATGTTTTTGTTTTTCCCCTCGCTTTTTCCTTTCTCCTGGAAAAATTCTTCAATGACATCGGCTTTACCGATCCGGATGATATCGGCAACTTTACACATTTTGCAGCCATTTATCTTAAGAAACACGTCCAGGGCCTTATCCCATTTTACCTGATCCAATTCACAGGTGATTTTACCGCTGACTTCCGGGTCGATAAGAAAGCTTACACGTACCTGCCTGGCAATGAATATTAATGCCTGCTTCAAATCGATATTATTAAAATATAAATCCCAGGGTTCCCCCCTGTACTTGACGTTTTCCCCTTTATTATACGCATCTGATAATTTCAGCCAGGCCCGGTCCAATTGGGGATACAATCGGATTGATTCTTTAAGGGCATCAATGGCTCTGCTGTACTGGCTTTCACGGATATGTTTAAGCCCACAATTATAGGCTATTTTACTTTTCCATTCCCGTGATAAATTGGGAGTTACTTCTATTGCTTTGTTATAAACCTTAATAGCTTTATCAAATTCGTTTATGGGCTCGTACATCTCCCCCAGGCTGTTCCAGGCGCGATAGTATTTGGGATTTATTTTAAGTGCATTATTATATGATTTCGCAGCATTGATATAATCGCTGCTGTTCTTTTGGATATCAGCGACATCCGCCCATTGATTGGAATTCCATTGAATGTAAAAAGCAACATCTACTGCTTTTGCTTTTTTATATATATTTTTTGCTTTCCTTTTCTCGCCGATAAAGTGATAGGTCCACCCCAATTCATTCAATGCTTCTTTAAATCGCGGTCTGATTTTCAACGCCTCTTTATAGGCGGTTATGGCTTTGGGGTATTTTCGATTTTTCAAATAATCCGAGCCCATGATATAAAAATACTCGGCGGCTTGATAGGCATCAACAGCCGTGTTATACAGGCCGCAGTTTTTATAGTAATCCAGGTCAAGGCTGTAGTAAATTTTAGTATTCACAGGTGTACTGCCGTCCAATACCAGGCTGGTTTGTTTTTCCACTTCTTTTACGAATTTGTTGACTTCCTTTACATTAAAAATGGATTTGTCCAGGCAGTATTTTAACAGTTGTTTGCGAAATTCATCCGGTAATTTGATATCGTCCATGGACAGGTATTTTTTTGCTTTTACCTGGTACAGTATTGAATTGACTGCGAAAAGCTTTGCCAGGCGTAACCGGTTATTTTTCGCATGCATAACGGCTTTTTGTTTTAACCCCCGGGCAAAATCGTAATTGGCCTGTCTTGCTTTTAGTTGGGATTTATGCTGCTCAATCAGCATCCAAAGAGAAAAAAACACAATGATCACCAGGATAATCATGAAGGCATAGGATATGGCCTTGTTTTTCAGTTTAAATTGATTCAATTTTATTTTTTTCATTTAATGATTGTTAAATTCGATCATCCTTCCATCACGTACTTGAAAACAATATCGTTAATGGGATTGGCAATCAGCATGATGATAAAGCCTCCTTTTATCATCTATGAATTAATAGTATAGTATAAATCGTTGATTTTTGTCAACACCTTTAACGGCCCTAAATCCACCGTCAAATTTAATGGATTATCCCAAAAGGGGTATAGGAAGAGGATAGGTAGGGGCGAATCTTGTATTCGCCCTTCTAATTCTTTAAATAAATCGGAAAATCATTTTGGGATGAACACAAGGTTCACCCCTACCCATGCGGCTTTACGGGAAAAATAGAAGAATCTGACGGTGGATTTAGGCGGCGCAAGTGATCACGTATGTCAGATTATTGAGAATACAGAATCGCTGACATCGAAGGGGTCTTCACCGGGGGTGTTTCCGCTGATACGGACCAGGCAGGTTTGAGAGGGCGTTTGCGGTACGGTCCAGGTGTAACGGCCATCGCCCGCTGCGACGGTATCGATAGATATCCATTCGGCCCCGTTGTCTATAGAGTATTCTATGATGACATTGTTAACATCGGTACTGGTCCAGGTGATATCATATTCCGCACCCGCGGTTAAGGTTTCTCCTCCATTGGGAGAATCCACCCGGATGGCGCCGCTGTAGGGCAATACAATGGAAAATACCTGGTCGCTCATATCCGACGGCCTGGGATCAAGAGCCGCATCGATTGCCGTGACCTGGACCCGGCAGGTTTCCGACGGCGTCTCCGGTACAAGCCAGGTGTAAATGCCTTCAGCCGCCGGGGCTGTACCGATGGTTGTCCAGGTAACACCATTATCAATGGAGTACTTGATCACAACGTTATCGACTCCGCTGCTCTCCCAGGTAATAACATACTCGTACCCGGCTTCCAGGTTTTCTCCGCCGTTGGGAGAAATGACTTTGATATCGCCGGAAGGAGAAACAATTGAAAATACAGCATCGCTTACATCCACCGGCTCTCCGTCGATTTCACTGATCCGTACCAGACAGTTATCTGAAGGATCATCCGGGATTATCCAATCAAAGTTCCCGCTATTAGGGGTGGATTCATTGATCCCTGTCCAGGTTTCACCACCGTTGCTGGAATATGCAATTGTTACGTCCTCCCTGGAGTCGGTTGCGTACCAGGTGATATTAAACCGGGAACCGACAGGCAATTCTTCTCCGCCATTGGGAGAGATAACCTTTATGAAGGGTTCTGAAGGACGAACAATCGAGAATACCTCATCACTCACATCCGACGGTTTGGGATCGCCGCCGCCATCATCTCCGGTTATTCGAACCAGGCATTCTTCCGACACCGTGTCCGGTACAAGCCAATTATAACTGCCGCTGTTATTGGCAGAGGAAACAATGGTTGACCAGGTGTTACCGTTATCAGGGGAATAATCAATTTTTACACTGCTAATATTCCCGGTACTGGTCCAGGTAATGGGCTGAATCGAAGCCACTTCCCACTCTTCACCGCCATTGGGGGAGGTAATCCTGACAGCGCCAGGCAGCGCTGAAACAATTGAAAATACCTCGTCGCTTATATCCCACGGTTTGGGGTCCAGGTCATCATCATTGGCTGTAACCCGAACCAGGCAGTCATCCGACACCGTATCCGCTGCAGTCCAATCATAACTGCCGTCATTGGGTGTGGTTTTAACAATTGCCTTCCAGGTGGTCCCGTTATCCGTCGAATATTCGATGAAGACATTATTAATATCACCGCTACAGGTCCACTTGATTTCTTGCGAAGAATTCGCGACCCAGTTTTCGCCACCGTTGGGAGAGATGACGGTGATGATCCCGGGTGTTGGGAAAACGATTGAAAATACCGCATCGCTCACATCCAACGGTTGACCGTCGATTTCACTGATCCGAACCAGGCAGATTTCCGACGTTTCACCCGCTACAATCCAGTCATATTCGCCGTCATTTTCCGTGGCGCCAGTAATTACCGTC
>JABAOH010027407.1_pt7 | contig 19821 bp, 21 predicted proteins | sample 7062181 | NCBI WGS metagenome assembly JABAOH01 (sample SAMN14538630, study PRJNA623070) | marine sediment metagenome | biome: marine biome [ENVO:00000428]; feature: marine pelagic biome [ENVO:01000023]; material: deep marine sediment [ENVO:00002113]; isolation source: pool of 5 deep marine... | reverse complement strand
CTTTCAAAAGTATGATGGGAAAGATGGAGATGCCCATCGTCTATATGGCCCCCAAGGAGTTTAACGAGAAGTGTGCCAAATTGCAGGCCTTCTTTCCCGGCTTTGTGGAGTCCATGGGCCTACTGAAGAAATAATGGAATGGGGGGAAGCGGCATGAGGCGAATTCATCCTGATGCGATTGTCGGGGGGGTGATCCTCGTTTTCTGTACTATCGTCTATCTCGTTATCCCTCTCCAGATCAGGGAATTCCCCCGATACAGTGCACCTACAGGTCTGTCTCCTGCTGTTTTCCCCAAATTCTCCGTCCTCCTTATCGCGGGATTCAGCGTCGTTCTCATCATCTCTAGTGTCCGATCGATGGGGACCTTTTCGAGGAGAGATCGGCGGGCACCGTTAATGGGGAACCGAGTGAGGGTGGCCACAACGTTCGCTGCCCTTGTGGCCTATGTCTACCTCCTCGGGATCGTCGGCTATCTTATGCTCACCCCCTTAGCCTTGGCCTTCCTCATGTGGTACTTTGGGGAGAGACGGTGGTTCGTGATCTTCTCGGTCGTGATTCTGACCACAGCAGGCCTTTTCTGCTTTTTCCGTTACCTTATGTACATCATCCTGCCTGAGGGCATCTTTCTTTCCTAAAAGGCTTTTCATGTTCGAGAACTTCCAACTCGGTCTTCAGGTTTTCTTTCATTGGTCGAACATATTCGCCGTTTTTACCGGCGTGACTGCCGGGATTTTTATCGGGGCCATACCCGGTCTTACGGCGACGATGTCTGTGGCTCTGCTCGTGCCTGTCACATTTAAAATGAACCCGGTGGCCGGACTCGCGATGCTAATCGGTGTCTACAAGGGCGGAATCTACGGAGGCTCCATCACGGCGATCCTCATCAACACACCTGGCACTCCCGCAGCAGCGGCAACAGCGCTGGATGGCTACCCGTTGGCGAAGAAAGGAAAGGCTCTTAAAGCATTGAAAATGGCGATCTACGCCTCGGTTATTGCCGACGTCTTCAGCGACATCGTGCTCATCCTCGTTGCGGCTCCTTTAGCGATTGTCGCCTTGAAACTCGGTCCCCCCGAGTTAACGACCCTGCTCATTCTTGCCTTAACCATTGTCGGATTGGTCTCTGGGAGATCTCTAATCAAAGGCTTACTCGTCGCGTCTCTCGGCTTACTATTTTCAACGGTAGGAATGGACTTTATGACCGGAACGACCCGTTTTGCCTTCGGGTCTCTTGAAATGGCCAAGGGTCTTCCACTGATTCCTGTGCTGATCGGCCTTTTTGCCATCCCCGAAATTCTCGTCCAAGTCGAGAAGAAGGTCCTGGGACGAGAAAGCGTGGTATTAAAGAAATCCCCGAGAGCCGAAGATAACCGTGTTAGCCTCCAGGAGATGAAGGGCTGTGGCAAGACCATTTTCAGATCGGCAATCATCGGGACGTTTATCGGTGCAATCCCAGGTATTGGATCCGTCATTGCCTCTTTCATCAGTTACGGTATGGCAAAGCGGGCGTCAAAGAATCCCGAAGAATTTGGTGATGGTTCGCTGGAAGGAGTTGCAGCGGCAGAGGCTGGCAACAACTCCGTCTGCGGCGCAACGCTTATCCCGCTGTTGACGCNNTGTTGGGTGCCTTCCTTATCCAGGGGCTGGTCCCAGGGCCCGAGCTCATCGGCAAGCATCCAGATGTGATTTACGGGGTATTTGTTGCGCTGATTGTCGGCAACTTTGCAAATCTCATCATAGCCAGCACGGGCATTCGGTTTTTCGCCCGAATTGCCGGGACCTCCAAGAACATCGTATTTCCAGTCGTCTGCATTCTGTGTGTCGTCGGCTCATACGCTATACAAAACAGCCTTTTTGACCTTAAGACCATGCTCTTCTTTGGGGTCCTGGGTTATTTTATGAGAAAATTCGATTTCCCGGTTCCGCCCCTATTGATCGCCTTTATCCTGGGACCCATGGTCGAGGATCCGCTGAGACAGTCGCTCATAATTTCGGGTGGAAGTCCAGCGATCTTCTTCACCAGCCCCATCGCACTGGCTTTTATCGTATTGACGGGCCTGTCTATCTTCGCAGTGGTGTGGAGACAGATGAAAGGCAAGCCATCTCGATCGTAGGTCTACCTGGGAGAATCTCGAAATCGTCGATGGGTCTGTGTGGATGGCGAGGGATTCGAAGGCCGGCGATTGAGTTTACAGGTGGAACAAAAAAACCAATAAGGAGGTTTTCAATGAAGGAATTGACAGGAATCCTCCCCCCATTAATTATCCCATTCAACGAGGAAGGAGGAATCAACGAAACGTCTTTGCGCAAGTTCATCGACTTCTTAATCGAGCGGAAAATTGGAGGGCTCTTCCCCTGTGGCACATTCGGCTCTGGTCCATTAATGACGAAAGAGGAACGAAAACAATGCGCTGAGATCGTCATCGATTCCGCAGGCGGCCGGGTCCCTGTCATCATTCACGTCGGTACCACGACGACAGCCGCGACTGTAGAATTTGCGAAACATGCTGAGAAAGCTGGGGCCGACGCGGTTGCCGCAGTTCCACCGTATTACTATCCCCATATCGAGGAGGTCGTCATGGGCTACTACCAAGGGCTCCTCGATGCGGTTTCCATCCCTGTGTTCGCATATAATAACCCCGGCCGGGTCGGCTATGCCATCTCGGCCCCCCTTATGGCTCGCCTTGCGGATACGGGATTAACTGGTCTCAAGGAGAGTAGCTTTGACTTGAAGGTCTTTATTTCGTATCTCAATGCGGTGAACAAACCCGGATTTCAGTTCATCATGGGTACCGTCCCCCTTCTCTTCCCTGGTCTGATGATGGGAGCTGTGGCGGGGATTGCTGGTACCGCCAATGCTTTCCCCGAGATTGCCGTCGACCTTTTCAACGAGTTCAAAAACGGGAACTACGCCCGGTGCATTGAACTGCAGAAGAAGATCTCCCGCCTTGTGGCAATCATGGGAATGGGTGGGGTCCCGATCACAGGGCTGATCGCCATGCTTGAGCTTCGGGGGTATGAGTTCGGTTACCCGCACGACCCGATGGTCAAGGTCTCCACGGAAACAAAGGAAAAGATCAGGCAAGAGCTTCTGGAGATCGGGTTACTTGACTGACATGGGGATCCTTGAAAAAATCGGTCTTCACTCCTAGAAGGCCACAGCCGGTGCGGTCCGTTGTCGGTTGTCAGGGGTCCGTGTTCACAACGAAGGACCTGCCAATGACCGCGAACACTGAAATCAAACCTATCTTCGGATCGAAAAAGTCCGGAAACTCTGAAGAGATTTCTATTGACTGCCCTGAGAGGCGATTTCGAGGTGCTCCCTTACGGCCTCCTCGATTGTATAATCCGGTTTCCAACCAATCTCTTTACGAGCCGCACTGTCGTCATAAGAGGCGGGGTACGGAGAAGCCGTCGCTCCTCCTTTGCGGAAGGTTACCTGGGCTTGAGGTCTATATTTCTTTGCAATCTCGATGACCTCACGTATCGTATGCGTTCCTCCGGCGATGTTGTAGATCCTCTGTTTCGGTTCCTCGGCCTCCCACACGGCGAGGAGCGCCTTAACGGCATCCTTGACATAAAGCCAATCTCCAGTCTCATCGGGATTGTCCACTTCCAAGGTTTCCCCTTTGGCGATTGCGTCGAGTAACAGGGAGGAATACAAGGCTGTGATACCGGTAGTCCGGCCTGGTCCAAAGACCCAGGTGAAGCGGACAGCACGGGTGTCGAGCCCATGCTTGAGGGCATACCAGCGAAGGGCATGTTCGCTGGCAAGTTTTGTCTGGCCGTATATCGTCGCCGGATTCTTGGCTGCGTGATCTACCACTGGCTCCTGTACGTCCTTCCCAAACACCGAGATGGAACTAATCATGACAAAACGTCTGACTCCCAAGGCGACGGAGGCGTCGAGAAGGACCAGCGTGGATTCGAAATTGATCTTGAAACCCAAAAGCGGGTTCTTCTCACAAGGCTCGGCCAGGATGGCTCCCAGATGGAAGACGTCCGTTACCCGATGGGCGATCATGGTCCGGTGCAGGTCCTCATTCGAGGTTAAATCCCCCCGGGCGTACGTGATCTGATCGCGCACAGGCGCCAGGGAGGCAGGCTCTCGGGCGATATCAAAGACCACGACCTCAATACCCCTCTCCAAAAGCGCGGAAACCAGATACGTTCCGATAAAACCTGCTCCGCCCGTCACCAGCGCACGCGCCATCGCACTTTCCTTTCCGACCCATAAAAAACGCTCAGCGAAATCTCCATCATTACCGGACGCCGAACATCCTGCCGCGGGACATCCTTCCTAGCCCCCGCTATCATCGGTTCTCAGGCCAAGATAGCCATGCCTCCCTTACCGCCCTGGGGCGCCTTTTTTATCCCCCATATCCTCAGCTGTCAGGGTCTCATTCATGCTCCCGGTCCGGTACCCTTCTAGATCCAGCGTCACGTAGGTATATCCATGGGATTTGACCTGGGAGACGATTTTGTCTCTCAGGTTGTCTTTCCAAAACCTGCGCATTTCCTTCTCTCCCAATTCAATGCGCGCAATTGTATCATGATGGCGAACCCTGAACTGTCGCATCCCCAAATCCCATAAGGCATTTTCGGCCCCTTCAACTTGTCGGAGGGCTGATCTTGTGATCTCCGTATGGTAGGGAAACCGACTCGATAGGCAGGCAAAGGCTGGCTTGTTCCAAGTCGGAAGCCCGAGCATCCGGGAGAGCGTCCTGATCTCTTCTTTCGTGAGCTTCGCCTCCTCTAACGGACTTCGAACCATGAGTTTCCGGGCAGCCATCCGCCCGGGCCTAAAATCCCCAACATCGTCGATGTTACTTGCGTCAAACACGGACCCGATACCGTGATCTCGGGCAATTTGCTTCACCTTCGAAAAGAGTTCGTGCTTACACAAAAAGCACCGGTCGGGGGGGTTATCCGAAAAGCCTGGGACGTCCAACTCCTCAGAGACGATGACAACGTGCTTGACACCGATCAGTCGAGCCAAGTTCTTGGCTTCTTTCAATTCTCGAACCGGATAAGTCTCTGACCGGGCGGTGACGGCCAGCGCCTTCTCCCCTAACAAATCCGCGCACACTTTGAGAAGGAAGGTACTGTCTACGCCGCCCGAAAAAGCAAGGACCGCGCTTCCCGCCTCCTTGACAATCCGACGCAGGTGATCGTACTTCCTCTGAAGCGATTTGGGTAAAGCAGCCTCTTGATCCCCTTGCTTGATTCTCTGGTCAGGCATACGTTTTTCCTTTCAGATTGGAATAAAGCATCCAGTTCCCCCGCCTAATTTATAGGCGAGCGACTGGATGCTGTCAAGGGGTCCATCACCAACGACCTCATCCAAGACCAGAACCGGCTGTGGGTGATCTGCCGATCGGTCGATAGCTGGAGACTTCTCTGCTACCGTACCAAGATATTGCTGCCGGGTTGCGACCTCCTTCTGAACCTCGGATAAATAGCCGGTCATCCTTCCTGACATTTCTGCGCACTTTCTCGTCAGAAAGCCGAAAAAAAGACTTGACATTTTCAGCCTCAATCGATAACAATTTGCAATCACAATGGAAGGACCCATGAGATTACAATGGAAAGGAGGTGGATGGAAGGCCGTCTTGTACTTGGGGAGACGCTAGGGTAGGAGTTATCCAGCTAGATACCACTTACAAGATCAAGGGAGGGATGAAATGAAACTCAAAGATATACCACGCAGACAATTTTTTCAGAATGTTGTCAAGTATTGTGGAGCGGGTGTGGCGGCCGTTGGTTTGGTGGGTCTGAGAAAGAACGCTGCCCATGCCGTGGAGGACTTGGATGAACCCGCGCACTGGGGCGTTTGGGAAATGAGAGACGTGCAGCTCGATCAGTATGGTGAATTTATTCGAAACGCGCCACTCCCGGAGGGCTATTTCACCAAAGACGCGGAGGAGATGATCAACGAGGGGAAACCGGTAGACTGGTCTCACCTTCACCCGAATTGGTACGCAGAGGGCAAAAAGTCCTTGGTGAGCATCGTGAGCGCCACCCCATTGGATAAAGACCTGAAGGGGGATATCCGGAAGACCGTCAAAATGATTGGCGGTTTTGAAAAGGCCCTCAAGAAATCGGATAAGATCCTGATCAAACCCAATATGAACACTGGCGACCCATGGCCAGGGGGAGGGACTGACACCCACTTCCTGGATGCCCTGATCAAGGTGCTCAAGGAAGATGGCTATACCAACCTGACCGTGGCCGACACGTGTGGACCCTGGGGACCCACGGAAAGGGTCATCAAGAAGGTCGGTTATGACCAGGTTTGCAGGGAGAACAACATCCCGCTTAACGATTGGGATAAGATGAAGTGGATGAATATTAAGAACGAAAAGGCAGAGTTCTTGGGCCGATTCGGTGGTGGGGATGGCACGGTTGGATATTCGGCAGATCTTCAGAATTACGATAAGATCATCTATACACCCATCATGAAGACCCATTTCCTCGGGCACATCACCCAGAGTCTGAAACTCTCTGTCGGCATACTCCACCGCGCTGACCGGGGAGCCCATCTCCACAACTTTAATCACATCTTTGTCGGCCAGCAGTCCGCTGAAATCAATCTTCCAGTTCGTCCCGATCTGATCATCATGGATGGCCGTCGGTCATTTATCAGCGGTGGCCCTTCTCACGGTGAACTGGTGAAACCTGGATTCATCCTCGCCTCGGGGGACCAAGTGGCGAACGATGTGATGGGGATCAAAATCCTGCAGGAATGGTATCCGAAAACGCAGAACAAGATCACCATGGACGCCTGGCATGTCAACCAGATCGCCCATGCCGTCAAAGTGGGCGTCGGGTATGCCAAAAGCGACGATGACATCAAAATCATGATTTTCTAAATCGCTTCGAGGATAGCCCCACCCTTTTCGCAGTTGAATCACCGTTCTGAAGGGGGTGGGGCTAATTTTGATCTATGGTACACACCCCTTTGCAGCGAGGGCAGCATGATGAGGTACTTACTTGCTGGCATCATGGCAGGGTTACTGATCCTTCCCATCGTGGCACTGGCGGATAAGGATTCCATCTCAGCCTTCAAGGCAGAATCCCTTTATCGGGCGGTCGCATTGAAGTGGAAGGTGAAAACCCCTTTCACCGGAGAGGTCGTTTTTCGAATCCTTCGGAGTGACACCTTTGCCGAGGGGCCCTATGAGGAAATTGTATCGGTTCCCTATGACAAAAGAAAAAGGAAGTACGAGTACCTAGACAAGAGTCTTGGCGCAGAATCCAACTACTATTATAAATTGGTTGTCGAAGGAGCCGACGAGACCTATGGCCCCGCCCAGGCGAGACCATTCTTTTCACCGCCGGCGACCTAGTGTAGTGTCTCCGTAGTAACTTGCATAATTCACCCGATCCCATGGTCTCCTCAAAGGCGACACTTTGAATCCGAAAATCGAATTTTGAACCTTGACATCCTAGTCCGTTCGATCAGTTTCGGTGTGATTTTCACAAGCGAGTCTTGACACGTGATACGAGTATCCTGGCCCACATCGAGAAGGTATACCTCTATTCGCCACGCTTGAAGGGACAGCGCGGAAATGGCCCCAAGGAAGACCACGAATGATATACAGACCTCACCCCGCAAGGACAGAACGACCCATTTGCTCTCCGACCCTGTCACCCGGCGCACCTTCCTCAGGAATGGAACAGCCGGTGTCCTCTCCTTTCTCTCTGCCGTGGCAATCGCGGACATACTCGACATCGTAACCTTCCCTGACGGCACCAGGGTTGTACTGGCAAAAGCCGCCGTTTTGGCGGATAAATCGGTGTGTTCAGGCTGTCGAACCTGTGAGGCGGTGTGTTCCAATTTCAACAGTGATGGGCGGAATGCCGCGGCCCTCGCTCGGGTCATTTTGGATAAAGAGTACATGAGAGGCGATTACCAGCCGAGAGTCTGTTTTCAATGTCTCGATCCCGTATGTTTGCGGGCCTGCCCCGTGACGGCTTTGCAAGTCGATAAGCAATCCGGAACCCATGCCAGGGTCATCGACGAAAGGGTCTGTATCGGATGTCAACAATGTCTCAAGGCTTGCGACCGGGTTTTTGCCTTGCCAAGACCGCGCTTCGATGCTGTTCAGAACATCACCGTCAAATGTCACCTCTGCTTCGGCGATCCACAGTGTGTCAAGTATTGCCCTACCGGAGCCCTGCGGTTTGAGAAGTCTGAGGAAGGCTTGAAAATCGGTTATCCAATTGTCGAGGGGGTCTAGGTGAAGCGCTACGGCTGGGTTGGAAAAATCTTGAGAGTCGATCTCACCACGGGCAGGACCGATGAAGTTCCAACCCAGGATTACGTGCCAAGATTTCTGGGGGGAAGAGGGCTCGGCGCCAAAATCTGCTGGGACGAAATCCCTCCCGAAGTGGGCGCCTTCGATCCCGAGAACCGCCTCGTCTTTGCCACCGGGCCTCTTCAGGGCACTTTGGCGCCCACATCAGGGCGCTTCACAATCATGGGCAAGGCTCCGCAAACGGCACCCGTGGAATCATACTGCCGCTCAGGAGTTGGCGGTCATTGGGCTCCCGAGCTTAAGTGGGCTGGATACGATGCGATCGTTATCCAGGGCAAATCCCCCACACCCGTCTACCTCTGGATCAATGACGGAACCGCCGAGATCCTCGATGCCACCCGTCTTTGGGGTCTCGATACCTACCAGGCACAAGAACGAATCTGGGATATTCACGGAAAAAATACTCGAGTCATGACGATCGGCTTGGCCGGAGAAAAAAAGAGCCGGATTGCCATTATCTTGACCGATACGGGAGATGCTTCTGGTCAATGCGGCTTCGGCGGTGTTATGGGATCGAAAAACCTGAAGGCCATTGCCGTCAGAGGAACGGGTCATGTGGGGGTGGCCAGGCCCAAGCAGCTCATCGAGATTATCCATGATGTCAATGACCGGTTTGCCAGGAAATCTGCCTATGGCGATCCCTTCAAACCCGAGGAGCCGGGATTCAAATACAACATATGGGGCGGGGGATATGGGAGAGGGTCTCTCGGGGAAGCCCCCGGGGAGTTGCTAGATCTCGTAAACAATCCCTCTTCTGGTTACAGTCGAGTCCTCGATGGATGTTTTGGCTGTCCCGTGATTTGCAGAGCTCACGTCAGAGGTCCGGACATTATCAACGGGGTTGCGTTTTGTGCCCAGGCATACATGTACATGGAGTCCACGGTTTATGATTACGAGAAGGGGTACAGTAAGGTCACCTGGCAAGCTGCCAAAATGGCGGACTTATTTGGCATTAACGCCTACGATGTTATGGCCATCCTACCCTGGTTGGACGACTGCTACCGAGATGACCTACTCACGGAAGATGATACGGGACTCCCATTAGATGAAATCGGGAGTGAACGGTTCATTTACGAACTCCTTCGAAAAATTGCACACCGGGAGGGATTTGGGGATCTTCTCGCCGAGGGAGGTCAAAGGGCGGCCACGAAGATCGGAGGAGAGGCTGAGAAACGTATGGAAATGTATTACACTCGGGCAGGGAGGTTCGGGGGTTACCGGGAGCACTGGGGGTATCTGGGTGGTTTCCCGACAGGGCACGCCCTATCTCATCTTGCGCTGCTCTGGGCAGTGGATAATCGAGACGTCTTTTCCTCTCATAATCTCATGTCCCAGCTTTGGGGAGCCGCTTTCACCATCGGGCAGGATGCACGCACGGCAGTCCCTGAAGATCTGACAACGATTTTGAGACCCGTGATGAAGTATGCCTATGGTTCTGAAAAGGCGGCTGAATTCATCACGGAAGATGGGAAGGCACTTAACTGGGAATGGACGCCCCAAGTTGTCAAGAGGCACCAGGAAAGGACCTTGCTGAAGGACAGCTACATTGTCTGCGATATTCCCTTCCCCTTCATTTTCGACCCAAACACAGAGAACCACGTTGGGGATACATCGATTGAGAGTCGTCTCTATTCTGCCGTTACAGGGATCGACATGTCTGAAGAAGAGTCGTACAAAAGGGGGGACATGTTGTCCACTTTGGAGCGAGCCATCGCTTGCCGGGATGGTCGAACCAGGGAAGACGATGTCCTATTTGAAAAATACTATACAAACCTTGACGCCGCGGGCCGGAAATACAACCGCGCAGATCTAGAGAGGGCAAAGGACGAGTTTTATCAGCTGTGCGGATGGGATGTGGCGCGGGGGGTTCCCACGAGAGAGAAACTGGAGGAAGTTGATCTGAAAGAAGTGGCCGATGAGCTTGAAAACCAGGGCATTCTACCCAAGTGAGCCAGAGGGACAGCGCCAATGGAGCCTGTATCTTTCCCCACGATGGTGATGGCTGATTACCAGCTTTATCGCCTCGATGACCTCGTTTTTTTCGGCCTTATCGGTATTTCCATCCTTTTCTGTCTCATCCATGCGGCCCGAAGGGCTTTTCGGCAACCCACGCCGACTGAGACAGAAGAGAGCTAGGCCCCAAGCGAAAGAGATCGTATGACGGAAGAAATCAAAAGATATACCGTTCCACAGAGGATCTATCATTGGGCAAACACCGTGAGTGTTTCGGTCCTCCTGATCTCGGGTCTGGCAATTTATGCGCCGAATCTCTTTTCGTCCCTGAAGATCACGACATCAACGTGGTTCAGGTTACATATGTGGTTNNTGTGGTTTGTGCCGATATTCCTCGCGGGGGTCGCCTTCCACATCATTCACAGCACTTTTTTCTTGGATCGGCTCGGTTATTTGTGGTTTGGAAGAGCCGAGCAGCAGAGGCTAGCGACGATCATCAGAAACTTCCTCGGTTTGACCAAAGCATATCCGAGACTCGGGAAGTATCATCCGGCCCAGATCCTGGTTCATTGGGCCTTTTCTGCAAACCTTTTGGTCCTCACCCTGACCGGATTCATTCTCTGGAAACCTCTGCGGCAACTGATCCCTCTCCGCCTCTTTGGCCTCGGTTGGGATTTCATATTCTTCAACCGGCTCTTACATGACTTCTTTACGGCCTCTCTGGCTGCGATGATCATCGGCCATGTTTACTTCGCTGTGATGATCAAAAAGAACTGGCCAGATCTGAAGTCCATGTTCACGGGTAAGATTCCCCGCGAGGAGTACGAAAGGTATCACGAGATTGAAGTCGAAGAACCCGCCCCCTCCCTCTAATCTAAATCAACTGACAGATGACAGCCTGCCGCCACATCCCCGCGCATGGATGAATAGAATCTGGCCCCTCACTGGACGTCTTGAAGATCGGACTCTAGCGGGATCCCATTTGAAGGGGGCATCCTCTCTTTCCTCTCCATCTGTTCGAGACATTCGCCGCAGTAGACATAGCACTCAAAGACACACGCCAGTTCCTCTTCCATATCGACGTGACGTTTACAGAGAGAGCACCTGACTCCCATCAGCCCCTCCTTTTTCAAGTCCAAAATCAAAAGCCCATCCGAAAGGACGGGCTCGCATAGAATTTCGTATTTTTCTTGGCGGTCAGGCCACCCGGGTCTCTCTCTGCAAGGTCTGACCGGGTCGCCTTGCGTCCGACCCTTTCGGGGTAATTCGCCATGACGAAAAGTAGGAGACCTACAATTTCGCCTCTAAAATGACTGCTACGCAATTCACATACCAAAATGAGCCTTTTTGTAACCTTCTGAATTCAAATGGTTTTTGATCATCTTTCGGGTTCACGCAAGGCTTTTGGTCTGAATTTTTTGTCAATCCATGGAAAAATTTAAAGAGATCTGCTTCCCCGGCTTTGCATCCTGAAGGCCTCCAGAGGCGTGGTCGAGATTCACCGCAAAGCCACAGGGCTCCTTGAATCTCGTCTCGCGGGATTCAATGAACGATCGATGAAACAAAACATACTCCTTCAGCTCCGAAGGGGACCGGGTTTTTTCCGATAAATGCCATTGCCGTCCGTTTGAAACTTCGACTTAAAGCCCCGGGCGAAATGTGATAAAACTCAGAGATCGTTGAGAGGCCGATCTCTCATCAATTCGATTGGAGGTCCGTGCGCTGAGATCCAGCCGTCTTTTGGCCGTCACCGAAGGTTTCTTGACCACCATGATCTGGTCCTCATCGTTTGTATTTATCAAGATGGGACTCGTTTATCTCAAACCGATGACCCTTGCAGGGATGCGGTACTTTACCGCCTTCATCCTGCTCGTTCCCATCATGAGCTATCGTGGAGAGCTGAGGCGCAAACTGACCCGAGCCCAGTGGATTGACCTCTTCTTGATGGGTCTCTGTGCCTACACGCTGGCCAATGGGGCACTCTTCTGGGGCCTGAAGTACATTCCCGCCATTACGGGCTCTTTCCTCTTCAGTCTGCTCCCCCTGCCAGTCCTTTTTCTGGGTATTCTCTGGCTTCGGGAGATGCCTAAGGGATGGCAGATCGTGGGAATTCTTGTCGCCATGGGTGGAAGTGCTCTTTTCTTCTCACCTGGCCTGGCCGCCGGGGAACCGTTTGCCGTGGGGGTGGTGTCTCTTGGAGTCCTCGCTTTCGCTTTCTATGGTATCCTCAGCCGGAGTTCGGCAAAGGATGGCCGTGTGAGCATGATCCAGCTCACGGCGATCCCATTGGGTTTTGGAGGGGGATTACTCCTTCTGCTCGGTGTCGTTATTGAGGGGGCGTTCAGGCCGTCCCTCCCAGGGCTGGCCCTGGTCCTCTGGTTGGCGGTAATCAATACGATCCTTGCCTACCTCTTCTACTACCGCTCTCTTCGCGTTCTAACGGCTCTTGAACTCCATATTATCCTGAATCTCTCGCCCTTAGGCACAGCTCTTTTGGCTGCCTTGCTTCTGGGTGAGCGGCTGACGCTAACCCAGATAATCGGGATGTTCACCGTCATCATCGGGGTAACGCTCGTTCAATGGAGGAGAAACGGAGCAGAAACGACCTAGTCCGTGACAAACTGGCGCTTTCCGAGAGCCTAAAGTCTGGTTGCAACCAGGAAGCCCGTCCCAAAGGGAATAGCATGTCTCTCACGCACGATCAAGATCCGTGACACAAAAGGAGCCTCGGGCAATGAGACCATCGTCCCAGTCTTTCATCGCTTTTGTTTTGTTCACCTTCATTTTGACGAGTTGTCATGCGGAAAAGGAGCAAGTTACCGCATTTGTTCATGTCAATCTCATCCCCATGACGCATGAACGCGTCCGAGAGGATCAAACCGTCCTGGTCGAGGGGACAAGGATCGCCGCCGTGGGGCCCTCGGATGAGGTTGCCGTGCCTGAAAAGGCAAGTGTTATCGATGGAGCGGGCACTTACTTAATGCCGGGCCTTGCCGACATGCATACGCATACGAGAGAGGATTGGCCGAGCGACACCTGGGCGGTTTCGCCATTGAATCTCTACCTGGCCAACGGGGTGACAACGATTCGGGATTTCGGGCCAAGAGGGAAATCGTTGACCTATGCACTTCGCTGGCGAAAGGAAATTGGGAGGGGGCGACGTTATGGGCCAACCATCTACGCTGCTGGTCCAATTCTCTATGGTCCTGTTGAAAATCCTCAGACAACTATCCGGGACCAAAAAGCTCAAGGTTTCGATTTTATTAAACTCTATTCATTCCTGTCGAAAGAGGAATTTCGCGAGGCCATGACGGCCGCCAAGGGATTGGGGATGTACTCGGCTGGCCATATCCCCTTTTCAGTTGGCTTGGATGGGGTGATATCAGAGGGCATGGACGAGATCGCCCATATCGAAGAGCTGGATTTCGAATTCCTCGAATTCGATAGAAACAAGAAAATGGCTCCGCAGCAGTGGTTTCTCTATCTCATCGAAACTGCCGTAGAACAGTCTAGGTCGTCTTTTGGGCTCAATGTCGAGGATCTCAAGAGGAGACACGGAGAATCGATTTCGGCTGTCATGAGTCAGCTTCAAACCGCAAATGTCCCGATTTGTACGACGCTGGTCGTCGGCGAGATCATCGTGCAAAAGCTCTTTGAGCCACAGGCATTTCTGGCCCGTCCAGTCAATAAGTATCTCCCAAAATGGTACTGGGATGCTTTCCGCCAGGGAAAGGAAACGCACCAAATGCAATTTCGCGGTAACGAGAATTTTGCACCCTTCAAATATACCCTGGAAAGGGTCTTGCTGGGTGAATTAAGGAAAGCAGGGATACGTTTGATTTTTGGTACAGACGCCGGGACCGGTGGGATGGGTATTGTGCCTGGTTTTTCGATCCACGATGAGTTGAGGATCCTCACCGAGGATGGTTTTACCCCATACGAAGCCATTGTTACTGGCACTGTCAATGCCTCAAAAGTGGTCGAGGCCATGACTGGGAAGGACGATTTTGGCACGATCGAGGTCGGCAAGCGGGCCGATCTCATTCTGTTGAGTGCCAATCCACTGAAAGATGTCGCCCATATCCGACACCCTCGTGGTGTCATGGCAACCGGTCGGTGGTATTCTCAAGAGACACTGGAAGAGATGATCGCGATCGAAGAGTAGCATGAGCGCGATTCCAAATCCTCAAGCGCACGAATTGCGGATGGAATGTCGGAGGTATTCATGGATCAAAAACGCGTCGGTATCCTGATTTTTCCCGATGTCGAGGTCCTCGACTTCAGCGGGCCTTACGAGGTTTTCTCCGTCACCTGCCTCACGGAAGAAAGGCGGAGAGAAGCGCCTTCACCTTTTCAGCTTCTGATGATTGCCGAAAAGGATGAAGTCGTCGTCGCCACGGGGGGTCTGCGCATTCTTCCAGATCGGACGCTGGGGAACTGTCCATCTCTCGATATTCTCGTCGTACCTGGCGGTTGGGGGACCCGCAAAGAGATCGACAACGATTCTCTCATCCGTTGGATTGCCGAACAGGGCAAAGAGGTGGAAACCCTCACCTCGGTCTGCACTGGGGCGATGCTGCTTGGTCGGGCGGGCCTACTCGATGGACGTCGTGCAACAACCCACTGGCGGTCCTTAGACTGGATGCGTCAAACATTTCCTCGAGTGACGGTCGAAGACCAATTACACGTGGTGGAAGATGGTCATGTCCTGACATCTGCTGGAATCTCCGCAGGTATCGACATGGCTCTGCGAGTGGTGGTTCGTTATTTTGGCGAGGCCGTTGCGCGAACCACGGCACGTTACATGGAGTATCCCTTTTCCGAAGACAACGCCAGACGCATCTCATCACCAAGCGCCTTGAAAAACCACTGATCATCGGCCGCCATATTTGATACTGCCTGAGAGGCGTGAGACCCATGATCGGGGTCAGGCGGAAAGGTCGAACTGAATGGAAGTCCTGCGCACCCCTGACGATCGGTTTGCTCACCTGCCGGATTATCCCTTCGAGCCCCATTACACCGTGGTTGAGGATCTCCGCATCCACCACATCGACGAGGGTCCGGCCAAAGGTGCACGGGTGCTTCTCATGCATGGGGAGCCCACCTGGTCTTTTCTCTACCGCCACATGATCCCGGTTTTGGTCGCAGCCGGATACCGGGCGGTGGCTCCCGATTTGGTGGGTTTCGGCCGCTCCGACAAGCCCGCCCTGCTCTCCGATTACAGCTACCAACGTCACGTCGACTGGATGAAGGGGTGGCTCGAGGGGATGCGTCTCGACAATATGACCCTCGTCTGCCAGGATTGGGGATCGCTGATCGGCCTCCGTCTTGCGGCTGAGCTTCCGGAGCGCTTCTCTCGAATTGTCGTGGCCAATGGCTTTCTCCCCACCGGCGACTCCAGGGTTCCCTTCGCCTTCCGCCTCTGGCAGACGTTTGCCAAGTGGACACCGTGGTTTCCCGCTGGCCGAATCGTGAGCTTTGGCTGCAGGACGAGGCTCACCAGAGAGACGATCGCCGCTTATAACGCTCCCTTTCCCAAAGAATCATACAAGCAGGGAGCAAGAGCATTTCCGAGGCTCGTACCGACTCGGCCCGATGACCCAGCTTCCCCGGCGAATCGTCGCGCTTGGAAATCTCTTCGTCAATGGGAGAAACCGTTTCTCACCGCCTTTAGCGATGGCGATCCAGTCTTCCGGGGCGCTGACCGGGTGTTCCAAAAGCTCGTTCCTGGCGCTGCAGGGCAGCCCCACACCACCATCAGGGGTGCGGGCCACTTCCTCCAGGAGGACAGAGGCCGCGAGCTGGCTCAGGTGGTCGTGGATTTCATCGAAGGGACTCGATAGCGACCCCTTGGTACACCCCACATGACAGTTCGGCATAAAACCAGGTATGGCACAGGTACGGATCAAAATGATAGAATCTAGCCACGGTGCAGCAGGAGGCATGGGATTTCCATCTGTTGTGACGGGCACTTACACTCATCGAGCCACTCAGTCGCATACGCGTAAACCGAGTGGGAAAGGGGGGTATGATGGCTACCCAAGATTTCAATTTGGTCCGACGGTTTGTCACGGTCGCAACGAGAATGTACGGTCAGACGCTTTTTATGGATCGAAATGTCGTCGGGGTTGGCTGCGGCGAGAAAATCGCCCACGGCGGGAAAGTTGGACGCTACGGCATGACGGTTTTTGTCGCGAGGAAGACCCCGCCACAATTTCTGCCGCTCTCACGTCTCGTCCCCAAGAAGTTTTTTGTGGGATCATTTGAGATAGAAACCGATGTCGTGGAAACAGGCCCCTTCTATGCCTTGGAACTCACACAGCGGCAGCGTCCGGCAAAAGGGGGAATTTCAATTGGTCACCCACAGGTTACGGCCGGCACCCTGGGCTGTCTGGTCCGTGACAATACCGATGGCACCGTGAATATTCTGAGTAATAATCACGTGCTCGCCAATTCGAATAACGCGCAAATTGGCGATTCAATCGTCCAGCCAGGGGTTTTTGACGGGGGTCTGGACCCGACTGATAGGATTGCCCTTCTCAAACGTTTTGTCCCCGTGATCCCCGAAGGACAGGGGGTGAATCGGATCGACGCGGCGATTGCCCAGCCTCTCGACCCAGGCGACGTCGCAAACGAGATGAACCTCGGCCTCGCGCCACCCGGGCCCAACCACAGAGTTGTGGGATTGCTGTTTGCGGGTTCGTGTAACTCCACGATCCTCAATCCGATTCAGACCGTGCTTCAGGAGTTGGATGTGACTTTTTTGAATGCGGATGCGGTGGCCGAGGGTAACATTGGACTGAATGTGGAGAAGGTGGGTCGAACGACTGAGTATACGACCTCGACGATCAAGACGATCGATACCACCGTACGGGTTCAATATGACTTTGGGATTGCCGTGTTCGTCGACCAGTTTGTAACGGCGTGGATGTCAGAGGGAGGAGATTCAGGTTCGATCGTTTTCAGCGGAGGTGCTGGCGGTGACGAGGATCGCTGCGGTTGTCCCTTTGTCAGTTCCCTTGTCGATCTTCTTGGGCTCGATCTGCGTGGTCAGGAAACCGCTGCTCGACAGTTCCGTAATTCGATACTTCGTCAGACTTCAGGGGGTCTTGCCCTGGTTGATGCTTACTACAAAGTGCAGCCGAGATTCCAGGAAATCCTGCCCCAACTCAGCGCTCGGGAAAAGGCGACTGTGAAACGGTTTATCGAAAAGTTCTATCTCGCATTCGCCCGTGGAATTGTACCGGCTGGACAGGAGGTCGTGCTCTTCGATCAGCAGACCCTAAAAGATGCTGACCAGGTGCTTGCAATCCTGAAGAAGCGAATCAGTCGTGAAGAGTTCGAGAAGATTTCTGCATTCAAGCCATTTCTCAGGGAGTTCCGGGGGAAGAGACTGAAAGAAATCCTGAGGACGCTGGACCAAAAGCGAGTCACCCAAGGATTGGAGAGGACGATAAAAGGCGGCAAATAGCCGGAGAAAACGGTTCGATCCCCTAAGCAGGGGAGAGGTCACTGTACCTCGAGAAACCGGGCTTCCCGAAACGCGGGGGAGCTCGGTTTTCTTGAGAGGGAGGGAGAGGAAACACAACCTGGGAAGCGTACGATGGGACACGAAGAGATCCGATTAGATGACGAATTCAGGAAATGTGTCGATTTTCATGGCCACGTCTGTCCGGGGGTGGCCATTGGTTTTCGGGCGGCTCGACTCCTCATGGCACGGCTCGGTGTTGGGAAGGCATCGGATGAGGAGCTCGTCGCCATCGTGGAGAATGACGCTTGCGGTGCCGACGCCATTCAGGTGACAACGGGCTGTACTTTTGGGAAGGGGAATTTCGTTTTCAAAAATTATGGGAAACATGCATTTACACTGGCCCTCAGAGAAAGCGGGAGGGCGATGCGGGTCTGTCTGAGACCGGAGTTTCTGGAGGGCGGTCCGGAGTATCGTTCCCTTTCTGAAAAGCTGCAAAAGGAGAAGGCATCGCCAGAGGAGAGGGCAGCGTTCGAGCGTCTCCGTCACGAGCGCATCGGAGAGATTCTTGAAGCGGATGCGGACTCCCTTTTCAAAATCGAAGAGGTTTCTGCTGACATCCCCCCGAAGGCCAGAGTGAGTGAATCCAAGACCTGTGATCGCTGTGGTGAACCGACCCAGATGGATCTGCTCCGCCAAATCAACGGGAAAACGCTGTGCCCCCCTTGCGCGAATCAACGCCTTCCAGAGGGCGGTAATTGAGCTTGATATGCTCCTGTGAGGCCACGATTCGAGCGACAGGGCCATGAGCAAGTCGGAACCCCATCGGTTGTGACGCCTTTTTTTGACACACGAGCTCACGCGCTTTTCCCCTCACCCCATCAGAAAGCGAGTTCCTGTCCCTTCAATCAGACCGCTGGTAAATCCCGTCAAACGGAGGTCAGGCGCTTCTGCTCAAAAGGAGGAGATACTCGGCACCGCGCGCTTTCGACTCTCGGGCCACGGGGGATCGACTTGCCAGGATTTGTACTTACAGACAGCTATGGCTCTCAGGGCCCTTGCCGGCTCCGTCCCGTCTGGACGGCCATGGGCAGCTGTTTCATCATCCACACTAACAGGAGCAGACCCGGTAGGGCAACGAAGGTGGAAATCACGAAAAAAACGACCCAGTTGGTCTGATAAGCGACCCAACCCGACGAAGCCGAAAGCCCTGTTCGGCCAAGGGCCATAAGGGAAGAGAAAAGCGCATACTGGGTGCCGGTATAGGCTGTATTGCACAACACCGAGAGATAGGCAACAAAGGCCGCCGAACCCATCCCTCCGGAGAGGTTCTCAACCCCGATGGTGAGGAACAGGAACCCGACATTGGGGCCGATCGCGGCCTGAGCTGCGTACATGAGGTTGGAAAACATCTGCAACAGGCCGCAGTAAAGGAGACTGCTCAGTATCCCATAGCGTTTGACCACCAGGCCGCCAACGAACACGCCGAGCAGCGTCGCGCCAACTCCAAAGGTCTTACTGACGTAAGCGATCTGCCCCTTGGTGAAGCCGACGATTATGTAAAACGGATTGGCCATGACGCCGGCAAAGGCGTCACCGAATTTGTAGAGTAGAATGAAGGCGAGGATGACCAGGGCGACGCCAACGTTGTTGCGCTGAAAGAACTCGACAAAGGGCGCCACGATCGCTTTGCGAAACCAATTCTCCCCAGTCTGAGCCATGGCTTCACTTCCCCCGTCGGCCTTTGGAATAGGGGCGAACAGTGCCGTGATAAAGCCAACAAGAACGAGAGCAGCCATAACGCCGTAGACCAGTGACCAGTCGATTTCTTCGGCGAGATGTAGTGCGCCGGCGGTTGAGGCAAGACCGCCGAAACGCCAGCCCGCCTGGGTCATGGCTGCACCGGCGCCCTGCTGGTTTTCGTCCAGGATCTCGATGCGGTACGCGTCGATAACGATGTCCTGGCTCGCCGAAAAAAAAGCAAGGGTGAGTGCAAAGAGGGCCGTCATCTCGGGCGCTGATTCAGGCTCGCTCAGGCCGAGCGCAATAATCGACGCCATGAGCCCGAACTGGATCAT